>Ga0272441_10003414_pt1 | contig 30218 bp, 13 predicted proteins | sample SSMProp6N_FD_193582 | JGI IMG/M metagenome (GOLD analysis project Ga0272441, IMG submission 193582) | Marine sediment archaeal communities from Little Sippewissett salt marsh, Falmouth, MA, United States - SSM-Prop-6N | ecosystem: Environmental > Aquatic > Marine > Wetlands > Sediment ... | reverse complement strand
AATACCATCAGAAAGTAACCGATCTTTTCGATGTTTATGGGGTACAATATAAGGTATTTGGAATTGAGGTTGATTCAGACGTTTTTAAAAATAAGGATTTTTTTTAAGATGGGGTGCGGAATGTATGATCTACTGGACCTGGCTGAAAAATTGCAGGGTCTGCCATATCAACGAGTATCATTCTGTTCCATCTGTGTTAAATAGTAACATTGTAATATGTCAATTGTCCGGGGACGAATCACCATTTTGAATCTGGAAAAACGGATATCAAATCTCACATCCCTAACCGAGACATGTGCAAGTTCCCGGACATGTTTCCTGGTCGATCAATGTTCGTTTGGGCATTTCCCCGTTTCTAAAATATTCGTTGGCATCCTGAGACAGGGTTTCCAAATGAAAACTCTTTAACAACTACTGCATTTGTAACCCCATGCCCGGCTGGCATTTCTGGATAGACCGGGGCGGGACCTTCACCGATGTGGTGGCCCGGGACCCCAAGGGCAACATCGTTGTCCACAAGCTGCTCTCGGAGTGTCCTGAGAGGTATCCCGATGCATCTGTCCAGGGTATCCGGGATGTTTTGGGACTCGGAACCGGTGATCCTGTCCCCATGGGAGCTGTGGGGTCCATCAGGATGGGGACCACGGTCGGGACCAATGCCCTCCTGGAACGGAAGGGTGAACGAACGGCGCTGCTGATCACCCGCGGTTTTGCAGATGCCCTGCGGATAGGTTACCAGAACCGGCCTGACATCTTTGCCCGACACATAATGCTCCCGGAACTCCTCTACGAGAAGGTGGTGGAGGTGAACGAACGGTTTGGACCCAGGGGGGAGATCATCTCTCATCTGGACCTGGACAGGGCCAGGGCTGACCTGGAGAATCTGAAGCTCGAGGGATTCGGGTCCCTGGCCATCGTACTTCTTCACTCTTACCGTCATCCCGAGCACGAGCGTGATCTGGGGAGACTTGCCGATGAGCTGGGGTTCTATCAGGTATCCCTATCCAGCGAGGTAAGTCCCCTGATGAAACTTGTGGGGAGGGGGGACACCACGGTCGTGGACGCGTACCTGTCACCTCTTCTTCAGGAATACGTGGATTCCATAATCCGGGGGCTGGGGGACGATGGGTCCGGAGCCAGTATGCAATTCATGCAGTCATCCGGGGGATTGACGGATGCCCGTAGCTTTCGGGGGAAGGACTCCATCCTATCCGGCCCTGCAGGCGGGATCGTGGGTGCGGTCGAGTCCGCCAGGTCCGCCGGTTTTGACAAGATGATCAGCTTCGATATGGGAGGCACTTCCACCGATGTCGCCCATTACAGCGGGGAATACGAAAGGAGCTTCGAAACAGAGATAGGAGGGGTTCGGATGCGTTCTCCAATGCTCCGCATTCATACGGTTGCCGCCGGCGGAGGTTCGATACTTCACTTCGACGGTTCCCGGTTCCGGGTGGGCCCTGATTCCTCCGGAGCAAACCCCGGTCCCAGATGCTATTGCAGGGGCGGACCGCTCACGGTCACTGACTGCAACGTCATGCTGGGCAAGCTCCAACCGGAGTTCTTCCCCAGGGTATTCGGACCCGATGGGAAAGGGTCCATCGACCGGCAGATCGTCAGCGAGGGATTTGAAGAACTGGCCCTCCAGATCGGGGACGGGAGAGGTCCCCGGCAGGTGGCCGAAGGGTTCCTGCGGGTAGCCGTCCAGAACATGGCCTCGGCCATCAAACGCATATCCGTGGAGCGGGGATACGATACATCGGACCACATCCTGAACTGCTTTGGTGGGGCGGGGGGACAGCACGCTTGCCTGGTGGCGGAAGAGCTGGGGATCCGAAAGATCCTGGTCCATCCCCTGGCCGGTGTCCTGTCTGCATATGGTATGGGCCAGGCCAGACGATCCATCATTAAGGAAAGGACGGTGGAGATTGAGCTTGGGTCCGACACCGTGAAGGATCTGGAGACTGCCGTCAATGGGCTCATCGAGAGGGGTGAAGCGGACCTCACGGACCAGGGGGTGGTCAAGGGTAGTACTGAACACACATCCTGGGTACATGTTCGATATGATGGAACCGATACCACTCTCCAGGTTAAGTTCGGAACACAGGGCGAGATGGTGGAGAGGTTCAACACCGAGCACCTGCAGCGTTTCGGTTTTTTGATGAAGGGGAGGAAACTGATCGTGGGTTCGGTGTCCGTTGAGGTCCGCACTACGGAAGAGAGTATCCATGGATACACTTCTTCGGCTTCAGATGATCAGGTGCCGGGTTCGAAGAAGATAGTAAGGATGTTCACCCGGGGTGAATTCCATAAGACCCCGATCTTTTTGAGGGAAAATATGGCTCAGGGCACCACTATTGTTGGACCGGCCATAATATCGGAACGAACGGCCACAACCGTGGTGGAACCGGGATGGGAGGGGGAGGTCCATGATGGAGGCGAACTGGTACTGACCCAGGTGTCTGCAGCTGATGTGGGAGCTGATATGGGAGCTGATGTGGGAGCTGATGTGGGAGCTGATGTGGGAGCTGATGTGGGAGCTGATGTGGGAGCTGATGTGGGAGCTGATGTGGGAGCTGATGTGGGAGCTGATGTGGGAGTTGATGTGGGAGTTGATGTGGGTGCTGATGTGGGAGCTGATGTGGGAGCTGATGTGGGAACTGATGTGGGAGCTGATGTGGGAGTTGATGTGGGAGTTGATGTGGGAGTTGATGTGGGTGCTGATGTGGGAGTTGATGTGGGAGTTGATGTGGGAGTTGATGTGGGTGCTGATGTGGGTGCTGATGTGGGAAGGGTAAGCACCGATGTCGACCCCGTGATGCTGGAGATATTCCAGCGGCTTTTCATGTCCATTGCAGAACAGATGGGACATGCCCTTCGCAACACCTCTCATTCCGTGAACATAAAGGAGAGGCTGGACTTCTCCTGCGCGCTTTTCGACAAGAGCGGAGACCTCATATCCAACGCCCCCCACATCCCGGTCCATCTGGGTTCCATGGCAGAGGCAGTCCGCTCCCTACTTGGAAGATTCGCAGATGACATGCGTCCCGGGGACGTGTTCATGCTCAACTCGCCCTATGACGGCGGGACCCATCTTCCGGATATCACGGTGGTCACTCCTGTCTTCGATGAAGATGATTCGGAGATCCTCTTCTTCACAGCATCCCGGGGTCATCACTCTGAGATCGGGGGAGTAACCCCGGGTTCCATGCCTCCCATGAGCACAACGATCGCGGATGAGGGTCAGCTCACTTCGGGAATGAGGATAGTTGAGCAGGGAAGGATCCTGGAAGACGAGGTGCGGGAATGGTTGACCTCCGGTAATCACCCTTCCCGGAACCCTGACCAGAACATATCAGATATCCACTCCCAGGTTGCCGCCAACGAAAAGGGTGCCAGGGAACTACACAGGATGGTAAGTCGCTACGGTTTGGATACGGTCCTTGCCTACATGGAGCATGTCCAAGACAATGCCGAGGAGTCCGTTAGAAGGGTCATCGATGTCCTCTCAGATGGTGAGTTCTCCCAGGAGTTGGATGACGGCAGCCAGATTAGACTTAAGCTGACCATCGACAGGGACAGGCGGGAGGCCATAATCGACCTGAGCGGAACCTCGCCTCAGTTGAAGAGCAACTTCAACGCCCCCCTGGCGGTCACCAAGGCGGTTGTACTCTACGTGTTCAGAACGCTGGTGGATGATGATATCCCCCTCAACGCCGGGTGTCTAAAACCTCTCAAGATCATCGCACCGGAAGGATGCATGCTCAATCCCACCCACCCGGCGGCGGTGGTCGCCGGTAACGTGGAGACATCCCAGAACATTGCAGACGCCCTCTTCGGTGCGTTGGGAGTGATGGCCGGTTCCCAGGGTACCATGAACAACCTCACCTTCGGCAACGACCGGTACCAGTATTACGAGACCGTATGTGGGGGAACTGGCGCAGGCAGGGACCATAACGGGACCGACGCTGTCCACTCCCACATGACCAACACCCGGATAACCGACCCTGAGGTGCTGGAATGGCGCTATCCAGTCATCCTTGACGAGTTCTCGATAAGAAAGGGCTCCGGTGGGAAAGGAAAGCACGGAGGAGGGGACGGGGTGGTCCGCAGGATCAGGTTCCTGGAGGACATGGAGGCATCCATCCTATCCAGTCGGAGGAGAGTGTCCCCCCATGGTTTGGAAGGTGGGGAGGATGGTGTAACCGGCAGGAATTACGTCGAACGGTCTGACGGAACCTTAGAACGATTGGATGGTTGTGCCCATGTATTGGTGGGACCAGATGACATATTCGTTGTGGAGACCCCGGGCGGTGGGGGATTTGGTAAAGGACAGCCGGTCAGTCGCCCTTCTTCATGAGAGAATTTTGCTGTCGACTCCAAACATCATTGGGTGTCCCTTTTAACCATTGGATATAGAGGTCAATTAACTCGAGACGTTCTCTCCTGTTGCGCTGCTTGTCACGTTCAAGTTCTTCTAGGTCAATATTCACAACATTTCCCCTAATATATCCACAGCGTTCTTACGCTCGACCTTCAGTATATCCAGAAGGTAGGTAAGCCTGTTCTTATCAAGATGTTCATTGAAAAGCTGATAGAGAAAACGGGCGTCCTCATTATCCTTGTCTGACCCCATGAAGAGCTTGTAGGCTATCTGTTGTTCAAGGGGTGATATGGGCAGGTCCGATCCGTTCACTGTCACAATTAGGAGATCGTCAAGAGCTTCTTTTTGCAGGGGGTCTTTTTCAAATTTCATTTCAATATTGGGGATCACCGTCCCAGTCCATGTAAACCTCAATGCTGTCTGTCTGAGAAGGTAATCCTCGTAGGCCGCATTGGGATCGGAGGGGATGAGGCATTCTATTTGGGGGCCCAAGGAATCCCAGAATGATAAAAAGGTATCATACGGCACCTTCCGACAGACAACATCGATATTCTCGCTTGATCTGTTACGGCCGAAGAGTATCGCAACGTAACCTGATAGATATACATGACCTATCCCATGGTTTGCCAGGGCCTGTGAGAACGGGATGGCAAGCTCGTCCAGCGGGCTCAGGACCCTGTTGAATGTGATATTTCCCTTCTTTACTTCGAGCTCCATTTGGCTCGATGTACCATTGATTGTGGACTTGTTTAAATTGCGGGGAGGTGAGTGAAAAAAAGTGAGAGGTTTCCCTCTCACACGTTTACTGGCTCACGGGTATCTGGACCTCGGTCAGGATATCTTCCTCTGCAACCTCGTTGGGGTCGTTGAGGTAGACCTCCCGGCAGGGACCCGCTATCCTGTACCTGTTCTTGCCCAGGTACTCGAACGCCCTCTTGTAGGCCTCGCCCACCTGGTTGTAGGCACCCTTGTGGATGGTGTAGACAACCTGGCAGGCATCCAGGCTCTTCACCTCAAAACCATCGGGAACGGTCACCTTTCCGCCAACGGGCAATGCAACCTCTATATCGGCATCGTCCTCCTTGGGCTCACTGTCATGGCAGATGAAGATCGGAGGGCCCGCAGGCCGTGCCCCTGCCTGCTGGTTGCGGGGGTCCATTATCTGGCCGAAAAGCTCTCCCATCAGCTTCGGGATCACGTTCTGATAGCTGCCAGTCGCTCGCTTGCTCACCACCCGGGTGGATGGCACGTCCTTTACCTTCGCTTCGTCGGAATCCATGTTTACAACCTCCAGAAAACTTCGGTTCTCCAGAGATTCCCTGACGTTTTGGAGCCTGGATATCTCCTCTTCCATGGCGGTGGCCTTCTTCAGGATGATCTCATCCATCCGGCTTCCGTCCGTTTCCCCCTCCAATGCGTCCATGATCTCCCGCATGTCTGAAAGCCCGAACCCCAAATCCGCCAGTCGCTTGAGACGCAGGGCCTCCGGTATCTGGTGGAAGGAGTAGGACCGGTAACCGGTTATCTCCTTTCGGGCGGGAAGTAAAAGCCCCCTCTGTTCGTACAGGTGGAGGGCCTTCTTTGTCAGCTGTGTGACATGGGAGAACACCCCTATGCTCAGCAGTTCTTCCGGCTCTGTCATGGGAATCTGTATAGACATTGCCGGATGATTACTTTAACGCCGGGAGTTGCACCCGGGGGCGACTTTGGATTTGCATATATAGGGTTTGATCCTGACCCGGGGAATACAATGGAAGGTCTACTTTTTCTTGGGCACCTTGATACCCAGTTTCTTCTCCATGGCGGCTATCTCCAGCTTGGTCTTGAGCACCGTATCAGGATTCAGGGAGATGGAATCTATCCCGCACTTGACCAAAAACTGGGCGAATTCCGGGTAATCCGACGGTGCCTGTCCGCAGATGCCCACCTTTCTTTTGTGCTTGTGGGCCACCTGGATGAGTTGTTCCACCAACCGCAGAACCGTTTGCTCGTTCTCGTTGTAGATGTGAGCAACCAGGGCGGAGTCCCGATCCAGCCCCAAAGCCAGCTGGGTCAGATCGTTGGAGCCTATGGAGAACCCGTCGAATATCTCGGCGAACTCGTCGGCCACGATCACGTTGGAGGGTATCTCTGCCATAACGTAAACCTCCAGCCCGTTCTCGCCACGCTTGAGCCCGAACTCCTCCATGGTGGCTATCACTTTTCGGGCTTCCGTGGGGGTCCGGCAGAAGGGTATCATTGGTATGATGTTGGTAAGCCCCATGTCGTCCCGGGTCATCTTGATGGCCCGGCACTCCAGGCCGAAGGCCTCCTTGTAGGTAGGATCGTAGTACCGGGACGCGCCCCGCCACCCTATCATGGGGTTGTTCTCCTCCGGTTCGTAGAGAAATCCCCCCACCAGGTTGGCATACTCGTTGGTCTTGAAGTCCGACATCCGGACCACCACCTCGTTGGGGTAGAACGCGGCCCCGATGCGGGCGATCCCCCGGGCCAGTTTCTTCACGAAGAACTCGCTCTTGTCATCGTAACCTACCGTGCGTTCCTCGATGACCTTGACCACCTCCCGCAGCTTCTTTTTGGTCTCCTCTAGCCCGGAAATGTCCAGCTCGGTCCCGTAGCTGAGGGAGTCCAGGTGTTTGAGGTCGGATTTGATCTTGTTGAAATTCATCAGGGCGTTGGGATGGATGCCTATGTGGGAGTTGATTATGAACTCCTCCCTGGCAAGACCCACCCCGTCGTTGGGTATCTGTCCCTGGTTGAAAGCCAGTTCGGGTATGCCAGCGTTCATCAATATCTTGGTCTTGGTGTCGGGTATCTCGATCCAGCTGTCCTCTATCTCCGATGGAACATTGCCGGAGTACACCCTTCCGGTGTCCCCTTCAACGCAAGACACCGTAACGTCCATTCCCGAAATCAGGGTCTTGGTGCCGGTCATTGAACCCACTATGCAGGGTATCCCCAGTTCCCTGGATATGATGGCCGCGTGACAGGTGCGGCCCCCCTTGTCGGTTACGATGGCGGACGCTATCTTCATTATGGGTTCCCAGTCCGGGTCGGTCATGGAGGTCACCAGTATCTCCCCCCGCTTGAACCGGTCAATGTCGGACACGGACGGGATGTTGTTGACCTTCCCCTTGCCGATCATTTCCCCCACGGCCCTGCCCTCGGCCAGGGTCTTGTATTTCGCCCGGACCCAATCGTCCAGGGCATCCTTCTCCCTGCCCACCTTCCATTTCTGATATTCCTTGGTCTCTGCATACTTGTGGGACTGGATGTGGAACTCCCTCTTTCCCTGGTTGATGCGGATCATCTCTTTTTGGGAGTGAACGGTTTCGGGCCGGGCCTGGACGATGAACAGCTCTCCCGTTCCCACCTTCTTGCCATCCCCGTCCTTGGCCCATTCTATGTCCATGGGTTTTAGGAAGTTGTCCGGTAGGGTCTTGCGGGCCTTTTTGGCCGCGGCCATCGCCTCTTTGGTGTAATGCTCCTCGATTATCACGGCCCAGCTGGCAAGTTTTAGGACCTCTTCATCACTGATCACGAACCTGGTCCGGTCCTGGTCGGGTACGAAGACGTTCTTCACGGGGTCCTTTTTATCATTGGTGTATACCATCTTTATTGCCTTTTCACCCAGGGTCTTGCTGACAATCGGGCTCATGCCCTGTTTGAGGGTTGGCTTGAAAACGTAGTACTCGTCCGGGTTAACAGCTCCCTGGACAACGTTCTCTCCCAGCCCGTATGAACCGGTTATGAAAACCGCATCCCTGAACCCCGATTCGGTGTCGATGGAGAACATGACACCCGAACATGAGGAGTCCGACCGGATCATCTTCTGCACGGCTATGGAAAGGTACACGTCGAAATGACCGAATCCCCTGTCCTCCCGGTAGGATATGGCCCGGTTGGTAAACAGCGAGGCGAAGCATTTCTTGCAGGCGTTGATCAAGGCGGCGGAACCGGATATGTTGAGGTATGTATCCTGCTGTCCTGCAAAGGAGGCGTCCGGCAGGTCCTCGGCGGTGGCGGAGGAGCGCACCGCCACATCCACGTTGTCCTGATCGTACCGATCGCACAATTTCTTGTAGGCGTCCACGATCTCCACCACGAGCTCGTCGGGAAAGTCCGCCTCCCTTATGATCTTGCGTATCTGGTGGCCCCGTTCGGACAGGTTGGCCATGTCATGGGTGTTTAGCCCTTCCAGGGTATCTTTTATTGCTGTTTCGATACCCGCTTTTTCCAGCAGGTACCTGTAGGCGTAAGCGGTGATCGCAAAACCGCCGGGGACCTTTACACCCTTGCTGTCCAGGTTCTGGATCATCTCCCCCAAAGAGGCGTTCTTTCCACCCACCAGGGAAATGTCGGATATTCCTATGTCCTCAAACCATAGTATGAACGACTCTTCGCGTTTTGTCATGGGAGCCACCCGCGGTCGCCTTGATGCGACGCTCCAGGTAAGCGGATTGGGTAGAAAATCTTATCGTTTTAATGGGGTTTTCCTCTAATAGAAACAATCGACGGGCATAACACTTTCATCAGGACGTAAAGGTGGATTGGAACTGTGTGTTGGTCAAGTTACGTTAGGACCGCCAAACAACGGCTGTGCACGTGCTGAGCTTGAACACGGCGGAACATTTTGAGGCGGTTTCTCTCCCGGACCCGGTTGTGCGGACCTGGTTGTGCATACCCGGTTGTTCACCCCTGGACCCGGTTGTGCATACCCGGTTGTTCACCCCTGGACCCGGTTGTGCATACCCGGTTGTTCACCCCTGGACCCGGTTGTGCATACCCGGTTGTGGGGAAAATTTATCTATCCATGGGGAAATTGCGAAATTGTTGCTACAGCCCAGTCCATGGTTTTCAGCGGAGGTGTACAAAATGTATCATCCATGTAGAATTTTTCTCATCATTGCACTAATGGCCTTGCTCGTGGGATCCCCGTTTGTAGACATTCTTCCCGCAGGATCGGCCCCCGATCGGATGGATGCTCCCTTGGGAAGTGAGGTTCCGACCGGGAAAACGGCCACCACCGCACTCAGGGAGGGCCACGAGTTCAGCGTGAACGTGCCCATCGAATACATCATATCCGCCCAGGAATGGCCCCTCATACCCTCCGAATCTCCGGATACGAGATATAATCCCGTCCCGTACGGTATGAGTATGACATCAATAGACAACCCTGTGTTTTGTGGAGCCTATTGGAAAGTCACTGGATACGGGCAGGGTATGGAGGGGGGTTACACGTGGTGGCGTTCCCGGGCCTACATGAAGACCCCCTTCGACGTTCCCGAGGACGCCGTATGTACCGGTTCGACCCTGAAAATGGTCGTGTTACAATCCCCGGGCAAGTCAATAGATATCCATCCTTCCGCAATAGCTCAGTACTGGGACGAAGAGATCATAGAAAATTCGATCACCTTTCAGGCCCTGCCAGATACCCTGATGCAGAACGGATCGGTAACCATCCATCCCGGGCAGGAGGAAAGGACCGTCGAGTTCGACGTGAAAGATACGGTGAACCGATGGTTTGAGGGCATGAATAATAACGGGATAGGCCTTCAAAGCAATGAGTCCCTGCCGGACCAAACAGAAAAAACGAATTGCTTGCCGTATTTCTATGGGCTGGGCACCGGTGCCAAAGCCCCTACGTTGACAATCGAGTACTTTGTTAACCAGGCCCCGGTGGCCCGTATTTTATCTGACGCCGTGAACTCCGCCATGGAGACGGAACCCGTAACCTTCACGGGTGAGGGCGATGACCCTGACGGGGACGAGATCGCCCTCTACGAATGGTCCTCCGACAGGGACGGGCTCCTGGGCTGCGGGCCGGACCTCACCCAGATCACCGTGGACAACCTTTCCGTGGGACTGCACAAGATACGACTGCGGGTAAGAGACGACTGCCAGGAACACTCCCGGTGGTCCGATCACGCCTACCGCAATATCCAGATCGAGGAGAACCTTCCCAGGGTGACGTCCGTCACAGCAAGATCGGTCCCGGGCGGAAAGGAGGACGTGGAGTTCTCCATGGGTGAGACCGTGGAGATAGCGGTGAGCGCCGAAAGTGGTGTTCCTCCCTACTCGGGCTGGGTTGATATCAAGAGCCATCTCGGTGAATTCTCCGTGGTGGACGAGGGTGCACTTTCGGAAGACCTGGTGTTCACCTGGGACACCGCGGACGTGCAGCCGGATGTTTACAGCATCGAAGTCAGCATAACCGACAGCCTGGGGAAGGTGAGTGACGGTGGGCTGTTGGCCAACGGACCAGACCTGCTGGTATCCCTCGTTGACGAAAGCCCTCCCCTCATCGAATCCATCACAACGTCATCCGGCGGGGAAGAGGGCTTCCAGTTCGACAAGGGCGACCCGGTGGATATCAACGTGGAGGCGGGAGACCGCGAGACCGGTCTTGATAGCGAACTCACAATACTGGACTCCCGGGGCAGCCCCGTAAGCAGTCCCTCACTTGTGGAGTCCGAGGAAGGTCTCTACACGGCCCTGTGGAAGACGGACTACCTGGAGGGAGGGATGTACACGCTGCTGGTAACCCTTATGGACCTGTCCGGCAACAAGAACAGCGGTGAGGTATCGGTGACCATCCTTGACACCGACGCCCCGTCCGTGGCCACCGTGGAGGCCAGGCTGGGCGCCCAGGCCGGAGAGTCCTTCCCGGTGGCAACGGCCCTGACCATAGTGGTGACTGAAACGGGTCAGGAAGAGGACCTTGACGGTACCATAGACATCATGTACGGCGGCAGTTACACAGTCTACCAGGAACCCCTAAAGAAGATGGGGGAGGGACGCTATTACTATCAGTGGAACACAGCCGATCTGGAGGCCGGATGGTATTCCGTAAATGTCACCTTAACCGATGATGATGGCAACTCGGACCCCGACGGTCTTGGCAGAAAGGACCTTAACGGTAACCGTCTACCGGATTTGGATGTGGAGCTTACCCTTCCGGAAGCAATTTTGGTGGTCACCAGCACAGTTCCGGTTTCCGGGGAGAGGGACGTGCCCAGGGGGACCATGATACAGATATCCTTCTCCCAATCCATTGACACAAGCACCGTGAACCCCGATACCCTTCGAGTAAATGTTCAGGACGGTCAGGAAGTGGATGGTGAATGGGAGTTAGTCGAATCGGGCCTTTTTTGCATTTTCGACCCGTCAGATATCCTTGAACCGGGCATCACCTACGAAATTGAGGTGACCGAGTCGGTCACCACACCGGAAGGGATATCCTGCACGCCATTCTTCTTTTTGTTTAAAACGTCCAATAATGCAATCAAGGTAGATTTCGGGCACAGTCCGCCGGATGCCCTGTTGACGATCAACGGCACCGACAACATCACCTTCGCCGTGGTCACCGATGAGGAGGACGGCACGTTTTCGTGGTCCCTGGACGACAGGAAGGTACCCGAAGGTGACGGCCTGGGTTACACATTCCACCCGGACACGAACATGACCGGATGGCACACGGTGGAGGCGATGCCCCTGGGGATGGAGGGGGAACCGATCCGATGGTGGGTATTCGTCATGGACCGGGAAACGGGTAACGTTGATGCCGATGATAGCGGGGACGGTGATGTGACCGCGGACGACGGGTCCGAAAACGATGGGGGCAGTCACTGGCCGATGATCGTTGGGATCTCTGTCATGGTACTGGGTCTCGTCCTGCTCCTGACGGTCCTGGTACTCAGATGGAAAAAGAGCACCGCTCCATCGAAGGCGGGAGAGAGGGTGATTAAATGAGCATAACCCCCAAAATTGCGTTCAAGACCGCCCTGCTCGTGGCACTGTTTTTTTTGCCAGTGGCTGTGTCAGGTCTATCCCAGGGCGAATTCGATGGAACCCGGACGGGACCGGGATATCCGCAGGAATGCCCGGCGGAACCCGAGGGGGGGCCTGAAACCAGGGACGGCCAGGAAACGTTCAACATTCCCCTTGAGGAACTCCGCTCTGATAGGGTGTGCTTCAACGCCAGTAATGGAATGTATTTAGACTACAGTTCAGATACGCTGCGGGTCAAGGAAAATAAGGATTACGTAAACATCAGCGTGGGTTACAGCTACTACATGGACGAATACCCTTCTAATAACGGATGGTACGCGACAATTACCTACCTTCAGATAGACTCAGAATCCACTGGTCATTTACTTCCCTCCTACAGCAAGGGGGTTGTCAAGGTGGAATTGATCCTTTCACCCACATCGAATTCCAGTGTCGGTGAAGTTGGGGTATTTAGGGCGACTAGCCCCATTGATGCTAATGATATAGTCTTCGTATGCCCAAAATATGATGGTAAATATCCAGAAAATGTTGACATTTCGAAAAGCTACGGTATACAGACTCCTTCTAAAAAAGGTGAGTTTTACAGGTGGGATATAACTGAGCTTGTGGCTGCATGGAGCAATGGCACACCCAATCATGGCATTTGCCTCCTACCTCTGGACGTGCCCGAAAGGGACGATCCCGCACCCGTGGGATCGGAACCCCGAGCGGTTTCCGTCAACCTCAATAACAAAATAGTTGATGAGGAAAATGGGATTGTTTCGGGTACTTTATTAGTGACCCACAACGTTAACGAGGCCCCTGTTGCCACAATCGCCACAATAGAACCTGCCGATCCCGTCCCGGGACAGACGGTCTATCTGAACGGGACTGTGACGGACCCAGACGGTGACGACATCAAAAAGTACAAGTGGTGGACCCCTGACGGTCTTCTGGACGAGGGCCCAGCCGCCGACAGGATCACCGCCGTGTTCTCCGAGGGGGCGTACGCCATATACTTCTCGGCCCTGGATGACGATCCGGGTTACTCCAGGTGGTCGACCCCGGACAAACATGTGCTGATAGTCGAGGTGTCCGCCAACCAGGCGCCCCTGGTGACGTCCGCCCAGTGCCTGGTGAACGGTGTGCCCTCCTCCACCGTTGCTGAAGACGAGATGGTGGAGTTCATGATCGCCGAGAGATGGGAAAGGACAGGATTACAAGGTACCATCAGTATAATGGGGACGGCCATCGTGGTGAACCAGGAGGTCATGACGGACAACGGCGACGGTACCTACTCTTACTTCTGGTCCACATCGGGCATGAAACCCGGTACCTACTCCGTGGACTTCACCCTGGCGGACCCGGTCAGCGGACTTGTTGACCCTGACGGGTTCCTGATAGGTCTCGACCTGACTCTGACTATCATGGACACCACCCCGCCCTTTCTTGAACAGTTGAAGGTCATCTCGGGTATGGAAAACGACGTGGTACAGCCCGGCGACATGGTGACGATACAGGCTGTGGAGGCTTCAGGTGAATCGGGTCTCGATGCACATATCACAATAGAAGGGACCACCCAGACCATTGAAGATGTTTTAATGGACAGGGGGTTCGGAATATACGAATACCGCTGGGATACCCTGGGATACAAGGTGGGCAAATACAGCGTGAACGTTGTATTGGAGGACGACTTCGGCAACAGGGACGAGAACGGTATAGATGATAAGGATCCTGATCTCGAGATATCCATTATGGACACTGTGCCCCCGGAGGTGATGTCCGTGCTTTACTTTTCCAGGGATGATGAGGGGATAATACTGGTGCAGGTGACAAACCAGGAGGAGGGGTTGGACGGCACGGTCTACGTGGACGGCCCGGAGTCCCTCGAGCTCGACCTGGTGGACGATGGTGAAGGGCACTACACCGCCAGTCTTGATCTTGCCGGAATGGAGCCCGGGCAGTATGGTGTGGAGGTGGTGGTATGGGACAGCAACGGCAACTTTGACCAGGACGGTCTGCTAAAGGAACCGGACACGGAGTTTTTACTTGTAGAGCCAAACGACCCGCCTGTGATCGAGAATTGGTATCCCATGAACGGCGCCGTGATGGAACCGGTAAGCTTCCAGGTGGAGGCCACCTTTTCCGAGGAGGTGTTTTTCTCAGATTCCCTGGAATGGGCGCTCCGGGTCTGGAAAGGTGATGGTAACACGATCCAGGGTACGGTGACGCTCACCAACGACGGGACGACCCTCCGGTTCCATCCGGACGCCCCCTGGAGCCTGGGGGACTACACTGTCTCTGTTTCAGACAAGCTGAAGGATACGGGTGATATGGAGGTCACGGGAGAGCTGGTATGGAGGTTCACGGTCCGGGGTTCAGTCGAACCCGTGGGGCTTCTGGAATCGGAACCCGAAACAGATCCCCAGATAGAACCGGGCGATTCGATCGAGTTCAACGTATCCTTTTCCAACGCGGAACGAACGGAGTGGTGGGTGAACGGCATCCTGAAGGGGGAAGGCGACAACTTCACACTGGAAACCTCCCAAAGCGGGATATTCGGCGTGGCGGCCGTTGGCGTCTCGGGCGACCAGAAGGTCGTGAAGGAGTGGAAGGTGACCGTGGCACCAGCCCCGGACACCTCGGACGGGGACGACACGGAAGGAACGGACGTTGAGGATGATTCCGGCAGCAACACCCTGGCGGGAGGCGTGCTGGGGGCCATGGGGGCCGTTATGATAGTCATTGCCCTTCTTCTCTACCTGCGACCCGGAAAAGAGGGAAAGCCCCAGCAGGGAACGCAGGCGGCCGGAGGAAGGGACGCTGCCAAGGTCACAACCCCACAGGCGGCTGTGGGAAGGGACGCTGCCAAGGTCACAACCCCACAGGCGCCTTCGAAAGGGCCCGCCCCTGTGGTCAGAAAGGAGGCGCCCCGGGATGGGAGGTCCCCTCCCCCGGGGAATTCCGCCGCCGGCAGGCCGGGCCAGGCAAAAACGAACTCAGTGGTGAAGAAGGTCCAGTAAGGTCCCTGATCACAAATCTGCCCTGGCAGACCCCTGCCAAGGCTGTGTGCATCCGACATTATCACATGCCGTCCTTCCCCGCGTGTGGTGCGCGTGTGTGTGGTGCGCGTGTGTGTGGAGCGCGTGTGGTGTGTGTGGTGTGGGGAAAAAGGTATTTATAATCGTCCAGTTAACCTCTTTTCTACCGCCGTTGAGCCAACAGGGCTTCCGGTAGAGGGTGAAACCATGGCTCGTTTATCCGGATCTTTCTTCAGGCATGTACTCTTCACGCTACTTTTGGGATTATTGATTGTGGGCGTTTTCCCCCCGGGATCGGCGCCAGTCCATGGGGATGCTCCTTCCGAGGATGATGTACAGGACGCAAAGGGGGAGTGCGCAGCCCCACGATCGGTCCACGACTTTTCGGAACAACTGACAATTGAGAGTATAGTGTCCGTCATGGACGACCCGAAGGTCGAACTGGCCTCGGGGGGTGTAAACACACCCGATGGCATGAGCGTTATATCTTCTGACGACCCCATATTCTGCGGGGCAGAGTGGGAAAGGCAGAGCTGGGGTTGGGGGTTGGGAGGTTACTGCTATACCTGGTTTTACTCCCGGGCCTATTTGGAGATATCCTTAACGGTCCCCGAGGACGCGTTCTGCTCTGAAGCCATCCTGACCATGGTAACAGGACAGGCCCCACAAAATCCCATTGAAGTCTTTCCCGGGATCGTGTATGAATACTGGGATGTGGAGGTTATTAGCAACACGGGAGACTGGAACAACCTCCCCAGCATGCGGAGGATGAACCATTCGGTAACCGTCAATCCCGGATCCGACGAAAAGACCGTTTCAATAGATGTCACCGATATAGTGGACGGATGGTTCCAGGGGGATACCAACAGAGGGATATGCCTCAGCAGCAACGAGACCATGCCGGACCTTGGAAACCAGTCGAACCCGGTTTCCATGTTGCCCTTTTTTTACGGATTGGGAAACGGCGCCAAGGCCCCTTCCCTCAAGGTGGACTATGTTATCAACCACGCCCCTGTGGCCCGCATCACCTCCGACCCTGTAAAATCGGCGATCGAAACTGAACAGCTGAGCTTCACAGGTGACGCGGAAGACCCGGACGGGGACGAGATCGCCCTCTACGAGTGGTCCTCCGACAGGGACGGGCTCCTGGGATGCGGACCGGACCTCACCCGGATAACCGTGGACAACCTATCGGCGGGCCTTCACAAGATACGTCTTCGGGTGAAGGATGGTTTTCAGGAACACCCCAGGTGGTCCGAATACTCCTACCAGACCGTTCAGGTAACGGAAAACATCCCCCGTGTCACAGCCGTAACCGCCAGGTCCGCCCGGGACGGTGGTGAGGATGTGGAGTTCTCATTGGGGGACACCGTGGAGATAGTCGTCGACGTGGATCTGGGGACCAAACCATACACAGGGTGGGTTGACATTGACCATTACCCTGCCGGGGTTCCCGCGGTGACAGGTGGCACCCTGTCGGAGGATCTCGTTTTCGCCTGGAACACGACAAGCGAGACCCCGGGTGTTTACAGCGTGAAGGTGGTTATCCGAGACAGCGCCGGAAAGGAAAACACCATGGCAACGGCTAAAAACGATCCGGACATGATAATTTCCATTGTGGATAACGAACCCCCCGTCATAGAATCCATCACCGCCTCGTTTGAGGGAGAGGAAGGCTTCGAGTTCGATATGGGGGACCGAATCACCATCACGGTGACTGCCGGTGGGGGCGAGACCGGTCTGAAAGGGGATAGCATAGTACTGGACTCCCGGGGCAACCCCGCTGGTGTGAATCCCACCCTGTCCGATGTGGGATACGGTAAATACACGGCATTGTGGAATACAGATCACCTGGGGGGGGATGTCTACACCTTCAGGGTATACCTGAAAGACGGGTCCGACAATCTTGCCTCGGAGGAGATACAGATTACAATTATCGATACCAATGATCCCAGGGTGGTATCGGTGGAGGCCATGCTCGGCTCCCAACCAGGGGAGAGTTTCCCAGTTGCAACATCGCTGAACGTGATGGTGGTGGAAGAGGACCTGGAAGAGGGCCTGACAGCCAAGATAGACATCACCATCGGCAGCCGTTTCATCGTGTATCAGGAGATACTGATGGAGCTGGGTGATGGCCGCTACTACTATCCATGGAACACCAAAGACCACGACCCCGGCGTGTACGCCATAAACGTGACCCTCTCGGACGAGCACGGGAACTGCGATCCTGATGGCCTGGGCAGGAAGGACCAGAACGGTAACAGGCTCCCGGACCTTATGGTCCGGCTCACTGTACCTGAGGCCACTCTGGTGGTCACCGGCACCGTGCCCCTTTCGGGTCAGAGGGACGTGTCCCGGGGCACAATGATAATGGTCACGTTCTCACAGCCCGTGGACCCCGCTACTGTCAGCTCGGACACCATACCCGTGAGTATCCGGGACGGGAGCGATATCCCCGGTCGTTGGACGGTTGTTCCTTCGGGGATGTCATGTGAGTTCGATCCGGAGAACATCCTGGAACCGGGATCAAACATCATGGTGGAGGTGACCGTGTCGGTGATGACGTTCGAGGGAGTATCGTGCTCCCCCTACACCACATTGTTCGAGACCACCTCGGAAGATGTACTGGTAGAGTTCGAGCGAAGCCCTTCAGAAAATATCGTTGTGATGAACGGAACGGAAGACGTGACCTTCACGGTGATCACCGCGGGTTCGGATGTGGCGGCCTTCTCCTGGTCCCTTGACGACAGGAAGGTTCCAGGAGAGGAAGACCAGGAATATGTGTTCCGGCCCGAAGATAACACGTCGGGATGGCATCGTATCGAGGCAACCCCTCTCGGCATCGAGGGTGAACCCGTTCGGTGGCAGGTATTTGTTTCCGGGAGCGATACCGGCGATGACGATGGGACCGAAAACGGGGATGACACTGTGGTCGAAGACCGAAAATCTGATGAAAACCCGGGGGGATACTGGCAGGTGGCCGTGGGTGCGGCTGTCATGACCGCAGGTATAGTGTTGCTGGTGAGCGTTCTGATGATAACAAGAAAAAGGGGTAAAAATGACATGGGGTCGGTGCCTGCCGTGACGAAGGATGCCGCTCCATCAACAGTCAAGAAGGGGTGATTGTTTGAAAGGTTTTTCCTACAAGATCGTCACCGTCGTCTTTTTGGCAGTGCTGGCCGCCATGCCCGGGGCATTCGGCATGCCGTTCGAGGACGGGACAGCTCCCGCCGGAGAGCCGTCATCTGAAGGATCGGCCGACCGTCCGGACATCCGCGACGACCATGAGAGCTTCAGCTTTCCCATAGAATCGGATCCGGAATACAGGGTCTCTTACGAGGCGGACACTGTCGAACTCGGTTTCAAATTCAGTGGCACTAGCACGTTGTACATGACGCAGTCCCAAAAAAACCACACCAACATATCCGTTGGCTACGCCTACAGGGATATCGGCACGAATTATAAGGGATGGTACAGATCGCTGGCATTCCAGCAGATATTCACAACCGACATATACGGGATGCTCCCCAAAACCAGCAAGGGCATCGTCAAGGTGGAGATTGCGCTTTCGCCCCTCAACGATTCCGACATAGGCGAGGTGGGGGTGTTTCGAGTGGAGGATGAGTGGAGTTATTACAGGACGGATACGAAAGGATGGAAATATCCACCTGACATGGACGTGGACTGGTCCCGCTGCTACGACACCCAGACCCCTTCCAAGGCCGGGGAGGTCTACAGGTGGAACATCACCGAACTGGTGGATGATTGGAACAGCGGGGTTCCCAATCACGGGATATGCCTGGCATCCGTGGACTCTCCAGACATGAACGACCCCCCGCCCGCGGGTTCGGAACCATGGTCGGTATCGACCAATCTGATCGGCGGCCCAGTCGACCAGGGAGGCGGTGGCCAGAACGAGGGTCATCCCCCGGGATCCATAATAGTCACCTACAACGTTAACGAGGCCCCGGTTGCCACGATCATCACAATCGAACCGGCCAACCCCGTCCCGGGGCAGACGGTCTTTTTAAACGGGACGGTGACAGACCCCGACGACGACGGTATTCAAAAGTGCAAATGGTGGACCGTGGACGGGCTTCTGGACGAGGGGCCCGACGCCGACAGCATCACTGCCGTATTCTCGGAGGGGGCATACGTGATATTCTTCTCGGCACTGGATGATGATCCCGTGTACTCCAGCTGGTCAGATCCGGACAAGTACGTGCTCGTGGTCGAGACGTCCTCCACCCAGGCACCCAAGGTGAATTCCGTCGAATGCCTGGTGAACGGAGAACCCTCCACCATCATCTCAGAAGACGAGATGGCCGAATTAATAATCGGCGACATATTGGAGAGGACCGGTTTTCAGGGGGCCGTCAGCATCATGGGGACGGCCATCGTGGTGAACCAAAAGCCAATGACAGACAACGGCGACGGCACCTACTCCTATTTCTGGTCCACTTCGGGCATGAAACCCGGTACGTACGCCGTGGATTTCACCCTGTCGGACCCGATCAGCGGTCTTGTTGACCTTGACGGGTTCATAATCGGTCCCGACATAACACTGACGGTTCAGGACACCACATCCCCCTATCTGGATTCGATCCAGGTCACATCGGGGCTGGAAAATGGCGTTGTACAACCGGGGGAGTTGGTCACCATACAGGCAATTGAGGCTTTCGGGGAATCGGGCCTTGATGCAGAGATAACGATTGAAGGACCCACCAAGACCGTGGACGATACCATGGCGGACAGAGGGTTCGGGACATATGATTACCACTGGGACACCCAGGGCTTTCCGGAAGGGGAATACGATGTGAACATTGTGTTGGAGGACGATTTCGGCAACAGGGACGAGAACGGGATAGACGATGCCGACCCCGACCTGCTCATAACCGTTGCGGACACGATACCGCCGGAGGTGATGTCCGTGCTGTATTTCACCAGGGAGGATGAGGGGACCATACTGGTCCAGGTCGCAGACCAGGAAGATGATCTGGAAGGGATGGCGTACGTAGAAGGTCCGGAGGACTTGGAGATCGAACTGGTGGACGAGGGCGATGGGCAGTACACCGCTGAGCTGGACCTCGCTGGAATGGAGCCGGGGCAGTACGGTGTGGAGGTGGTGATATGGGACCACAACGGCAACACGGACCAGGACGGTTTGATAAGTGAACCGGATGTGGAATTTTTACTGGTGGAACCCAACGATCCCCCAACCATAGTGGACAGATATCCCAACGACGGCGCCGTGATGGAGCCCGGGACGTTCCCGGTAGAGGTCACATTCTCCGAGGTCGTGACCTTCTCCGATTCCCTGGAATGGGCCCTCCGGGTGTGGAACGGTATGGGGGATGTTATTGAGGGAAAGGTCATCCTCACGGGTGCCGGCGATGTGATCAGGTTCTCTCCGGACGTTGATTGGACGACCGGTCAGTACACGGTGGTCATCTCTGACAGGTTGGTGGACTCCGGGGGATTGGGGGCGGGGGGGTACAATGTGTGGACGTTCAACGTGCAAGGGACCGGAGCCCCCGTGACCGTTGAAGGTTTTGAACCCCAAGTCGACCCCACCACCGAGGCAGGAACATCACTTGTCCTGAACGTAAGCATCTCCAACGCGGAACGGATAGAGTGGTGGGTGAACGGCAAATTGGAGGGTGAGGGGTCCAACTTCACCCTGGAAACCCCCCAAAGTGGGACATACGCTGTGGCGGCCGTGGGAATGTCGGACGGTCAGATAGCCTCCAGGGAGTGGCGGGTGACAGTGTCACCCGCCCAGGACACCTCGGACGGGGACGACAATGAAGTGACGGAAGTGGAAGATGATTCCGGCAACAACACCCTTGCGGGAGGCGTGCTGGGGGCCATGGGGGCCGTTTTGATCGTCATTGCCCTTCTTCTCTTCCTGCGACCCGGGAAAGGTGGAAAGCCCCAGCAGGGAAAACAGGCGGCTGTGGGAAGGGACGCTGCCAAGGTAACAACCCCACAGGCGGCTGTGGGAAGGGACGCTGCCAAGGTCACAACCCCACAGGCGGCTGTGGGAAGGGGTGCTGCCAAGGTAACAACCCCACAGGCGGCTGTGGGAAGGGGTGCTGCCAAGGTAACAACCCCGCAGGGGGCTGTGGGAAGGGGTGCGGCCAAGGTAACAACCCCGCAGGGGGCGGTGAAAGGGCCCGCCCCGGCGGTGCGAAAGGATGCGCCTCGGGATGGGAGGTCCCCTCCCCCGGGGAATTCCGCCGCCGGCAGGCCGGGCCAGGCGATAGGGACCACCGTGGTGAAGAAGGTCCAGTAGTGCTCCCGGTCCCGGGATGCGCTCCCGGGGCGTTTACCCGGTGCCATTCGAGGACCCAGCTAATGGAAAAAGTATTTATTTGCAACCCTCCTACTAAATTCCGATCGCTATTGAACCAACTCGGTCACCGGCATGAGGTGTAAAAATGACACACCGATGTAATATTTTCTTTGCTGTAATACTGAATATTTTGCTCTTGGGAGCTGTGGTGGTGGACACCCTTCCCATGGGATCGACCCCTGACCCGGCAGACATACCTTTTAAAGGAGGTACACCGGATGAAAAACCAAAGGTCACCTCTCATCGGGAGGGCCACGAGTTCAGCGTGAACGTTCCCATAGAACACATCATATCGGTCCAGGAATGGGCCGACGACCCTGAACCATCATCGGGCGGTCCATTTAAAACGAAACCCGACGGCATGTACCTACTGGTAAACGATGATCCTGTGTTCTGCGGGGCCGAGTGGAAAGGCGCGATATACGGAGTGATGAGAGAGAACCACCTTACGTGGTGGCGCGCCCGGGCATACATGAAGACCCCGTTCAGCGTGCCCGAGGACGCCGTCTGCACCGGGGCGACCCTGACGATGGTGGTGGAACAGCCCCCCGAGAAGGCCGTGGACATATACCCGTCCGTCGTCTTGGGCTACTGGGACGGGGATACCATAGAAAACACCCTGCACTTTGGGGGCCTGCCCGACACCCAGATGCAGAACGAATCCGTCACCATCGGCCCCGGACAGACCGGAAAGGCCATCGTGTTCGATGTGACAGAGACCGTGGACCGATGGTTTCAGGGCTGGACAAACAACGGGATGTGCCTTCGATGCAACGAGACCCTGCCGGACCAGGTCGAAAACCATAAAAACTGCGTACCGGTATTCTCGGGCCTGGACACCGGAGACAACTCACCGACCCTTGAAATCGACTATTTCATCAACCACGCCCCTTTGGCCAGCATCACCTCAGACCCCGTGAGCTCCGCCATGGAAACGGAACCTGTAACCTTCACGGGGGAAGGCAAAGACCCTGAAGGGGACAAGATCGCCCTCTACGAATGGTCCTCCGACAGGGACGGGCTCCTGGGCTGCGGACCGGGCCTCACCCAGATAACCGTGGACAACCTCTCGGTGGGGCTGCACAAGATCCGCCTCCGGGTCAGAGATGACTGCCAGGAATATCCCAGGTGGTCGGAATACACCTACCAGAGTATCCAGATAAAAGAGAACCTACCCCGGGTAACAGGCGTCGAAGCCAGGTCCGTCAGGGACGGGACCGAAGGGGTGGAATTCTCGCTGGGTGATACGGTGGAGATCGTGGTTACAGCTGAGCTTGGCACGCCTCCCTACAGTGGGGTGGTGGACATATCCCATCATATAGTCGATGTGCAGGTGGTGTCAGGGGAGGCCCTGTCGGAGGATCTCGTCTACGCCTGGGACACCACGGGCGCTACCCCGGGCGTTTACGCTATTGATGTAAAGATCATTGATAGCGCCGGGAAGGAGAGCGACATGGGGACGGTGGTTGACGACCCGGACCTTTTAGTATCCATCGTGGACAACGACCCTCCGACCATCGAGTCCATCATCGCATCCTCCAGGGATGAGGAGGGTTTCGAGTTCGAGCCGGGGGACAGTGTTACCATCACCGTGACGGCCGGAGGGGGCGAGGCCGAACTGGTGGGGGAAACCACTGTGCTTGACTCTCAGGGTAATCCCACCGGCACCAACCCCTACCTCACCGATGTTGGAGGCGGTGAATACACAGCCACGTGGAGGACTGATTACCTGGACGGGGACACCTACACTGTGAGGGTCTCCCTTACCGATGGATCGGGCAACAGGGCATCCGGCGATATACAGATAACGATAGTCGATACAGACGACCCACGGGTCGGCACTGTGGAGGCCATGCTTGGATCCCAATCCGGAGATGTCTTTCCGGTGGCAACGTCCCTGAACGTGATGGTGGAAGAGGAGAGCCATGAGGAGGGGCTTACAGGGACAATAGACATCACCTTCGGCAACACCCTTACCGTCTATGAGGAGCCCCTGAAGGAACTGGGTGACGGTCGATACTATTACCCGTGGAACACCAAGGACCTCGAACCGGGCTGGTACTCCATCAACGTCACACTCACGGACGAGGATGGGAACAGCGACCCCGATGGATTGGGGAAAAAGGATTTCACAGGCAACAGGCTCCCGGACCTGATGGTCCGGCTCACCGTGCCTATCGCCACCCTGGTGGTGACCGACACCGTCCCTGTGTCCGGTGAGAGGGACGTTTCCAGGGGCACCATGATAATGGTCTACTTTTCCCAGCCCGTCGATCCGACAACAGTCAACACGGACACCATGCCTGTCCATGTCCGGGACGGGTACCCCGTCCCCGGCGACTGGGAGGTTATCCAGTTCGGGGCTGGCTGCAGATTCGACCCGGAAGGTGTCCTGGATCCCGGTACCGCCCACGAGGTGGAGGTCAAAGATGCTGTCATGACATTCGAAGGGGTGTCCTGCTCGCCCTACAGCCTGGTTTTCGAAACCTCCATCGAGTCGGTGATGGCTACCGTGGAGCACTCCCCTTTGCAGAACGTTGTGTTCTTGAACGCCACAGATAACATCACCTTCACGATGACCGTTGATTCTGGTGAAGGGACCATCTCCTGGGCCCTGGACGACATGAAGGTGCCGGGAGGTGAAGGGGCGGAGTACACCTTCCATCCCGATGGGAATGATCCGGGGTGGCACCGTGTGGAGGCCACTCCTTTGGGGATAGAGGGCGAGCCTGTGGGCTGGTCGGTATATGTTCATCAGGACGAAACCGGGGAGGTGGGCGGAACCGAGGGCGGGGGCGAAGAGGTATCCGAGGACTCGTCCGGGGACGGCGGCGGGAGTATCTGGCCCCTGGCCGCCGGGGCGGCGGTCCTGGTGGTCGGTATCATGCTTGTGCTTGCAGCCCTGGTCTACATTAGAAAAAACGCACAGATGCCCGGATCCGGTGGAAAATGGGGACATGCATCAGCGCCCGATAGAAAAAGTGGACAGGGACCATTGCCCGGAAGAAATGGGGTGGTGAAACGTTGAGAGGCGGAAGTCACATAACGGCCGTTGCTGTGTTGACCATCCTGGTCTCCCTGCCCGCGGTCCATCTCCTGCCTAACGCCCCCGGAACGGATACGGGGTCCTTTGAATTGACGCCTCCGGAAGATGACGCCAGCGGGCCGACCATAAGGGACGGTCAGGAGAGCTACAGCTTCCCCCTTCCGGTCGTACCGGACGGATGGGGAACAACCGGAACCAGGGTATGCTACGACGCTGACAGGGTCGAGGTGGGATCCTACGTCATGTCCGGGGAGATGTTGACAATACCCACACTGGACCACTTCAACCTCACCGTGGGGTACGCCTACAGGGAACTGGTGGGTCAGCAGACCTACACCGGCTGGTACAGGTCTCTCTCCTTCCAATCCTTCGATTCCGCGGCCATAGGCAATAACCTGCCCTCTTACAGCAAGGGCGTGGCCAAGGTGGAGCTCGTCCTGTCCCCCACCGCCGATTCGAACATCGGGGAGGTGGGAGTTTTCAGGGTTTCGGGTCCATGGAAATCCCAACAGGTTGATACGGGGTACATGTACCCGCCGGACACATCGGTTGACTGGTCCCATACATACGACGTCCAGACACCGTCCAAGGGCGGAGAGTATTACAGGTGGAACATAACCGCGCTCGTGGATGAGTGGATCAGTGGTACGTACAAAAACTACGGCATATGCCTTGCCAGCACGGACGCCCCCTCCCTCAACGCCCCCGCCCCCGGCGGTTCGGAACCGCGGTCTTTCTCAGCCAACCTCAAAGGCAACTACACGGGACAGGCGGGCGGACCTCCATCGGGGACCGTGTGTGTGTACCATTACGTAAACGATGCTCCCGTTGCCACCATCGATTCCATTGAGCCGTCCGATCCCATGCCCGGGCAGACGGTTTTTTTAAACGGGTCGGTGACTGACCCCGACGGCGACGGAATTACAAAGTACAAGTGGTGGACCGAGGACGGACTACTTGCCGAGGGACCGGACGCCGACAGGGTCACGACCAAGTTCTCGAAGGGGGCGTTCACCATCTACTTCTCGGCGCTGGACAGCGACCCGGGATACTCCAGGTGGTCCAACCCCGATAGTAAGGTTATCATTGTAGAGCTGCCCGTCACCCAGGCTCCCACGGTGATTTCAACGGAATGCCTGGTAAACGGCATATCCTCCAGTACTATCGCCGAGAAGGAGACCGCCGAGTTCATCATAGGTGATAGATGGGACCGCTCCGGTTTTCAGGGCACCATCACCATCATGGGGACTTCCATCATTATTAACCATGAACCAATGATTGACAACGGTGACGGTACCTACTCCTACTTCTGGTCCACCACAGGAGTGACCACGGGCGAATACTCTGTGGATTTCACCCTTATTGACCCGATAACGGGTCTTGAGGACCCGGACGGGCTCATACCGGGTCCTGACATGACCCTCACCATTATGGACACCACCCCGCCGTCCCTAAAAGAGGTCAAGGTGACAACTGGCCTGGAGGACGGTGTTGTCCAGCCGGGAGAGACAGTTTCCATACTGGCAATTGAGGAATCTGGCGAATCCGGCCTCAATGCACATATTTCAATAGACGGTCCCATGCAGCTATCTGCCTCGGACATGGCCGACAGGGGATCGGGTCTCTACGAGTTCAACTGGGATACCTCTGGCTGGCCCGAGGGCGATTACGGCGTGGATGTCACCCTAGAGGACGACTTCTCAAACGAGGACACCAACGGCGTTGACGATATGGACCCGGACCTCATAATTACCATCAGGGACACACGTCCACCGGAAGTACTGTCTGTTATGTTCCTGACCAAGGACGACATGGGCAACATACTTGTGCAGGTCGCGAACCAGGAGGAGGGGCTGGAGGGAACGGTTTACATGGATGGCCCGGAATACCTCGAATTCACCCTTTATGGGGAGGGAGATGGTCTATACAACACCGAAATCGAGCTTTCGGAATTGTATCCGGGTCAGTACGGTGTGGAGATAGTCGTTTGGGACAAGAACGGTAACACAGATATTGACGGGCTCGACCAGAGTCCTGACTTGGAGTTCGTGATCGTCGCACCGAACGATCCTCCCGTCATCGAGAACCGGTATCCGTCGGAGGGTGCAGTGCTGGAGCCAGGGATATTCCCCGTAGAGGTCACCTTCTCCGAGGAGATCACCTACCCTGATTCGCTTGATTGGGCAGTCCAGGTCTGGAACGGGATTGGAGAGCCCGTGTCGGGAAAGGTCACATTGACAGGTGACGGCAGGGTTTTACGATTCACCCCGAACATGCCTTGGATATCCGGCGATTACACAGTTGTCATTTCAAGCAGGCTGACGGACTCCGGCGGTCTAGCCGTGGAGAGCAACCAGGTTTGGAAATTTACAGTTCAAGGAACTGGTACACCAATAGCGCTCGACGGTTCTTCACCCGTGGGTGATCCCGAGACCGAACCGGGTGAGACATTGGTATTGAACGTCAGCATCCCCGACGCGGAACGGATAGAGTGGTGGGTGAACGGCAAATTGGAGGGTGAGGGGTCCAACTTCACTTTCGTGGCCTCCGATCCCGGATTCTACGGCATCGCAGCCGTGGGCGTTTCAGGTGGAGATGCCGTCGTGATGGGATGGCAGGTGACAGTGTCACCCCCCCCGGACACCTCGGACGAGGACGACACGGAAGTAACAGACGGTGAGGATGATTCCGGCAGCAACACCCTTGCGGGAGGCGTGCTGGGGGCCATGGGTGCCGTTTTGATCGTCATTGCCCTTCTTCTCTTCCTGCGACCCGGGAAAGGTGGAACGCCTCAGCAGGGAAAACAGGCGGCTGTGGGAAGGGACGCTGCCAAGGTCACAACCCCACAGGCGGCCGGGGGAAGGGAAGCTGCCAGGGTCACAACCCCGCAGACGGTGATGAAGGGGCCCGCCCCTGTGGTCAGAAAGGAGGCGCCCCGACGAGATGTCCCCCACGGTCCCCAGGTTAAGAAACAGGCAAGCGGGACAACCGCTGTTCGAAAGGTGCAGTGACGTCCCGATGGCCTCGGCTGAGCTCTATCCCGTATACGGGGGAGCCGTTCTTTCTACAACCCGAAATGTGGCGGTGATATGGCCATCTTCCATGGGTAACATCGATGTCGATGGCGTGTTGAATGATGCGGTTGTATGATGCGGGTCGCCAGCGGTTGTATGATGCGGGTCGCCAGCGGTTGTATGATGCGGGTCGCCAGCGGTTGTATGATGCGGGTCGCCAGCGGTTGTATGATGCGGGTCGCCAGCGGTTGTATGATGCGGGTCGCCAGCGGTTTTATGATGCGGGTCGCCAGCGGTTTTATGATGCGGGTCGCCAGCGGTTTTATGATGCGGGTCGCCAGCGGTTGTATGATGCGGGTCGGTCCAGGATGTTACCGGCATCGTAAGCTATTAATGGAAGATACGAAGATGCTCGGCAATATTTACCTGGGGGATATGGAAGGGATCGATGAGGTCCAAAAGGCCATTGACAACAGGATCGATGTCTCGGCCTTCACCAAGGAAATGGAGAACATGGATTTCGATTTTTCACACCTGGGACTTTATGAGAAATGAGGAGGTTGCATCATGATAAAATATGTAATTGTCGGCAACGGAGCAGCGGCCCTGAGTGCCGCGGAGGAGATAAGAAAAAACGATGGGGAGGGTGCCATTACCATACTTACAGATGAGCAAACCCCGTTCTACTACCGCCCGGGCCTCATTGAGGTCCTGGCCGGCAGGAAGGATATAGAGGACCTGATCATCCGCCCACAAACGTGGTACGAGACCAACCGTATATCCGTTCAGTACAACTCAACCGTGATATCGGTGGACCCCGAGGCTAGATCACTGTTGACCCGGGACGGGGAGACGGTTCCATATGACCGGCTCCTGCTTTCCAACGGCGGTCGATCCAACGTTCCTCCTCCTTATCGTACCGAAGCCGATGGTGTGTTCTCCCTCCGGGACGTCCGGGACCTGGAACGTATAGTTGAGTATTCAGATACAGTTGATTCCGTGATCGTGGTGGGCGGCGGACTTCTGGGCCTGGAATGTGCCAATGCCATGATGGAACGGGGCAAGGTGGTCACGGTGGTAGAATATTTTTCCAGGCTTCTACCCAGGCAACTGGACCATGAGGGCAGCAGGGTCCTTCTGGATATGCTGGAGGATAAGGGGCTAGGCTTTTTACTGGGCGCCGAGGGGAACGGTGTGCTGGAAGAGGATGGCAAGGCGGTCGGGATATCTCTGAAGAATGGCGATGATGTCCGGGGAGACATGGTGATCGTATCGGCGGGTGTAAGGGGACGGCTCGATCTGGCCCAGTCCGCTGGATGTGAGACGGACAAGGGTGTTAAGGTTGACGAGAAAATGGCCACCACGGTCCCTGACATCTGGGCAGCGGGGGATTCCATCGAACGGGAAGGCCGATTGTGGGGTATCTGGCCCGCCTCCCAGCAGCAGGGTAAGATTGCGGGAAACCGGATGAGCGGTGGTGATCTCACATACAGGGGAACCGTCCTTTCCACGACTCTGAAGGTGGCTAGTATATCGCTGTCCTCCATGGGTAACATCGATGCCGATGGTGTGTTGGATAGTGTGGTGGCCAGAAAGGATCGATTGTACCGCAAGATCGTGTTGGATGATGGTATCCTGGTGGGGGCCATCTTTTTGGGAACGAACGCCGGACAGGCAAGGGTCCAAAGGGCCATAGCCGATGAAGTGGACGTTTCCGATAAACGGGAACTGATTTCGGATCCGGACTATGATTTTGGAAACTTGTGAACCTTACCATTTTGCCTGAATTGATCACGGTTCAATAACCTTTGAATATGCGGAACCCATCCCTGAAACCATATTCAACGGGGAAGGGGGAGGAACACGAGGACGAATGATGAGGGATCAGGATGAACTGGACAAAGGAATTTATTGACTGGTTGAAACAGGGAGACGAGGATGCGAACACCTATTTGGACATTCCGTGGGATGTGAATACCGCTAAGGACGGACACCTGGATGTCATCGAAGCCTACCATCCAAAAATGCCGTTTTCCATCCGAATAACCATGTCGAAACATTATGCCAGCATGTCCATAGACATGGCCTATCCCACGGCCAATCTCGATTTGGGATACAGACTTGAAATCTACTCCAAGCTGCTGGAAATGAACGCCATGTTCAACCTAATAAAGGCCTGTGTGAAGGAGGAAGATAAGGGTATCATTCTAATGGTCGATCTGGATCTGGAATGTGTAAACAGAATCGAATTCAACGATGCCCTGACCCTTCTGATCGTGGGCTGTCACTACGTTGTTGAGATGCTGGGAATAGAGGAGAGGGTTTCCAATTACATGAGAGAGCAGACCACCATCATAACAAATAACAAGATAGCTTCTGGAGAGTCCCGTGAGCAGATCATGGATTATCTCTTGCACCGGGTGGGGTTGGATGAAGTATTTGCCGGTGAGTTTCTATCAAGCCTTAAGTGATACATGTCACTTCCTTCCTGCAGGATAATTACTCCCCCTGTCTGCACAATAATCATTCCTCCCCCTGTCTGCACGATAATCATTCCTCCCCCTGTCTGCACGATAATCATTCCTCCCCATGTCTGCACAATAATCATACC
>Ga0272441_10003413_pt1 | contig 30219 bp, 49 predicted proteins | sample SSMProp6N_FD_193582 | JGI IMG/M metagenome (GOLD analysis project Ga0272441, IMG submission 193582) | Marine sediment archaeal communities from Little Sippewissett salt marsh, Falmouth, MA, United States - SSM-Prop-6N | ecosystem: Environmental > Aquatic > Marine > Wetlands > Sediment ... | reverse complement strand
ACAAGTTCTGATATTTCTTTATACGTTAGTCCCCGGAGTTTATAATTAATTATTTGTAATACCTGATCATCAATATCAATCGGCTTTTCCATGGTTTTTTTTGGAATGACAAAATAAACAACTATCACGGCAGAATTCAGCAATAGCAAATTCACAAACTGGGAAATATTTATATTAATAATTAATGATTTAACAACAAGAGCAAGTAAAAAAATACTTAGTTTTATAATGTTTCTGTTCCGGGAAGAATAAATCATAAAAGAAAATATCATAAATGTTGCCCCGGAGAAGTTCCCTTGTTGTCCCATCATAGCAACGCCAAGCGCACATAAAAACAACAACCATTCATTTAAAAATACTTTTCTGTAAAAAATTAACAGAAACAGCAAACAAATAAACGGTATAACGTATTTAAGCAAATATAAGAAATCTTCTGAATTTACAAAGAATGTTATACAATTAAATATTATTACTAAAGATGTAATGATAACAAATATCTTGCTTAGGTTGCTTATCCGTTCCACCAGTCGGAAGCCTGCTTTAAAACATCCATTTCAATTTCATCATACGTATTACTGAGCATTTCCTCATGCAACTCTTCATCAATTGCAATACCCTTTGACAAATCAGAATCCAGTAAAAACAGGGTTGCAACGTCAAGCCCGTGGTTCCATTCCTGTTCATATCCGGGGGCCGGTCTGTATGGTAATGCTAATCTTGCCCGATCTCTGACAGTTTTAAATTCAGATCTGGAAAAGGCTTCTTCTCCTGCCAGTTCAGAAAGATAAATCTGTTCTACTACTTTTCCGCATGCAGGATGTACCCCGCAGCGTTTGGGAAGTTCTTTAAAAAAATATTGTTTAGCGGTCATTTATACGGCTCCTTGTGGTTTCTTGTGCGTGTTTATTACAGTAATATTCATCTGGTTTATTCCAGTTTTTAAGCTTCCGTTTATCGATAGATTTCAAATGATTGTCAATGCCTTTTTGTATAGTGTAGGCTATACGCTCCACATTCGGACAGCGCTTAGCAATTGCTTTAGATATGTTCTTACTTTTACAAGTCGGGCACTCTTCAATTTTAACATTGTTAACGGTTTCAATTTGATTGCCGCAGTTATTACATTTTCGTGTATAGCCTTCAATATGCCGACATTCTAGAACCAGTTCTTTGTATGACGCCTTATCAATTATTTTCATGCCTGCCCCCTATGGTGTATTTCCGCACCAGTATGACCCATTACATCCAACTGTAATCATTCCAATATCGTTGTTAAATGTCATTGTACCGCCGTATAAATAAATTTGCTGATTGCTGCCGCTTGCATCGGTTATTACCGTATCGTTTGCCCCGGATGTATTCATAATATGTAATATTTGACTTGCCACTCCGTTTGTAAAATCATTTATAGTAACATTGCCGCCGGTAGTAACTGCATAAATTAATCCTGTATCCGTAACGTCATAACCATCATAAGTTCCTGTAGTTAGAGTAACTACGCCGCCGCTGCCGAATGCAAACGCCCCGCCGACATCTAACCGCTTAGCTGCTGCAATATATATAACCTGGCTTGGAGAATTATTATCAATCACAATCGGATTTGTTCCGGCGCTAATATCTGAAATTGCACAATCACCGGTTGTTTGTAATGCCCTTAACTGATAACTTCCATTTATGTTTCCCACCCATACCCCGGTGTTATAATTTCCTGTATGCACTATCCGTATATAATCATCAGCCGCCCGGCTTGTAGTAAAATCAACAATATATGCAGGGTCTGTATTTCCAAACCTTTTATTTGCAATATCAAAATACCCCATTATCCGGCTGCTGGTTGCCGTTGATCCATCACCTAAATACAAAGCCCCGGTATCGGTTGCATACGCAGCCCTTCCTGCTTCAAGCGGTGTATATGCTTCTATGTTTGCCCGTGTGTCAAGAATTATTCGCAACCCTGCATTGTATGTTTCGCCCATCTTAAACTCCTGTTAAGTTCCTATATCAATATTATCCGCATATAACGGCTGTACACCGTCGCTTATACTATCCACTATAAAATCTGTATTGCTAAGGTCGTCGACAATCCAGCGGAACAATTCAAACTGTGTGGCATCTTCAATTCGTCTAAACTTCAAAGCACACTCCCTTTCATCAATATTCGGTATGACTTCCAAAATCTCACAAAGCATTATACCAAGCCATTCTACATATTGTCCATTAACTAATCTGTTAATCTCAATCTGTGCAAGTTCTCCGATTTTTACTTCAGACAAATCAATATATTTATCATCAACAATTCCTGTAAATGTTTTTGGTTCTACCCCTGAACGCTCCATAATGCTTTCCGCAAATGTTTGCGCATCAGTAGCATTTGTGTAAATAGTATCAAATTCCTTGTTTATTTCTTCATCGGTTACATTAAATATTTCAGTTTTTTGGGAGTCGTCTTCATACCGTGACCACCGGCCGGAAGCGATTGATTTGTTATACTTTGCTGTTGCTGATGTCAATATCTCATCGGAATCTATTGTCACACTTGGAAACCGTTTCCATTGATGCTGTCTAATCATCACCGCCCTGAATTTTGAACTGTCAAAAGACCGCCATGTATAGCGCCCATCCCGGTCTAAGAGAAACCCTGCCCCTGTTTGTCCTGCTATGTCGGATATTGCTTCAATAATGCTTGTCGGCTGACTGATTACAAGCCCTCCGTCTGTTGCTGCCGTTGTTTCTGCAGCCCATTCTGTTGTATTATAATTATCTGAATTATACGTAATGGATAAATAATCACTTAGCCAGTGTTTGACAATATCAAGCGGGTTGTCAACCAATGTTGTGCCGGATGAAACAAAGCCCGGCCCGGTATAAGTTACAGTTTTGCCTACCGTGTAATGTGCTGCAGGAAGTTGAAAAGTCCCTGCTGATGCTGAGAAGTTCAAAACGTTTGCCGCCTTGTTTGTATCATCCATTACTATTTCAAAATCTACTCCGGTAGTACCCGGATATAAATTATAAATCTCTGTATCGGCAATCATAAAAGTATAATTTACTTGTACGGCATCATCATCTAAAGGAATACATTTATGATCTTTGACCTGCCCATATACTAAAGGAATTCTTGTTCCTGAATATTCATCTTTTAAATTAGTATAGGTTGTCTGACTAAGTTTATTTGGCGGCAATGTTTTTGAAAGCGCCTTCCTGCCGTCCTTTATGCGCAAGCTAAATTTATTATCATTATAAGTGTATGATTTTATTTTTCCGGCTTTAATCTGTGTAAAAGTGCTAAACGCAGAATCAATATTACCGTAGTAGTAATCCGCTTGCGCACCGAACAAATTATATGCTTGTAAATAATCATATTTTTGACCGGAATTATTAATGTCCTGTGTAAATTCATCAAATGCTAATCGTTGATAAAAAAGCGGGTCTTTCTGTTCTGCCAGACCAGGAATTCCCATTAAATCGGGGCGGTGTAGTATATCATTTACAGTATCGTCATACGCCTGATTTGAAACGTTAATTGTTACGCCGAGCGTAATAGTAGAAAGGTCTGGCGGGTCCCAATCGGCAAGCCTGATATATATAATATCGTTTTCCCCGTCCCAAATAAAAGAAGGGGCTGAAGCCAAAGCCGAAGCCCGGCCGGTTACAGTGTTCGTATAACTGTTAACCTGTGTTAGCCCTGTTCCGTCTGCTATTACTTGATTTACATTTTCTATATTTTCAGACAGCGCAATTAAAGACGTTGCCAAAGATGCGGCTATTCCCGTCCATGTCCCATTAAAATCAAAATACCATATTCCGGCTGAATCTGTTATAAAATAAGGCCAGAGGGTTTTTACTGCAAATTGTAATAGTACTGCTTTATTTATCATGCTGTATACCAGATGGTAATCCATCCTCGATTATATGACGTTGCATCAAAGCCTGCTGCATCAAATGTTCCCCCCGTTCTTATTGCTAAAATTACATTTATTCCCGTTATTGCAGTAACACCTCCAGCAAATAAAGCGGGGTCAGCCCCATTACTAAATGAATTTAATGGATAGTATGTGTTTGGAGCATCATTCCTAACGATAACACTTACCGATCTTATTGTTGATGCTGTTAAACCGTGTGCAACCGAAACAGAAGCAACCCCGGCGGCGCTGACATTCATATTCCAGTCCCCTATCTCAACTATTTTAAATTTTAAGAATGTACCCCCGCCCCCGGAGTCAATCCCTCCTGTCAAGGTTGAAGTCTGGGTAACTTCCAATGTCTGCTGTACCGTCAAATCATCTGTAACTAATAAATCAGCGTTTACACTTGAATTTGCATTTGCAGTGAGTCCTTCTTCTGCTGTCACGTCTCCATCAATGTAAGTGTTCCCGTATAATCTTCTAAGTAATTTAATTGGTAAGTATGATTTTTTAGTATAGTTACCCGAGCCGTCTTTATAAACTGCAAATATGTACCGGTCATTTCCATCATACCAGCCCTGTTTTGCATCAGACCAGGTTGGTGCTGAGTCCGTAAATTCAACCGTACACGCAGACCCGGCCGGAACAAACTTAATATATGCCTGTGTGCTATTTGCTATTCCAGACCAGCCGGTTATTGACGTTAAAGTAAATTCGTATATGTCCCCGGATATTTCAAGCTTTGATCCTGCCTGAACAGCCGGTTCTGTTGTTGCTGAATAATTTGATATTGTAACCGCTTCATATCCGGTTGTACCTTCGATAAACCAGTCAATCGGTACTGTTTTGTTTACTAATGTTCCGGCCATTTATAAAACCTCCGTAAGTGTAAAAGACGTTGACCATCTGGTTAGAAAATTATCGGTATGATTAAAAGTTTTTTCATCTTCACAAACAGCATACAATGGTAGTTCTTTTGCAAAGTCTGATTCCCATAACACAGCCGCAACCGGCTGAAAACTTCCATTAGTTGTAATAATAGTCCTCACAGCCGTTCTTTGTGCTTCTGAAAAATCATTCATGTTTACAGTAATCACACGCCGATCATAATATTTAGTCCCTTCGGTCTGTCCTGAATCGGTTATTGCTGACACACCAAGCACTTGATCACCGATAGATAAATCAGGACTAAATCCGGGCATCTGTACATAATCGCCAAGCATTATATACCCGATCTGCAAGGCTTCCGTATTTCCAGGATCTTGTATTCTGATTCTGACATAATCGTAATTGTCTGTAGTAGCAACTGCCGTAACAAAATCATAAGTCATATATTCACGCCATGTAATAGACTCCTGATACGGGGGCGCCCCCCATGCGTCTGAAGTATTTGCTTCAAGGGTAATTGTTGCTCCGCTTGTAAAATTGTGGTTAACAATAGCAATTGAATCAAAGTCAAAAAAAGCCGCCTTGTAAAACACAATATTAACATCTGAATAATCGGTAAACTTAAAAACCTCCGACCCGTAAACATCTAATAGATTAGCTTTTGGGTATGCATAATCCTGGGTACTTGGTGTGATTGTTATGCTTGAAGTTATTTGATTATATGGTGTAATTCTCATTGTATTATGTTCCTTGCATAAACCCGTGCTTTATTGTTTTTAAAAGCAAGATTTATTTTTTTATAAAATATTTCATCTCCCATTCCTACAGTTAAATCAAGTGAATTCGAACCATAATTGTTAGTAGTGTTATAACTTAAATTAGGCCTGTCAATCATATTAAAAAGGTTTGCCTGTTGTCTACCATTTAACACCATTTCACGGCCGGTCAGCATTGCCGGAACAACATCCCCGGCATTCGGACTACCCGGAACAAGTCCGCCTTCTGCAAAGCGTTCTATGCTTCCTCTTAATGCGGCAGCAGCTGCAAATGCAGCGGCTGCGCCAGCACCGGCTGCAACAGCTCCAGCAAAATCTAAAGCTAAACCATGTGTTGCAACTAAAGCAATTAATTGTGCGCCAAGACCGTCAAGAATATTTGCAATTGTCCCGATAGCAATTTTTCCTAACGATTGCCAAGCTGACCCGCCTTCTAAAACAGTTCCTATTATATCTTCCATAGCAGGTTTTAAAAAGTTTTGAAGTGCTTCTGTAGTTGTTTCAATGTCTTTTTTTCTTTGGCTTTGCAAATCCTCATAATCTTTTAATGCTTGTTCAATATATTTTTTATCAAGTTCCATCATGTCTTGATAAAATATTTCATTTGCTTCTTTCCAAGCGTCCAGCTTTTCCATACGGGCCTTGTATACTTCAAATTCTCCATCTATCATCGGGCCTACATATTTACTTTCTTGCTGTTCTTTCCATTCTTCAAAAGCCTTGTCCCTGACTGCCGTAACAGTTTTTATTCCTTCTTCTGCTATTTCCCTTGTTCTTTTCCAGATAGTAAATTCAGAATCAATTACCGGCTGTACGTATTCTTCTTCATATGTTTTAAACATTCCTTTTGATTGTTTTAAATTCTCATCATATCTAAACTTGGCGGCTGTTCTGTTTATTCCGCTCCGTTGTTTTTCTTTTGAAATTAAATCATCAAGGGCATCCCACTCTTCTTCATATGCGTTTGCACTTTCTTCAGATTCTGCTTTTTGTGCTATGGCTAAATCTAAAGCATCCCGACGAGCTTCTAAATCAGCCTTTTGCCTAGGTATTAAATCTTCATAGTATGCTACTTTTGCCCTTAATGTTCCTTCGAGTTCAACTCTATCTTTTCCTGTTAAATCAATGCCAAGCTGCTGGGCTATTTGTCTTCTTCTTTCACCAATTTCATATGATCGAACAGCAGATACATGATCCTGTTCTGATTCTTCTAATATTGCATTAAATTCATTTATTAGTTCAATTTTTCTACTATTAGCATCGACAAAAGCTCTCAATTCTTCTTCTATTGCAACCCTTTCCATCATTAATTTTTCTTTTGACAGACCTATAAATTCAGCCGCTAATTCGTTTGCAGTTAATTGTTCGCTGTTTGTTGCTAAAAGTTCGTCATGCTTTCTTTTAATTGCTTCTGCTTCTTCTCCGATTGCCTGAGCAGATAAAGTATATTTAACTATAGCAGTCCCAATCAACGCAATCCCGGCCGCTATAATTCCGGTTGGTGAAAACAGGTTTTTACCTACTGCCGACAAGGTTTTAAAATTAGATATCAATACACCGGTAACTTTTGTTAACGGCCCAATGGCCGCAACCAATCCCCCGATTCTTAAAATCCAGGTGATTGTACCGTCATCAAGTTCTGAAATCTTTTTAACAAACTCACTTATTTTCTGAACTATTGGCGTAACAATTGGCAATAATTTTGTGCCTAAAGTCACAGCTGCATCTTCAAGATTTGCTCTAAGTGAACGCATCTGATTTGCCAGAGAATCAGATGTTCTTTCAAAGTCTCCCTGTGCGTTTTGGGTTTTTTCTAAAACAAAAGCATACCGAAGATTGACTTTTTCAGCCTGTGTCATGTCCTGAATATTTTTCTCTATTCCTCTTGATAATGCAAAAGCCTGTAATTCAGCCTGGGTCATTACAATTCCAAGCCCTTTTAAACTTTCTGTTTCGCCGGTAAAAATCCCTTTTAATGCTGTTGATGCTATATCTTGCCGGACGTTTTTAAAACTTGACAAGTCGCCGCTAAGGTTAACAAGGTCAATTGACATGTCAGCCGCTGCCGACTGAGTGAGTCCCATTGACGTTGCCATGTCTCCAAATAGTGCGGCAGCATCTAAAGCCGCACCTGAAGACATACCAATTCTGTCGGCCGTTGTTTCTGACCAGTCAATAACAGCCTGTTTTGAGTCCCCAAATGCTACAGTGATTTTATTTAATGATTCATCAAAGTCTGAAGCTAATTTGACCGATGCTGTCGCCGCTCCAAGAATAGGCAAAGTCAAAAACTTTGTCATTTCCTTTCCGACTTTTTGCATTTTGTCGCCGACAAGCTTTATTCCTTTTTCCCAGTCTTTTAAATCTTTTTTTGCTTTGTCGGCTTTTAGTACAATTTCGCCAAATACTTCAAACGCTTTAATGGCCATTAATTACCCCTTGGCAAAACATAACAGTTTCTTGATTTTTCAAATCTATACCGTTTAATTTCGTTTGGTACAAAATCAATCCAGTTGTTATTTGCTTCATCCCACACTTTCCATTCAAGGGAAGCCGTCTGCTCTTCTTGTGTGATCCATTTTCGGGTGTATCCAAATTTATACATTGCAATCCAGTTAATACATTCAAGAAACGCAATATAAGGCATTTTATATAAAATGTACTCAATTGAGGAATTTGTTTCTGCTGCAATTGTATATATTTGATCATCAAAACATCCTATTGATCTTCGGCTTCCCCTTCCTGCTTTTTTGGCGGCGCCACCTCCGACCATTTCCGCCGCTTACACATCTTGGCCCATGCAACCTGATACATAAGATTTATAAAAATAAAATCATCACCGTCAAAATTATCTTCTATGTATTCAGGAGTAAGCTCTGGATACTTTGCTATATTGGCCCACGAAATAACATAATTTAATACCTTGCTTGCCTTTTCAAATTCTTCCGGGTCCTGCCCGGCATTATTGTCCGGCAGCATTCGGGCAAGTATCTGTATGTTAGACTCAAGTAGTCGTGCTGCTTTGACCGGTAAAACATTGTCAATTTTATATGTCTTCCCGTCTTTTGCTTCGATAGTAATCGTCTTTACATCGTCAATGTTTTCGATAAGTTCGCTTTTAATGTCTTCTGCCATTTTTTTCTCCCTATATTCACTTTCCCCCGATAAAAGACAGGCAGCCGGAGATAACCTCCGACCACCCATCAGGGAGAAAGAGGTTTAACTTGCGTTAATAGTTTCAAGCCCTACCGCATCAGAATTATACAATCCATCAGGCATACAAGTAATTGTAAGCGGTTCAAGATATCTCGGGTCTTCCGCATCATCGGCAGCCAAAGACACAGCGTCCCGTGCTTCAAGCTGGCATTTATAAAGCACTACGGTTTTTGCTCTTGCGCCCTGGTTGTTAAAAGTCAATCGTACAATAAACTTTGTCAGGACTTTACCGGTTGCCCATGTAATTGTAGTACTTGCAGCCGGGGTATAATCAGAGTCAATAACAATGCTTTCTGAAGTTGCTACAGTCGCAGAACCACCGGTATCAAAAGCAATTGTCCATAATCCATTTGCGCCTCTGGTGATAAAATAATCATCTTCAGCGGCCAGCGCTCCGCTAACACTTGCGGTTACACTGTTTATAGTTGGGACCGTTCCGTCTGAATTTTGCCCTGACAATTCATAGGTTTGAAGGTTTGTCCAGTTTGCCGCAATTGTCTGCGTTCCGCCTTCTACCAGCGACCCTGCTACATTTGCATACGTGTCAGAATCACCAGAGATTGATTCAGAAACGGCAGTGTTTAATGCTTCACATCGTGTCAGGCTTAATGTTGCAATCTCTTTATAAATCCGCTGATCCCCTGGACTGTTGTCCGTCTGTTCTTCAGTAGTTTCTAAATTTCTCTGTATGGAAACGTTAATAATTGCCCCAATATTTGTATATGAGGGCGTAGCTTGATACGGAGAAATTTCTACTGTAGCATTACCACGAAGCACATCTGTACTGTCAAGATATGTTTCGTCTAATTGAAATAATGACATAATCGTCTCCTAAATATAGTATGAAAAACGTATATCAAGATCTAACACCTGATATGCGCTAATCTCTGTATTAAAAACCGGATCACTCCCGGCATTAATTACCTGTGCATTAAATACGGTAACATCATCAAGATCCCCGTATCCTTTTAAAAACAATCCTGCTACTAAATCCCTTATTTCTCCGCAATCGAAAAAATCAGAGTCGGTTACAATAAAGCGCCACCGCTCCCAGCGTTCCGGCTTGTTGTCATATAAAGGACTGTCAAGCTTTTTAAATTGCAAATAAGGAAAAACAGCTTTTTCACCTAAAGGCCGATTACCTATTTGCGTTTTTACATCAGTAAAATACGCTGATAACGTTGAGTCAGTAGACAATCTATCATAGATTCCTTTTTCCAGGCTCATTTACTTTCCTATAATCTTGGTAAATGGTGCGCTTGCAATTGTACCAAGATTCCTGTTTTCTTTGTCTGCCGTTGTTTCAAGCACAGCAAACTTATCATTATACGGAGCAGCATAATTTAAAGCGCTACCCGTTCTTACCCTGTCGGCTGCAGGGGTGCTGACTTCTTCCTGTTCCCCTAAAATTATTTTAGGATTCTCAAGCGGAAAGCTGCCAAAACCGGATTGCCATTTTTTTGTTTTGCTGTTCCAGCTATTTTGTAAAGTTCCGGTTTGTCGGTGTGTATTTCTGGCTATTGCATCAGACATGTGTAGCCCCATTCCCTGTAAAGCTGCTTCTTTTGCTTCATCAAATGTTTTTTGAAGTTCAGGATTTTTCCAGATTTTTACATTGATCATGAGCCAATCCTTTCGGCTATCTGTGCAGCGTTCAAATTCATAACCTGACACCGTATAACAGCTTCACGGCCAAGTCTGTCGAATTCTTCATAACTAAGCCGCTCCCAAAAAAGACTGTTATAATAAATTTCATCGTTTTTCTGGAATGAATACGGTTCAATACGAAAACGAGTTAAATTCACTTCCTGCAGCACACCGTCTTCATTTAATGATTTGATTGTCTCGTCTGATACATAACAAGGGAGGGTTGCAACCAATGACCACGTTCCATCATTAAATGGGTAATTTGTCCCGGCTGCTTGGCGGTAGATATAAAGTGTTTCGTTTAATAGTCCTGCAAGGCTCACCTCTCGCCCCCTATTCTGTTACGGTCACCTCTTCATTTATTATGACTGTATCCTGGTCTGAGACTGAAATTTCTTCCTGCCCCTTATAATATCCCTGTCCCGTTTTTTGTCCTTCCTGGATGTGTGCAAAAGATTTTATACGGCTTGATATAGATTTAGGTATTCCGTATTTTGTATCCATTGGCCCCCAATTTGTCCAAGAGTGTTTTTCAATAGCTTCTGCTTTTTTGGTTTCATCCCCTAAATATTGATTCCGTAAAAAGTTTACAAGCCTGATTGCAACGTTTAAAGATTGCTCCGGGTAAACAAATAACTCAACAGCATCGCCGTCATCAGTTGCGTTTGAATTTAGCGTTATAGTTGAATTGTCCGTATCTATATCAATAATTTCTCCTCTGATATTATCATCAGCAACTTTTTGTCCTTTGGCAAGTCCGACCATATCATAAGCCGGGATTTCTGATATTTCAGCGCTTCCGCTTGTATATGTTCCGGTAATCTTTTTAAACGGCTTCCCCCTGACAGATAAATAGTTATCTTCAGCATCAAGTATTAGTTGTGAAGTTGTTGCATCCGTAGAATACTTTGTGGTGTTTAACAAATATGTAGCCGATGCCTTAAACTCTGTCAGGGATAGCAAAGCCATTTATTTTTTTTCCTTTACTGCATCAGCTTTTTTCAGGGTAAAATCTTTCGGCGGGTTCTTGTTGTCTTCTTTCTTAAAAAAGAAGTTTTTTCCTTTTGCGTCCTGTACGCCGATTTGGTTTCCCTGTTTGTCGTAGATTCTCATTTTTCCCCCTTAGTTTTCATCATAAAAATCTATTGCGATTGTTGCCGGATCGTTATCAGTTCCATATAATGAAAGCTGATATTTAGTGTTGTATTTTAACCGAAACTGGTTTATTGCCGGAACGTTGCCGCTATAAAAAGGCCCTGTTGCAACACCTAAATATTCATCCCATAAAGTAACCCCGCCGGTTGCTAAAGTTGAATCATAATTTACTTGATTAGCGGTTGACCCATCAGTAACTAATGATGTGTTCGTGCTGTTTCTGTCGTGATTTAATATAGTTAATTGTCCTGTAGGAGTTGCCGCTCCGCCTGTCGGCGCTTCAATAAGCCTGACCCTCCAGCCTGCTGTTCCTTTTGCTAGAAATGTAAACCGTAATTTTTCAAGACTTGCTTCTGTCGGCGTTGTAAAATCAATAGTTATTGTATCATCCGGGGTTGTCATTGTTCCCAGGTCGGCAACACTATACATTACAAACCAGCGTTTTTCATCATTTATTTTTTTGTTTGCAACGTCCAAAACTGCTATTGCTTTTGTAGTAGAATCTCGCGCCCCGTTTAATATTTCTGCTGCTGTAGCCATTTGCTACTCCTTTAAAATAAGCCGCCACATGGACGGCTTTTTATTATTCGGTTGTAGCAATACCACCGGCCCCGCTTGCTGCAAATGTCGGTAATCCAATATATGTTGCTGCTCCCCATCCGGTATATCCTGCCGAACCGCCGCCAATTACTACACAGTCTCCGCTTGTTGCATCAGTGCCGATAAACACATCGTCAATAGCTGCGATTCCGTTCGGGTTCCAGTTTAGAAAAACACAGTCTTTAAAAAGCTGGATTCCAGAAAAAGCGGTTGCATCTGCTGATTTAACAGCACCCTTTCCGGCAGTAGCTGAATAAGAATAAAACTCACAGTTGTAAAATCTTGCACGCCATACTCCACCGTCAAGTAAAAGGTTCCCGTTTGCTGCTGCCCTGATGATTGTATCACTTCCAAAAGTACAGTTAATAAAAGTTGTTTCTTCGGCACCGTCAAGAAGTACGTCATAACCGCTTGCGTTTGCGGCTGCTGTTGCATGTCCCATTCCGTAAAAATGACATCCGATAAAACAGTTTCTGTTCCCGGTTACTTTTACAGCTCCTACAGAATTGGTTGATGTTCCATAGTTAGCAAAGTGCATGTTTTCAATCAGGTTATTGTCGCCGCTTATGGTCATCAGGTTAGCTTGATAGCTGATAATTGTTGTAGAGCCTGCGGTTGCTGCATCTTCCGGTGTAAATGTTGAACCCGAGCAGGTAATTGTTCCGGCTGTTACTGCAGTAATAGTGGCAGTCCCATCATTGGTATTTGAAGTAGTGTCGATTAAAATCGTTTGCCCTACTGCAAACCCGGCCGTCAAAAATCCTTCTGCTGAGTCTGTGATTGTTGTCGTAGTTGGAAATGCTATAGTTGTAATTGCTCCGGTTGTTCTTTCCTTGTTTGATACCCTGGCCCGGCCAAACTGTCTTGTCGGTGCGGCTATCCCGCTTATTCTTGTATTGTGATATGCCCAGGGTAATTCTATATCCATGTAACTGGTTGTGTGTGCCGAAGTTGTACCGCCAGAATAAACGATTATCCTGTCACCTTGCCCCGATGTAACCAGGCTATTAGAATGTATATCATATAGATTATCCACGGGGTCTTTTCTTGATGCCACGGTATTAGTACCAGCCCCATAAGGGTCAACATACAGAACGGTACCCCGAACAGGGGAATATAAATCCTGTACATCCTGTACTAATTCGCCGATTGATCTTGAATCTATGTCATTAAGTCTCATAATTTCAATCCTTCTTTTGCTTTGCCTTTGTCGGCTTGGCTTTTTCTAATTTATCAATCCTTTTTTCAAGCGTTGCTATATATTCAATCAGGTCTTCAAATCTTGAACGCAATTTATTGAATGTAGCCCGCTTAACTTGTACCCGTCGATTTCTCGAAGTGTAAAGTTCAGGATCAATCTTGACTTCTTCCATTTAAAACCCCTTAGCCTATTTTGTGTTTAAGTACAACAAACGGCATGTTTTCAGCATCAAAAACCCGGTTCCATTGTGCGGCGGCTGCGAGTTCTACATCAGTCGGAGTTGTTCCGGCTACTGATCCATCAACCCATGCAGTCCCTACAAAGTGCAGCGCAAAAGTACGACGAGTAATAAGCTGATCAATTCCGTATCCGTCAAGCGGTTCCCTGTTAAGCTCTGTCGGTATATAGTTTGCTAAAGTTGTTCCAAATTTTATTGCGTTTGATTTAACAAGATAAGTGTAATAAACACCGCCTGAAGTGTAAACATTCCTTGACTGAATTACTCTCATACCTTCATAAAAAGACAGCCTTCCGCCCTGTTGTGAATCTGGAACGGTATCAATCAAGTCGAGCTTTTTCAGATAAGCATACACACTTGGGTGCATTCCAATTGCTGCAAATGTTTCCTGGTTTTCGCTAATCAATGCTTTGGCATCAATAATTGCTTCTGCTGATATGTAAGCTGCCGATCCTGCATTACCAGAAACGTCATTGACCAAATCGCCAGAGTCATTATCAATGTTATCAAGGGTAATTCCCTGCATTGATTTTAATGCGATAATGTCATACGCCTGTGCCCAATAATCCATTACCATGTTTTCAAGTGCAGATATTCCGTTGCTTCCTGATTGCACTTTAGACAAGTCATTCTGGCCCCATGCTTTTGTTCTTGTGTGCTTTCTGAAAACCTGCTGTAATTGGGCCAAATTGTTTACAGTCTGGTCTGACCCTTCGACCGGGGCATCACCGGAAGTCCCGGACACGTCCTGCCAAAAAGGTAAGTCATAAATTTTACCGCCACCGGAAATTAAATTTGATACTTCTGCATCTATGTCTATAATTCCAGATCGATAAAATTCACTACGATAGATTGTCGGCTCAACGGTTGCCGCTGAAAATACTCGTGGTACAACCACATTTGTTAGCCTTGTTTCAGCCATTTAATTCTCCTGTTTTAGGCTGACCGCTGATTTCTCCTTTGAATTTCTGCAATAATTTCTTCAGTTCTGGCTGGTTCTTTTGCTGCTAAAGCGTTTAAATCAGCCGTGGATAAATCTGCAAGGCCGCCTGATGTTTTATCACCACTTCCGGGGTCTGGCATATTTCCCTTCATGGTTTCAATTTCTTTCTGAAGCGCTTCAATTTTTAAGTTTGCTTCTTTTAAAATGGTTGCCTTGTAGTCTTTAAGCTTTTCAGCTTTTTCTTTGACTTCCTGGCCGGAATTCCCTTCAAGCAAACTCTTGTTAGCTTCATCAAGTCCCAATGCTTCCGCTTTTGTTTCAATCAGTTCATTTATGTAAACCGTTTTTGTTTCTTCTGCTTCTGCTTTGGCTTTTTCTTCAGCACTCATTTTTTCCCTTTCCAGTGCTGACTTTTCCCTTTCCAGAGCGGCCAGGTCTTTATCCTTTTTAGATATGTTGCCTCTATACCGGTTATTTTCTTCCAGTAATTTGGCATTTGTTTCCTCAAGGGCTTTTAACCTTGTTTCAACATCCTGTTCGGTCTGTTTTGCTGCATCCTCGGCGGGAGTTTCCTCTGGCGTAACGATTGCAGCCGTTTCTTTCTCTGCCATAATGTATCCTTTTCAAAGATCATAACCGGTTTTTACCTTTCCCACCGGCAAAGGTGTTATTAAAAACATAGCACAGGTTTGTACTGTTGTCAAATCAAAATTATGCTATGTTGGTGCGTGTCCCTATATTCCCAATCACACGGCCTTTAATTTGCTTCCTGATATCCGCTAATGTTCGCCTTTCTGCTGTAGTGAGTTTTCTGTCTCTTGCATTTCTCATGATGCGCAATTCCCTTGCCCGTAATGACCTGTCTGCGATAGTGCGCTCTATTTCTTTTCGGCCTTCCAACGTTTTGGCCCATTGATTATAATTAAGATTTCCGTTTACTTCTTGCCAAGTGCCACCTGCTGTTCTTGCTGTTCTTGTTACCGGTTGAACACCAAATGGATTATTCTGTCTTCTGCATCGACAATTATGTACCAGTATACCCCTATTGCCATTGCTGTTATTATATGCTATATATGTATTATCTTTAGTTTGGAGGTTATATACATGTCCAGAATAATTACTCATATTGATATCGACAATCTTATCAAGCTGCATAATGCAGGGGTATCTGTCAAAAAGCTGTCTGAGCGGTTCGGAGTTTCCAGAGCTTATATCTATGACCGCTTCTCTGAAAAAGGTTTTAAAGGTCGCAATCGCAGTGAAGCTATGTTTGCTCGCATGAATCAAGCCACGCCGTTTGAGAGACAACGCCTTACTAAAGCTGCGCATGATGCTGTTAGGGGTAAAAAGCGTTCTCATAATGAGCTTTGCCTTAGAGCAAAATCCCGTGAAAAGACACAGCAATATATAGGAAAAGGAGAAACAGAATTGCTTAATCTTCTTATAAAGTCTGGGTTTTCTGGTATTCCTCAACAAGCTGTCGACCGATACAACCTTGACATTGGTTTGTTTCCCATCGCCGTGGAAGTCCACGTTTCTCCCTCTCACCCTTTGGTTAGGAAAAACAATATCAAAAAACTTAAATACCTTTCCAATGCTGGCTGGCTTACAGTATTTATTTGGTTTAGTGGGCATGGTGGAATTATTGAAATTTCCGACATCCATGCTAACTATATTATCTCCATTTTTCAAGAAGCCAAGGCCAACCCATCCATTCTCGGTGAGTACAGGGTGATTAGGGGTTCCGGTCAACTTAATTCCAGTGGCCGTTTCTATAGTGACTAATAGCCCGTCATATTTTCTCTTATAGCATTTCTTTATATCTGCCGCGCTTATTTTTGTTTCTGGAATAAAGCAGTTTACTATTTCCTTTGCTTTCCCTGGCCCGTATAACGGCACCCTTGGGCTTGTAAAAATCGTGCCTCCGACAGTTACTATCCAGTTGCCGTTCTGATCAAGAATAAATTTCTTTCCGTCTGCGTTTGCATGCGATTCTCTTGTCTTTCCGTCAAGCGTAGCATCCCATGTCGGCGAAACATCAACCCCGGCAGCTTCAGCCTGTGCCGTTGCAAATTCCTGGCTGAGACTATACGCTCGGTTCATTTCAGTTCTGGCTATCATTAAAGAATGATTAACGCTTTTTGTCATTGCCTTGCCGATGCCCTGAATTCCTGACTGTATATTCCTTGCTGTCTGTTGTGCCGATTGGCCTTCTACCATAGCAACAGCGACAGAGCGCCTTATTTCTTTTCTGAGTGTTAAGACATTATCAAGCATCCTGTTTTTAAATGCTTCCCCTGCAATTTGCTGATTAAGGCTTGATAAAATGGCTGTTCTGTCAATCTGATAATATCCAAGTTCAACATGTGTTTTAGTACTTGTAATTACCGAGTTGACCCATTTTTCATATTCGTAGCCGTTCCCATAATACCCGAGTTCAAAGTTTCTAATATACCCGCTTGAAATAATTCGTTGATTTGTTGCGTTAAGACTTTTCAGTTCTGCGTTTATTTTCTCCTGCATTGCAGTTAACCGTTTTTCTGTGAACGACATTCCGGGTTTTAAAGTATTCATTTTGTTTTGGATATTTTCTAAAACCTGTTTATACACTTCAACAAGTGCCTTTTTAGTAACAGTAATATTTTTCTGTGCCTGATTAAATATCCAAGTTTCTGCACCCTTAAATGTTGATTTAGGCGCTTTCAATTTCCGGCTCCGGTAATACGTTTGTCTGATTGTTTAAAAAGTTTATTGCTTCATTTTCCATTCTTTCCCGAATCAATTTTAATACTTTTTTATGGTCTGGAATTATATCACCCAGATATTCAAGGGCTATTTCTTCACCAAACATCATCGCAATTTTGACTGCTTCATCAATTCTTTGTGATTGTGATTGAGGTATTTTCCGGTTAAATGTGATTGTCAATTTTTCAGTATCAACTTCATCGACCCCTGGGAACGCAGACATTATTTTAATCTGTTCAACAAGCCCTTGTTTATAATTGGATTCAATGAGGGAGCATTTGTTTTCAAACGGAGTAAGGCGCATTTTTAATGCTTCCCCAGACGGGTCTTGAAAATATTTGTCATTGCTCATATTTGGGATTTGTAAGATATCATAAATCAAATCGTTTATCCGGTCAAAGATTCCAAATATTCCCTCCCACTGGATTGTTTTAACGATCCATTCAATAAAATCACCGGCAGCTTTATCTAACCCGTCAATTATTTTAATTTTTGCTTTCATGAATTTATCTTGTTCTGTTTCTCCAGTGTGTGGGTCCGGCATTTCGTTATCAAGATATTTGCCATACAAAGCAAGAATTGAATTCGCTATGGTTTGAATTTCATTAGCCATGTTTGAAGATACGATCTCATCCTGAAAATCAATCAGCCCGATCACTTCATAAAAGATATTTCGCTTTTCCCTGTTTATCTTATGTTCGGCAACGTTTACAACCCCGGATTCATTTTTCCCGGATTCTTCCTTATTTAAAACATATGCATTATTATTAACGGAAACCCATGTTTCATATTGGTCGGCAGTGTACACCCGGCAGGTAATATATTTGTCTTTTGTTCCTTTGGCATTTATTATTTCTTTTTCAGTATAATAATAAGCCGCTATTTTTTCAGGCTCTATTTTATCATCCCATTCGATAATCATGTTTTCCGGTTTGACAACAGCATACTTTATTTTGTTGTCAGCTTTCCAGATAAGTTTGTAACTAAGCCCCTTTGATAGTGCTATTGTTGCCGAATCTGTTTCATCAATCTGTCCCTTTTCAGACGACAGCATTTTTATTATTTCATTATTTTTATCTGGATAATCGTATACAATTTCCTGAAACATATAACCCACAACAGTCTGAACTGCCTTCCTTGCATATGCAACCGCTTTTCTGTTGTCCGGTTCTGCCTGAATTGATTTTGTTAAAATTGTCGGATTAAGCCCGTCATAATATTTTTGATATCGTTTGTACTGATTTCCTTCTGTGAGATTGTGTTCAGTTATTAACGCTTTTATTTTTTCGGCTGTGGTAATTGATCTTGAAACCATAATTGACTCCTAACTATTTATATATCACAAAAGGCCGTTTGTAAACTTATTTATTGTCAACCCGTTCATTTGCACGTTTTTGTATATTTATATATTCTTGTAAGGTCATTTTATAAAACTCTATGTATAATATTTTGTCGGATGCTATGGTTACACTACAATAAGGTGTTTTTAATATAACATTTCCATACTGCACTTCTTGTTCTAAGACTTTATATTCTAAAGTTTCGCCGTTTACCAATTTAATTACTGCAATTCCTTTCATTATTTTCTCCTGCTATAATGCCGTAATTTTCTCTTTTTCTTCCCATGTTAATCTCTGTATATCACTTATATTAATATTATATTTTTCACATATTTTTTCTGCATTATAAAGGGTTGTAAATTCTTCTGGGGTTATTTCAATTTTAAAAGACATTGTTTCTATATAATGATGCCCGGTCTTTTTCCCTTTTCCTATTATATGTTTCATTTGTTTCTCCTTTTCATTTATTCCTTCACAAGATATCCAGTTTATTCCGGGAGGGTAGACGCTTTTGCATTCGCCGACCCGTATGGTTTCATAGCCTATTAAATTACTCTTCACTATTTTCTCCTCTTGCCATTATAGCACATTATCTTTTATTTGTCGCATAATATCGTCTTGCCCTTTCTTCCAAGCTGTAGATAACAGCGTCAATTGTGTGATCATATCCGTCAAGCGGCTCGTCAATCGGCTTACCTTCTTTGTCAGTCTGCCATGACCAGGAAATAAATTCTTCTGCTGCATTCTGACAATTGGTTTTATGGACATGTATCTTTTTAAACTGCTTAAGATAAAAAGCCATGCTTGTCTTATAATGTTTTGATCGTTTAGATAAAACGTTTTTCCGTGCCGGGTATGCAATAAAAGTGCGGCCTGGGGTGTTATACATTTTAATCAAGTCTGGCCGGGAAGAATCACATATTACATTTTTGCGGCCTTTGATCCATTCTATTTTTCTTGTTTCCGCCTTTAGTTGTTCCGGGTCAAGTTCGCATTTATAAAACTCGTGGCATATGTATAATTCCTGATCTTTAATGTAACAGTCTGTTAATGTTGATGGATCATTAAACCCGAAATCACCGCCATTAAAGTGTTGTACTGTGTTGTCAATTTCAAAATCATAAACTACAATATTTAATAATATTCTATGTTCGCCGATTTCACCCCATTCATTTAGAATATAAATCTTGTACCAATCCGGGTCAGTTTCTTTGTTGCTCTCGAGGTCTTCAATATATTCCTGGTCGAGAAAAGGATTATCATGATAATTAGTATGTAAATATTGTATCTTGCCGCCTTCTATTGGTCTATCGTAAAAAGTTTCTTTTAACCAGGATCGGGAAGAAACAGAATTAAAAGTCAGAAAAAACCGTCTTTGTATTCCTTTGCCCCGAAGTCTTAAAGTTAACTGCTTCCAGTCTCCATAATTAAATTCTGTAGCTTCTTCAATCCAAACATCCGTAACACCGGCAATTGATTTAATCCTGTTCGCATCATCCAGCCCTGACATAAATATCTGATTGCCTGTTTTAATACAGGTGATTATTTTGTCTGTCTTGTTAAAATGAAACAGTTCAAGCATGTCTGATTCTATGCAGATATCAAGAAAAAGCTGATACACTGATCTTAATATATCTTTGCCGACTTTCCGAAGGACTAGCCACCTGCAGAAATTACGGGTCATTAGCTCAGTAAGTATCATTTGTGCATGAGTGTAAGACTTGCCGGATCCTGCCCCGCCCCTTGAAATGTTATATCTGTATTTTGATTGATAAAGAAATTCCCAATGTTTAGCTATCGGGTTTATTTTTATCTGCATTTGTTACCGGTTGGATAATAACGTTTATTGGGTCGCTTCCTGAATGTTCTATTTCCTGTTTATCATGGTAGCCATGATTTGCAAGCATAAGTTTGGTTATTGTTGGATGAAAAGTACTATTTAAACCGTTGTTTATTAAAACAGTTTCTTGTTTTTCTTGTATTTGTCTTAACGTGTCCGAAAATTGTTCATTTTCTTTTGCCCATTTGTATATTGTAGACTTTGAGACTTCTATGATACATGCTAGCCCGCATGTTGTTGGAACAACATCACCATATAAATTATATTCTTTTAAATACTTTTCTGCGGCTTTTTGAATTTGTTTATTATATTTGGTTGGTCTTCCCGGGTCTGCCATATAACTATAATATCATATAATCAAACAAATTACAATAAAAAACCCGGCAAGGGACAACCGGGTAGAAACTCTTTACAGCGCAGCAACGCAAACGCCGAAAACTATTTAAAAGGAGGTCGGATGAATGAACAAGCTATGATCCATTTATATCAAGCCCCTTGGGTTGTTTATATTAAATTCCATAAGTCTTTTCTTAATATCTTGCTTATTTCTTCCGGTATTTCCAGAAACCCTTTATCATTACAGAAGTATTGTCCGGTTCCAAATATTTCCGCCTGTTTCATTGCATATTCAGGACAATATTGAATTGTTTTGTATAGATCGGGGAAGAATTCCCCGTCAATTTCAATCTGTTTCATTTTGCACACTTCTGTCGAATATTCCGGCGTTTGTTTCGGGCTTTCTTGTCAGTGTGCTTTTTAATTTTTTGCCATGCTTTCCATCGTTTATCTGTCATTTTTTTCCTCCTGCTTGTTTCTTAATCTTATTGTCCCGTTTTTAAATCTGACTTTGCGCAAATATTGTCTTTTAAATATTCTATTCAATATCCTTTTTAATATGCCAGGTTCTTTATATAAATATGTTTTTCCATCTGGAACCATTATTCTAACCATTACTTTCTTCATGGTTGTTTATCCAGTTTATTATTTGACTAATTCCATTTTCCAAGTGATTAAATGAATTAACAGTATTATCATTTTTGGTTATTGCTAAACTTATAGGATAGGCTCTTGCTGGCTCCCAATCAATAACCGGCTTTGTTTGTTTTGGTTGCTTCAGCCGGGTTCTCGCCCCTTCAAGTTCTTCCTCTGTTATTGGGCCGAAGTCTTCCGGATCTTTGTATTCTTCCCATTCGATATGCCCGTCTGCTGATTTTAACTTATTAATTGCTAAACTGTGTTGTTCATCATCTTCTGGAATATGCCAGTATCTTATTTCTCCCCGTATAGGACAGAGATAAATTGCTATACTCCTATTCGACCACCGTGTTTGACGCATTTTTTTACGGTCAAGTAAGTCCTGCATTAACTGTGCTTGTGTTGGTTTATAAGCCATTCATAACCCCCTCAAATAAAATCTTTACTATCGTAATACATACAGCACCCAGAAAAAAAGTGAATGCTATAAAAAATATTGCTACTACCAGGCAAAATATTTTCATGAGTCATTCCCAAAATAGTGATCATTGACTACAATGTCACCTACACGCACCATTTTACCATAAAGCCCTTTCAGATATTCAAGGCATTCTTTTTTAGACAGAAATATTTTTCCACATTCTGGTTCGGGCTCAGGGAATTTTATTATTCCGGTTTTTCTTTCAATTGCCTTGAATGTAAATAACTGCCCTTTCGGATAAATATGAAAAATAGTTGTTCCTGTTTTGTTAGTGTATTTCATCATTCCCCCTTATAAATAATTGAGATTGTACTATTACCATCTATTATCTTTGTAATAGATATATTTATAATTTTTTTGTTTTTTAATAACTCGAATAAATCTCTAATTATTTTTATTTTATCTCTTTGCTCCACTATTTCAAGAGCGTGCTGCCTTGACCTTAAATTATAGTCAAGCGATTTTGTAAGATCAATATAGTTTGGATCGTTCATATCCGATCCGCCTTTTTAGCCAGCTTAAAAGCCCGGAACCGCTCCGGGAAATGCTTGCGCAAATAAGCGTTGTACGTGATTAACTTACCGTGTGCCTTTTCTATTTCTTTCCTGCAGGCGTGTTTTGTCGGCTTCCATGCGCTTGGTGTTCCGTATTTATTTTCACAGCACCATTGATCGACCTCACGCATAAATGTAAAAACTTCACCCTCATCATTGACGTATTTCTGTCTGTCAAAAAGTTTATTCATTTCTTCCCCTCCATTTTCAACGCCTTGAACACTTCCAGAATCTGCCTGACCTGTTGAATTTCTTTAGACCGTAATGATTCCGGGTCTGTCGGTTTGTCAGGCCATTGCCCGAGATAAAGCAGAAAAAAGTCTGCGATTATTAAAACAAAAAACAATATAGCCATTACGGGCCGAATCCACACGATTCTAAAATCATCAATAAACGGCGATAAAAATGCACCAAAAAACATTCCGGCGGTTATTAACCACATGACAATGTATGATATAATTTTAGCCTTCTGCATCACGCACCCCCTTAATTATTGCATCGTTGCATTTGTTCATAATTGCATTTACGCAAAATCTTGTAATTGTCTGATTAAATAGTTTAGCAGTCTTTTTAATTATTAAGTGTTCTTCTTCTGTTGTATACAGCATTGTAAAACTGATCTTTCTTTTTTTTCTCCATCGTTCATTTGCTTGTTGTTGTGTAATCATGCTCTGCTCCATGTTTTAGCCAGCTTTACCGGCTTGCCGCAATTGTTACATTAAAACCGTTGATATAAATTACCACGCTCAAAAACCTGACCATAACCGTCTATATCTGTGAACTGGTTTTTATGGCCGCAGTTTCTTGTATATTTCATTTTGCATTTTTCGCATTTTGAAACATACCCTTTTTTTGTCCAGGTTTCTTTTAATTCTGCTTTGCATTTTTCGCATATCATTTCTTTTTTCTCCCTATTTTTATTACAACAACAGCCCATGCAATTAACAACAAAACACGCACAATAATTAAAAAGCTATTATTTGCAAAGTTTATCATTTTTCTTTGCCTCCTGTGTTTCCATTCTGGCCCAATCAAGGCAGGCAACATAATCAAGTTTATTTAAGGCCCGGCTGTGTTTAATTCGGTAGTACCATAGTTTATTCGTTTTGCATCCTCGAAATAAAATATTGATATTGTTGTATACTTCAGGCATTCGCTTTGAAGCATGTTTACAATTCTGATGTTAATATTTTCAGCAAACCATTCATTTATTTCTCTTGATAATGACGTGCTCACATTGCCAAAAACAAAGACTTTGCTTTTTATCGGTTTCCCTTGCCCGTTATTGTTTATTGTTTGGTTCATGTTGACTTCCTATGAACGGAAAATAATTGATCGATAAAAGACACCGTCTTCTCTCGGGAATGTAACATCCATTCTAATTTCATGCCGTGTTAAATTGTGGATATACTCAATAATAGCATCGTTTCCCTCTAAATCCTTCTCAGTCACAGGATCACAATAGATACTCACTGTATCGCCCTGTTTCAATTTTATTGCTTCTGCAAATGTCATTTCTGACCTCCTTAATAACTTATCACTCTGCATTTTCCCGGGGTTGTGACCGGCCTTGCCTGCATTACCCGCCGAAGCGGGTAGTTATTAAGGCCGGTGTTAACCAGCCTGTTTTGTTATTTAATTACTTTAGGAGCATTTGTGTTTTGATTTGGTCTTCCATACACTATTGTTACACCTTTTGCAATCCATTTCTCTTCATATTCTTTTGATAATTCAAAATTGTATTTGTTAGGATACATGCCGTTTGTAAGATTATTTACATACACATAGCCAGATTCTGTTCCAAGTTTTGCTTTATATCTGGTATATTTCCAACCGCACCCCCTTTTTGCCCCCATTATCGCAACACGAGCAATAATAGTTTTTCCTGATTTAATTGTTTCCTTTTCCTGTACCATCTGGTCCCTCCTTAATAACCTTTCGTCTGTGTTTTACAGCCGAGGTTGTGACCGGTATTAGCTACATTACTTTGTGTAATTGCTAACTTCTTCAATCTTTCTGATTGCACTAATCTTTGTCATTAATATACCCTCTTCATTCTTCCGGCTCTAATATGTTCAGCAACATCAGATGGAGACACTTTCATTGATTTTTCCCCTATTGTCATAATCATATCAGCAACAATTGTTCCGTTTTTTACAATAGTAATTTTAGCAACACCGCCAGGAGTATTATAAGTGCCTATAAAACTTTCGTAATCTGTAAAATCTTTTGTATTCATATGAATACCTCCTTAATAACTTATAATAATAGTGTATCATATAAGCATGCTTATTTCAAGCACTTTTTTATTTTTTTTCCATTATTTTTACAAAATGTCAAACCTGTGCTAATCTTTGTAAGATTGTGCTATTCCCAGTCGGCTCCGTTGGACAAAACCAGCTCCGGAAGCTCGGTAAATGTCAGCTCAAACGCATAAAACCAGCGGCTGACAATATCATCGTTTAACTCATAGCTGATCTCATACTGGACATTCATATTCTCCCGGATGCATACACCGACCACAAGCCCGTTTTTGTTGTTGCGCTTTATAATGCATTCCTGGTTGATGTTGTATAGTTTCATGCTATCCCCTTATCATAATCCTTTTTAAATTAGGTTTTATATTTACTTTAGTGAATTGATCCAGTTCTTGAATTAATTCAAGTATTTTTTCTGGTGATGGTTCTGGTAAATTATTATTACCACTATCGGCTCCAATGTTTACCTGTATCGGTTCACATTCCTTTATCATTTTTACAAATTTATCTAAATCAAATTCCATGATCGGTTCAATTGTTATATATTTTTTCCCGTTGTAATATTTAAAGTCAAATGCCCTTTGCCATGGCATATCAGATTTATTCATTATATTTCTATACCACTTGTTCGTTTCCAGTGTTGCGCATAATAAGGTTTTATTTTTATCTAAATATCCCCATTCTATCCATCTAATCATTCTTTCACAATTTTTGCTCTGAAAAAGATATTTATTATTATACGAATTACATTTAATCAACGTATTTCTGATCCAGTCAGCCGGTATCATTTCGTTGAACATATCGCAACTGCTGCCAACAAATATAAAATTGTCTTTTCCTAAATCTGTTTCTAATTCATTTTCATCAAATCTAACAGGTTTTAATTTCCCCCAGCGTTTCATATAGCAATAAGAACAATCATGATAACACTGCCCCTTTATTGTGTTCCAGGTGTGCGTTACAAAATCATACATATTACCCTTTGATTTATTTAATCCCATACTATCCCCTTATCTGTCATCCTTTTCTCCATGCCTCACGTTCTTTTGTTTCTTCTTCCTGATATTGTATTTCTAATTCTTGTATTTCTGATTTATAATCGTCATCATTTAAATCTATTGCTTCCCAAGCCATTGAAAATTCTTGATCTGAAAACATTTCTGCAAGCCCGCTTATTTGTGTTAATCTCAAAACCTCATCAGAATCCATTCCTAATTCTTTTCCTATTTTCTTATCACTCCAGTTTCTTCTTTTTAATTCTAAAACTATTTCACTCATGGCTGAAACCTGGTGTTTTCCTCTTGCCCTGTTGTGTCGTATTGTTGCTGCTATTCTATCACTTTTATTTTCACGATCTTGATTTATTTTAACTATAGGCAAATATCCTTTTATTCTTGTTTTTATTTTTTCAGATTCTTGACCAATTCTATTTCTATGAAATCCGTCAACGACCTCATAAATACCTTCTTCATTGAATGTTACTATTGGTTGTGTGTATCCGTCATTCAACACTGATAGTTCTAATAATTCCATTTCCGGAGGAGCCACATTATTGGGGTTATAATCATTTGCTTGCACTTTTTCATTTTTAACCCACAACACACAATCAACAGGCTCTGTTTTTAGTGGACTTTCGTTGTGTAATATCTCTCTTATTTCATTTAAATATTCTATTTTTTTATTTTCATTATTTTCTTGATAAATCATATCAATCAATTCATGCGCTCTCTGTTTCATTTTCTTCTCCAAATAAATTATAATTCCATTCTCTCTTTCGTCTTTCCATCAGTCTTAAATATTTTTCATATGCTTCACTTTTGTGTTGTGAAAACCCCAACCCCTTACACCAATAATCATTTCTTAATAATGATTTACAAATACGTCTCCACGAAGGCGCTTTTCTTTTTGATTCGAGAATTTGATCTATTACGTCTGGTATTCCATTTGGATATGCCTTTTCTTCCCACCATTTAATAAATAATATTATCTTATTCTCAAAATGTATTCTTGTTTTTGGTGGCATTGATCCTAATAATAGCTTTGCAAAACTTTCCCAAGTATGTCCGTTCGGAAGTTCTATTTTATTATACCCGGTCATATTGCCCGACTCTTTTATATATAAAGCACCTCCGTTAACTCCATTCACCCTTGCAACTACTTTAGCCCAAGTTTCTGGTTCTATTAAATGAAACAACCACAAACCTCTTCGTTGATCGTCTCCATAAGGCTGGCATATTCTCTGTTGATGTATAGATAATCCAGCCATATTCATCATATCATATAATTTATTATATGGCTTATCTCTATTCTTAGCGTGATAAATCCATATATCTCTTGTTCTCCAATCATACATTGGATATATATTATAAACATTATCAGTTACTTTTGTTGTCCATTGGTTTCCCTCAAATGTAGTTTTAGTTTTACTTGCTATTGTCCTAAATCTATTTAATGACTCATCTGCCCTTATTCCTACAAAACAGGCAGTTTTTTTGCCACCAGAAAACCATTCTCCAAACAATGGAACAAATTCTTCAAATTCCATTCCATCAAAAAAGAAAGGAAAATAATTTATATTATTTATCGCATTATCAGGTACTTCTCTTACCCATTTTATTTTTTCTTTTATATCCCAACATTTCCAAAAAGGATCATATACTGATACAGCATTTCTTAAATGAATAGGCAAACATACCCAGAATGGAATAATAATATCTTTATATAACTCAAACATATTCTTTGCATTTTCAATCGTAAATTTATACTGAGATTCTAAATCGATAAATAATAATCCTATTTTCCTGTTCCTTTTGATTGCTTCATTTGCTACTAAATGCAACATTGTAGTGCTATCTTTACCTGCAGAAAAGGACACATATATTTTATTAAAATTATCAAATACATATTCTATTCTTTTTTTTGCAGAGTCATAAACATTTATATTTAGCTGTTTTTTAGGCATTTGTTACCTCGAATAAATTTAATTGTTTTTCGTATTTTTCATACCAATAAATTAAAAATTTATCTGCCGTTTTATTCGCATTTTCTCTTTGCTTATCTGTCATTGATATCCATGCATGTTGTGTTATATTTTCAGGAGCATTTATATAATAACAGCATGAAGCCCTACCAAGCCATGCTCTTCGATTATTGTTTATATGAGAAAGATTAGATTCTGCCGCATTTTTCCATTCTTTACATACTTGCTTCATAATTTGAAAAAATAAAATATCATTTGTTAACAGATAAACACATTTTTTTATTAATTCATTATCAAGTGGAAGATGATTATACATTCCATTTTTCTTATCTTCCCATTTGTCTATCGAATGAAATATTCTTTTCATTATCCCTCCTTAACCTTAGATAACATTTGTTTAAGGCTTTCTTTTTCTTCTTCCTCTTCTTTATACTTTTTACTTTCGGCCAGTAATTGAATAAGTTTTTTTGAATCAAATCTTTTCACTTTTCCGGCTTGCCAGTCTTTCCAAAATTGTCTGTATACTTCCGGGCTACCGTCATTGCTTTCATATTTGCATTTAGGGCAGCACATACAGCTTGAATAGTTTATAGTAAAACACACAGGACATTTTTTACCGCCTGAATTACTTAATCTTTGAATTCCATTTTTCTTTATAATATCATTTATTGCTTTTATGTCAGGTTTCCAGTTTGCCGGAAATTCTTCAATCATAAATCGGAAAACCCGGTCATAGTCTGTCGGTTTAATGTAATGCAATTCTTCAGCTATTAAATCAGCAACCTTTTCGTTAATAAAAGCTCCATAATATTCAACCATCTTTTTCATAAATTCAGAAACATCTTTCATTACATATCCTTGTACTTGTCTGTATTAGTAAACCCCTGGCTTTTTTTATCTTCAATAGCCTTGAACACCCAACGACGCATGCTTAAATTATCGCTTTTGCTTTTGTATGCCTTTTCAACCTTGTAGGATGAGTAGAAAAGTATAGCCTTGTCGAATTTGTCTTGTCCGTATTCAGATATTAGTCTGTCTTTTTCTTTGTCTGTTAATAAGATATTTTTAAACTCCCCGTATTTGTGTTTTACTTCTTTATCAGTATCTATATCTGTATCTATATTAATATCAGAATCAGTATCTATATAGTTCGTATCTTCAGATAAGTTATCATAAGTTATATATAAGTTATCTAAATCATAGCAATAACCGATACTTTTGAGTTTATTTAATATGTGTTCTGGTAATTCTGATAGACAATTATCAATTCCTGTTTTTATTTTTTTTCTATTTTTCCATTTTTGATGTTTGGGCCACGATGGCAATAATATATATTGTCCGTCTCTGTATGCCTTTCCTGCTTTCTTAAACTTATCCATGATATGTCTTATTGTATCAATATTAAAGCCGGTATCAAAACTTATACGCTTGTCAGTTACTTTATAAACTCCAGCTATATTAGTTAACGGATTGGTCATAAAATACAAATAAAGTAATTTCTCTGATGGGTCTAATGTTTGTATCCATTCATCATCCCAAAAACTTGTACTTATATATCTTTGTGTTGCCATCTTCGCTCCAATAAAAAACCCCCCGGATCGTGTGACCTGTTTGAAAAATATCTGGAAGTCGTATATATTCATCAAACCACAACCCGGAGGGCTTAACTAAATTAATAGTTTGACTTCCATTTTTCAACCCGGTCAAAGGCCAATTAAATACTACCATAAAAACGCTCAGGTGTCAAATATTGTTTGCCCCGTCTTGATAATTCCACCTGTCTTTTTACAGTGTGGACATTCAAGATTTTTTAATAGTGTTTGTTCCGGCCACACGCCCTGATATCTATAATAACATTTAACACACATCATCTCTGCTGTTTCATGGGCTCTGTGTTCGTCAATGTTTTTTATTTTATCTCTAATAATATCCTCAGGTAACGGAGTTAAACCGCCTAAATATTTACCGTCTTGTTCTTCAATCATCCTTCACTGCCTTTATTTCCATATTAACAATCTTTCCTGGTAATCGTATTCCGGTAATTGAATATATAAATATTTTAATCCTTTGCCATTTTGTCATTTTAAATTCAGCAAAAATTTCACCTTTCATAATTCTTTCACTCCTTGTCAAATATTGGTAGGTGTCAAACTAAAACGGTACACACCCGCCGCCGATTCGGTACTTTTCCCTTTCTTCTTTGGCCAGCATAACCCATTCACGATATTTTTCAAAAAATACACGCCCGGTTCTTTTCGCTTTCTTTAAATCTTTGTTCAGCTTTGTTATGCCTAACCAGTCATGATGCCGGAAATAGATATTTTTATAGTTATAAATAGGGTCACTGCAGATAAAACCGCTCATAATTTACTCCTTGTCATATATTAGTTTCCGTATCCGTTCCGCTTCCTGTGCTTCGCTTGCCTTACCAACTGCCATTTTAGCATTACATTTCAGGCTACAGACGGCATATAAAT
>Ga0272441_10003412_pt1 | contig 30221 bp, 28 predicted proteins | sample SSMProp6N_FD_193582 | JGI IMG/M metagenome (GOLD analysis project Ga0272441, IMG submission 193582) | Marine sediment archaeal communities from Little Sippewissett salt marsh, Falmouth, MA, United States - SSM-Prop-6N | ecosystem: Environmental > Aquatic > Marine > Wetlands > Sediment ... | reverse complement strand
ACGGCCCCTGTATTGCGGTTCCTGACTACGGGCTCATCAATGCAATGGGGCTGCCAAATCCCTCGCGCAATTTTATTTCCGAGCTGGAGAATATGGGAGGGAAACCCGTAATAGTCAGCATATTCGGGGGTACACCAAAAGAGTTCGGGGAGGTGGCATCATGGTTCACTGACCTTGCCCAGGGATTTGAACTCAATCTCAGCTGTCCACATGCCGAAGGCTACGGGGCAGCCCTGGGATCGGACCCCTCAATGATCAAGGCCTGTACACATGCAGTGAAGGACTACGGTCTGCCGACATGGGTCAAACTTACACCGAATGTGACTGACATCACCGCATGCGGAATCGCCGCGGAAAAAGGAGGGGCTGACGCAATTGTTGCAATCAATACAATAAAGGCAATGAGAATCTCAACAGGCCTCAGAAGACCTGTCCTGGGAAACAGGTTTGGAGGTTTGTCGGGAAAAGCGATCTTCCCTGTCGCCATCAGATGCGTCTACGAACTATACGAAAGTTGTTCATTGCCGATCATCGGTTGTGGCGGGGTGTCGTCAGCAGAGGATGTCATTGAGATGATGATGGCCGGGGCGAGCGCCGTTGAGATCGGAACTGCAGTCATGGAGGGCATATCGATCTTCAGTGATATTACATCATCGCTCTATGATGATTCAGGTGAGGAAGCCTCTTCCATCGTGGGGTGCGCACATGACTGAAGGGATGCCTGTTGTAATAACAATCACCGAGATTATTCAGGAGACTCCAACCATCAGGACTTTCAGGTTTGACAGGGAGTTTGTGTTCATTCCAGGACAATTCGTAATGGTCTGGGTGCCCGGTGCTGACGAGATACCAATGGCCCTCTCAGCAGGGGATTCGATAACGGTGGCACGGGTTGGAGATGCGACATCCGCTCTATTCGCCATGAATGAAGGCGATCTTTTGGGCATCAGAGGGCCTTTCGGAAACGGTTTTTCCATATCTGGGAGAACGCTCGCAGTGGCGGGCGGCATCGGCGCCTCCCCCCTTATGCCACTTGCTGCAAATGGAATGGCCAACACATTTCTATTGGGGGCACGAACCGCGGACGAACTTGTATTCAGGAACCGCCTCGAATCCACGATCGATCTCAGGGTTGCGACAGACGATGGAAGTCATGGTCACCACGGATTTGTAACTAATCTCATGGAGGATCTTGATCTATCCTTATTCGAACATATATGCGTCTGCGGCCCCGAGATGATGATGAAAAATGTGCTTGCCACCCTTGAAGGGAAAGGGCTTTCAGAACGGGGCCAGTTCAGCCTCCACAGGTACATGAAATGCGGGATTGGAGTGTGCGGATCATGTTGCATGGACCCCTCCGGTCTCCGTGTATGCCGTGACGGCCCGGTCTTTGCCGGTAACATACTTGCCGGTTCACCCGAATTTGGAAAATATACCCGATCTGCAAGCGGGAATAAAATATTATATTGATTTATTAAGCAGAGATATCAAATAAATCTCGGATTTCTTGACAGAAGGGAAGGGGTATAAAGTGGCCTGAACGGAAGTCCTGATGTCTCTTTTTTAATCATGCCAATCAGCATATCCGGAGAGATTGTCTCCCTGTATGGTTTGTTATTTTCGGACATGCTCCTGATCGTTACTGTCAGTGTCTCGTTCTCCAGTTCACGGTCACCGATCACAGCGACATAAGGGACCCAGCCCTTTCCTGCTTCACGCACTTTCTTGTTTACGGACTCCTCGCGATCATCGATATCAACCCGCACCCCCGCAGAAGTAAGATCCATAAACACTCTTTCTGCGAATCCTAGATGTTTGTCAGAGACCACAATCAGCCTGACCTGCGTGGAGGAGAGCCATACCGGCAGCATGGGCACGTTCTGGTTTTCGGTATTCTCAAGCAGGGCACAGATTACTCTTTCTATGCTTCCAGTAGGTGAACAATGCAGAATCGGCGGAAAGACAGGATCTCCGTTTTCAAGATAATATTTGATGTCAAACCTCCTAGAACTCTCAACATCGATCTGGACGGTGGGGTTCTCTATTGGCCTTCCCTGGCTATCAATAGCTGCAAGATCAACCTTTGCCACCCAGTAGTGCACGCGATCACTGAGAATTTCTATGAGGACCGGAACACCTGAGTCCTTTACAATCTTTTTCACCCAGCCCTCATGCTCGTCAAAGAAAGCCCTTGTGCATCTGAAAACCGCAACAAGTTCGGTTCCCAAGTCTCTGCCAGTCTGCCAGCCCATCCTCAGCTGCTCCTCAAAACAGCGTAGAGTCTCATCCATATCACGGCAGAGAGTGTGCATGTCTGGCATCGTGAAGGCGCGAAGGCGCTTGAGACCAATACATTCTCCTTTCTGCTCGTGCCTGAACGAATATGTGGAAAGCTCGTACATCTTAAGGGGCAGGGTATTTGGCGAAATGTGCATGTCGCGCATGATGGAGAACATGCCGAAACAAGCGGCAAACCTGAGCATCATATTCCTGTTTCCACTCTTGAACCGGTACTGCCTCTCTCCAAACTTACCTGCATGTTCATTGATCGCGGTATCACCAAGGTCATACATTACAGGAGTTTCAACAGGCATACCGCCGTAATCCAAGACAAGTCCAAGGACATAGTCTGAAAGTAGATCACGCACCAGTTTTCCTTTAGGCATCCACCTGTGCTGCCCCACATCGCTCAGGGGTTCGTAGTCAACAAATTCCTTTGCACGCATCAGCTCAACATGGGCAGGTTCTTCTCCTGAGGCCCCTCCCTTGCCAATCTCTTTGCCAACAAGTAAACCAAATGCACCGTCGTCAAGATAATTTTCCGGATCCTGTAATTTTCCCTCCGGGGTCAGGACAAACCATTCGTGGATAACCTCTTTCTTCGGTTTAACCACTTCATCACCACCCGGCACGATTGTCCTGGACAACTCCGAGAGCGGATGACCCTTGCACGATATTTTAAAGGCCTTGTACCACCCAAATGGTGCCCTTTTTACACTAAACTTTCCATTTTCGATGAGAGCGCGCTCCATTCCCCTAAGTGCCTCAATCGCCTTCGGCGGAGAAGCAAGATCGCTGCTAAGGTGAGCATAAGGATAGAGCATGATATTGTTGGTATCAAGTTTTCCGGCAGTTTCGATAATCTCATCAACTGCACGGGAAACCGTATCCTCAATATCATCTGCATCAACTGACTCAACTGCACAAAATACTGTCAGGGCCTCGTCGAGAGAGTCTGCAAGAACCGCGCCCTCTTCGGCTACGGCGGTCTTCTTCTTTGCTTCATATGTGATATTATCAGAATGTATCAGAAGGAGCTGCATGTAATGTCTCCATTATTATTGGTTTAGCACCTCATATGTTGTTAACCTAGTATAATCAAATCAGCGAATGTTTTTGTGGTACCTTGAAAGTGTTGCATCCCGCTGATTTACATACTTCGCATCCTTTTTCATGAAATAAGGATTAAGCGCCTTTTCTGTAGTGTAAAAGACAAGTTGACCGATAGGCATGCCTGCATAAAGGCGCACCGGCCTCTGGTTTGCATTGCTTATCTCAAGAGTGATCGTGCCCCTGAATCCTGCATCAATCCACCCTCCTGTCTGGTGAAGTGCAATACCCAGACGTGCAATGCTGCTCTTACCTTCGATAGTTGCCACGATGTCGTCAGGAAGCCCCAGACACTCCAGTGTCTCCGCAAGCAGGAACCTTCCGGGCGGTACATCAACGTATTCGGACCTCTCCTCATCGACTCCGGCTGAGATGCTGTCTGTCTCATATGGATCGATAACCGCGTCACCGGAACGGTACCAGACAAAATGGTTGCCCAGCCTTATGTCGAGTGAATTGGGCTGGATCAGTGTCCTGTCAAAAGGTTCGACTGTAATGAAACCCCGTTTGATGTGATCCTCGATCTGCCAGTCAACAAGAATCATTGGTTACTGGTTCGTGTTTTGGATACTTGAAAGAGTTTGTCCGGTCATTCGTTTTCCTGCCATAAGTGATAAAATCCATTTTATCATTTTTCCCCATCCTTTCCCCGGATATGCCATTCGGTTCGCCTCAGGAGCCCGTGAAGGGTGCTGACCTCCCTCGTTGTTGGCATGGTTCTCGACAGCAGGCGCCGTATCAGAATCATCGTGTTCTCCCTTTTGTGCTCATGGTGCTCCACAATATCCAGGTAATCGCTGATATGCCTGTACAGGTGCTCCATACTCTCTCGATCAGCAAGAGCGTACGTGCCCCGGGGGAAACGGGCAAGTTCATAACAGATAATCCCTACGGCGTGGGAGATGTTGAGGATCGGGTACTCTCCCGATGTAGGGATTGTGCATATAATATCCGATCTCTTTACCTCCTCATTTGATAGGCCCCAGTTTTCACGCCCGAACAACACCGACACCCGCCCCTTTACAGGAGATAACATATCCCTCAGTTCCGAAGGATGATAGTAAGGCATTCTCATGGCGGTATTTACTGATTTTGATACTTCACCCGTGGTTGCTACAATAAGGTTGCTCTGCTCTAAGACCTCGTCAAGAGAGCAGTACCTGGCACTTTCAAGCACATCCCGTGCATGTGACGCCCGCGCAACGGCCTCATCACCGATACTGCATGAAGGGTTTACAAGCACCAGGTTTGTAAAACCAAAATTCTTCATTACACGAGCAGAAAAACCAATGTTGCCCTCATACAAAGGCTCTACCAGCACCACGTCTATATCCGGCATTTACGGATCAGTTTACTGCCTCAACAGTTTCCTTCAGGGTACCGGGGCCCTCATCATAGACAGCATTGCCCACTACGATGGTGTCTGCATAATTTCCCATCTCTGATGCCCTTTCGGGGCTGTTGATCCCACCACCATAATACAAAACCGAATTTTCAACTGCTTCTGAAGCAGCCTTCACAATGGCCGGATTTCCATAAGTGCCCGAATATTCAACATATACAATCGGGAATCCAAAATAACGATCTGCCACCTCCGCATATGCCGAGACATCCCCTGCATTCAGATCGCATAACGCCTTTGTTACCCTGCCTACTGCCGAATCAGGGTTGAGTACAATATATGCCTCAGGAACAACCATGTCCCAGCGGATTGAGGGATCGTGCTTCACCCAGTGGTGATGTTTTCCAACCACCCAGGCCACGTCGAGGGAGTTTACTACGCTCGGTACAAAAAGGCCCTGTACGCCATCAAAGAGGACTCCACTGGGGTCGGCCGGTTCGACCACCACCGGAAGGCCATATGCCTCAACCTGGCGGAGCAGTTCACGAAGATTTTCCTGGGTTACGTTGAGGGTTCCGGAAAGCATCAGCGCATCAGTCCCGCTTGTCACAATCTCTTCAACCGCTTCTGGAGGTATTTTTTTGTCAGGGTCAAGTTTTGTTACATGTCTCCAGTTCTTCCAGTCAAGTACCATCTCTAATACTCCTTATTTTGCTGATGCCATAATTTCCCGGATCTTATCCTCCGGTACACCACTTTTTTTGGATGCTTCTAAAGGATCTGCCGAACCAAGGCTCTCAAGATCGATTATCCCCACGTGATACAGCTTCTCAAGAGTTGCTTCCCCAACCCCGGGAAGGTTCAGGATCTCCCTTCTCCCTTTTTCCATACGGACTTTTGTAATCTTCACAGGCACAGGTTTCCCTAGATGTTTACAGAGTGATTCCATATGTTTGTAAACCGTTTCAACATTTACACCGGTACCGGCTGATATGGCGGCAAGCGGAAGGGAGCAAAGTTCTTCCGGATCTGTCATTCCTGCTTCCCTGTATTTTTTTATGCTGACAGCAGGAATTCCTGCATCCCTGAGAGTCCTTTCATCACTTATCCCTTTTGCAGATGATATCAAAGCCACTGCTTCAGTCTCATTAAGCCCCGCCTTCTTCACTGCGGCTATTCCGGCGGATGCAAGAGATGTGATATCAACAATACCGTTTTCGCTGAGCGCTTTCACAATTTTTGCATGACTTCTGCCGCGCCTTGGAGAGATCTTTTTTCTTATGAACTTCTTCAAATCAGAAAGCCTGCGAAGGTACTCAAGGACATCTCCGGCACCGGAAATGATCGCTTCGGTCTCAGGAATGGATCTGCCGGTCAACCGGGAAAGCTGGACGGGCTCTTCACTGGCAAGATCGCTGACAGTGTATATATGAGCCGATGCAAGTTTTTCAAGGGTCTTTGCGTCCATTCCCCTGACCATGAGCATGGTGTCCCTGTTTGAATTTATGTGATTGCAGAGCGGACACCCGATGTCCCACGGGCGTGCACCCTTCCTTATCAGCTTTACATGCTTCAGTCCATGTTCAGGACAAACCTCATCCACACGAATCGCCCTCCCCCACATTGAAGAGGGGAGATTTATATTAAAGCTACAGTCCGGATATCCTGAACAGCCAATGAACTGAGATCCCCCTGAAGATCTGATGCGAAGAGGTTCTCCACATACCGGGCACGGTCCGACGGTCTCCTGCTCAATGGTCCTTAAAAAAATCTCATCCCCAATCTCTTCCTCATGCGCCTCAAGACCGTCAAACACCTGATGCAGCATTTCACGTGACTCATCAACCACCTTGCCCCGGTTGCATCTGCCCTCCTTGATAAATTCCATATGTTCTTCAAGGGCACGGGTCATGTCGGGGCGGGTGATCGTATCTGCATGATGCTCAAGAGCATCAATTACTCCCCTGCCAACTTCAGTGGGGCGGAGAGGGGTTCCCGTCACATAACGGCGTGATATGAGTTTACCTATCACCTCATGCCGGGTACTCTTTGTGCCTAGACCAAGCCCCTCCATCTCTTTTATCAGGCTGGATTGCGAGTATCTGCCCGGTGGCTGTGTCTCCTTCTCCTCCAGATTCACATTGTCAAGTGGCAGAAGCTCGCCTTCGGTGCAAACAGGCAGTACCCTCTCCTTTGCACCAGTGTATGGATATATCGTTCTCCAGCCGGGTACTGAAAGCCGTGTCCCATTCACTTGATATCTCTCGCCATTGGCATCAAGTGTGTACTTAAGAGTCGCCCATAACGCATCAGGTGAAAGGGTGGCAAGAAAACGTCTTACAACAAGTTCATAAATCCGCCAGCGCTCCTCTCCAAGCATTTCTCGGTTGGCCGCCGCAGTTGGATGAATGGGGGGGTGATCGGTTGTTGATTTTTTGCCCCTCGTCGGGATACTTCGCCGGTTTTTCTTCACCCATCCTGCATCCTTTTTAAATTCGGTATTTCCCAAGATGCTCAATATGCCATCCAGGTCAAGAGAAGAAGGATACACCGTATTGTCAGTCCTTGGATATGAGATGAACCCGTTCATATACAGGTCTTCGGCAACGCTCATAGCCCTTGACGCTGAAAACCCGAGTCTTGCAGCAGTCACGATGAATGTAGTCGTATCAAAAGGCGCGGGGGCGCGATCGTTCTTCTTTCCTTCCTGCACTCCTGATACGGCAAGTGGCTCCCCTGTCCGCACATATGCAGTCTTTGCCTCTTCATGATCGGAAAAACGGGCGATTTTGTGGCGCGCTTCAAAACTTACCTTTCCTTTGTGGGTGTTGAGTGTCAGTACCCAGTACTTCTCTGGTACAAACTCCTCGATCTCCTTCTCCCTGTCAACGATCATTGCAAGGGTTGGGCTCTGTACACGGCCAACAGATAAGATGTTTGAACCTCCCCTACGGGCTGCTATGCTGATGAAACGGGTCAGTGAAGCTCCCCACACCAGATCCACCAGTTGCCTTGCCTCACCCGCAGCCGCAAGCCTGAAATCGAGTTCAGTGGACTCACCGAAGGCCTGTTTGATCTCTGCCGGGGTTATCGCTGAAAATCTGGCCCTTTTGATCTTTACATCCGGGCTGACGTCCCTTACGATCTCGAAGGCCTCTTTCCCAATCAGTTCACCCTCAGCATCAAAATCAGTTGCAATAGTGACGAGGTTCGCTTTCTTTGAGAGTCTCTGGATGGTACGTACAATCCCTTTTTCAGTAGGTTTTTTAAGGGTATCTGCATCGATCAGGCTCCTTGGGGTCTTGGTTTTACTCCTCCAGTCAGAATAGCCGGAAACAAAGTCCACTTCAACGACATGCCCCTTGAGGCCCATCACGACATTGTCATCAAACCGGTAGGTACTGACACCCCCATCCTTTCTGGATTCCACTTTTCCGTTATCTGCAAGTATCTGCGCAATTCTCCGCGCCGATATGTTTTTTTCTGCGATGATTAGATGCACTAGATATTCCTCCGGTCTAACCCAGCAGCTCCCTGAGTTTTTCGTTGATCTGTTTTGGATCCGCACGGCCCCGGGTTTCCTTCATAACCTGCCCCATAAGAAAATTCAGTGCCCCCTTCTTCCCAGCATGATAATCCGCAACTGCAACAGGATTGGCAGTAGCAACACCACTGACAATTGCCAACAAGTCACTTCCCGACTCTTTTACAAGTCCAAGGCGCTCAACAAAGGCGGAAGGGCTCTCAAAATCCCGGCCCTCTACGATTCCATCAAGGATAGCTCTCATCACCTCAACCGCACTCTTGTCTGTTATCCTGTCCTCTTTCAGCAGTGTGATAATTTCGGATAAAATCTGCGGTTGAACAACAGTTATACCCATGCCCCTGTAATTCAGCTCACCAAGGAGGGTGTCCGCGACCCATGTGGCGGAAAGAACCGGATCCGAGACTGCAGCCACAGCCTCATAAAAATTTGCAAGCCTGATATCCCCGGTAAGGGTACGCGCATGGTTCAGTGAGATACCATATTGTTCAATAAACCTCTCCCTGCGTGCATCGGGAAGTTCGGGTAGTGAAACCTCATCCACCCATCCCGCGATGCGTAATGGCTCCAGATCAGGTTCCGGGAAGTACCTGTAATCGTTCTCCTCCTCCTTTGATCTTGAAGATGTTGTTATGCCCCGTGCCTCCATGAAATGGCGGGTCTCCCTCGTGATCTCCACACCCCTTCGAATAAGGTTTCTCTGTCGGGTCAGTTCAAACGTGAGGGCCTTCTCAACCCCCTTGTATGAAGATATATTCTTGCACTCCACCCTGTTGTGCCCCTCCATGGAGATGTTTGCATCAACACGTATCGAACCCTCTTTCTCTCCATCAAACACCTGAAGATATTCAAGAGTGGCACGAAGTTTATTCAGGAAACGCCTCGCTTCCTTGGGGGATCTCAGATCAGGCTCCGTAACGATTTCTATGAGAGGGATGCTGCTCCTGTTGTAATCAACGAGTGAATAACCGGCCCTGTCCCTACCAGTCTTGTGCACGAGTCTCCCGGGATCCTCCTCAATATGTATGCGGGTAATACGGATCTTCCTCTCTACGCCGTCATCCCCTTCGATCATGAGATGACCCCATTCAGCGATCGGTTTGTCGTATTGCGTGATCTGGTAGCCCTTTGGAAGGTCCGGATAGAAATAGTTCTTGCGTGAAAACTCACAGTATTCATTTACCTTCAGGTTCAGGGCCTTTGCAACGCGGAGAGCATATTTCACTGCCTTTATATTGAGCCGTGGCATCGAGCCAGGAAGCCCAAGGCATATGGGGCATGTATGGGTATTGGGGGGGTCGCTCCTGTAGTCGGTTGAGCAACCACAGAAGAGTTTTGTATCGGTGTCAAGCTGGCAATGGATCTCAAGCCCGATGATGGTTTTCATCTTGCCACCTCCTGTTCATATGCGTAAGCGACATCGATCACCCTCTCATCCTCAAAATGTCGCCCCATGAGCTGCAGGCCCACGGGCATTCTCCCTGATTTGCCACAGGGTACCGATATGGCCGGAACTCCGGCAAGATTTGCAGGAACTGTAAGGATGTCACTCTTGTACATCGACAGGGGATCACTCTTCTCCCCGATCCTGAATGCGGTAGTGGGCATTGTCGGGCCTGCTATTATGTCCACCTCCTTGAAAAGCCTGAGGAAATCATTTTTGATCTGCTCCTTAGCGGCCCTTGCCTTCGCATAATATTTTCCGTAATATCCTGCGGAAAGGGCAAAGGTCCCAAGCATAATTCTCTGCTGGACCTCCCTTCCAAACAATCCGCCCCTTTCGTCCCTGAACTCCTCGTGCCACTGCCTTTTTGTATCCACCTTCGGGCCATAGCGTACACCATCGAATCGTGAAAGGTTTGAACTCGCTTCACTCGTACACATCACATAATATGTGGCAAGTGCATACTGCATGCCGGGCAGGCTGCATGAAACAGTCTTGGCACCAAGAGATTCAAGCACAGATAGTGCCTCACTAACAGAGTCCGCCACACCATGATCAACCCCTTCTCCAAAAAATTCTTCCGGTACTCCTACCCTGACACCGGTGATATCCTCTACAGGCTCATGTTCAAACGGTCTGTCGAACGATGTTGAGTCGTGAGGATCGTATGAAGAGATAACCGACATCAGTTCGGACACCTCCCTGACCGTACGCGCCATCGGCCCGATCTGCTCAAGAGAGTTTGAATATGCGATCAGTCCGTATCTCGAAACCCTCCCGTATGTCGGTTTCAGACCTACGATGCCACAGAAAGAGGCAGGACAGCGGATAGATCCTCCTGTGTCCGATCCCAACGCCATAGGCACCATTCCTGAAGCAACTGCGGCTGCACTTCCTCCGGAAGAACCCCCAGGGACGCGTTCTTTGTCATGTGGATTCAGGGTGGGGCCATAAGCACTATGTTCGGTTGACGTGCCCATGCCGAACTCATCCATATTTGTCTTTCCCACAATGGCAGCCCCTTCCTTCTTTAAGAGGGAGATGACATGTGCATCAAACGGCGGCACGTATCCTTCAAGTATTCTGGATGCACAAGTCGTCTGGATGCCGGAAGTTGATATATTGTCCTTTACGGCAACAGGCATCCCGGAGAGCCGCCCTTCGCCGTATGTTACAGAATCTAGGCGTGTGATGAATGCCCTGCACTCGTCCACGCCATTAAAGCGATATGTTCCTGCCACTCTACATCACCCTCGGGGCCCTGATAAATCCCTCTTCCGTTTCACCTGAATTGGATATCGCCTCCTCCTGATCAAGGGAGGGTTCCACCTCATCATCCCTGAATATATTATATAACGGAGTATCCTCCTCGATCCCTGCATCCACCATATCCAGTATATCAAAATAATCGATGATTTCGTTGAACTGTTTTGTAAATTCAGCGATTTCATCCTCCGGAATCCGGATGTCAGCGAGTCTGGATATTCCTTTTACATCACTCTCCAATACCATGCTCTACCCTGCCTAAATGATTTATGTACCCTTGTATCGATTTTTTATAACCGTTTTCTCGTGCCAGTTCAAGTATGATCTTCCATATTCCACTACCATACTGCATCGCTTTTTTCTCATAGTCTGATATTTCGGGAGGAAGATACCTTCCTGCAACTGCGCGGAGTGCTATCTTTCTCTCCCCCCCGCGCACTTTCTCATTCGGCGGGATATTCCTTGCGCATCTGATCACACGCAGATCCAGATACGGGAGTGAGAAATAAGCGCCATATCTTGCCGCAACAGCCTGATCACGCGAGAGCTGAACGGGCAGTTGCTCGAGATCGTGCTTCAGTTCAGCCTCGAGATCTTCCGAATCGATATATCGTGCATATCCTCCAAAGAGTTCATCCGCGCCCTGACCTGCCAATATCCTCCTGTGTCCGTGATCTCCTGCATACCGTGCCACAAACCAGAGAGTGGTAGCAATTCCCGCATCAACGGGAGTTATATTTGGAATGAGTCCAATTGCTTCAATGAGTGCATCCTCAACTTCTGCCTTGTTAACCTGAATCTCATCGAGCTTCAGTCCCAGATAAAGAGCCACGGCTCTTGCACGCCTGAGATCATGAGATTCATCCGTTCCCACGGCAACACATTCCCTGCCAGCAAGGGCAGCAACCAGTGAGGAGTCTACACCGCCTGACAGCGCAACGATACCTTCTTCTTTTCTCAATGAAACAGCACACCGGATCGCCTCATCAAGTGAAAGGCATGAGGGATTTGGATCGATACCCGCAATGACTTTGCCGCCGCAGACAACCTTTCCCGGAGGGCAGTTTCCCTGCATTATACCAAGATTATCTCTGGCAGCACAGTCATCCCATCTCAACAGAAACTCCCCGCCAAAACTGGTAACCTGACTGATCTCTTCCAAAAGAATCTTATGGATTTTTTCATCAGGTATTACCCGTCCCTCTATTTCAACCCAGCCGCTTATCTCAAAACCATTCATGCGCGCCTCTTGAAGAGATTACATTATTAGGCTATATTTAAAAAGATGTCGGAGATTGATGTGCCGGCGTTTAGATTTCAGGAACATAGCGGATCCAGTTTTTTGTAAAGAGCATTTAGCTGGCTATCAACAGTACCAACATATGAATCGGGATCAAGAAGTGCACTTATTTCCCCGGGTTCAATGAATGCTGTAACGGCACTGTTTTCTACAAGTATCTCAGAGAGGGATCGATCTTCATAGAGGGCCTTCATACTTGACACCCTTACCTCTTCATGTGCTTCCTGCCTGTCCATGCCCCGTCTGGTAAGTTCGATCATGACAGATTCCGCGAGATTTATCCCCCTGAGCATCATCAGGTTTCTCCTGATCTTCTCCTCATTTACAACCAGCCCATCAATCACCCTGATCATTGTATTAAGAATATGGTCGAGTATGATTGATGCCTCCGGAAAGACCACACGTTCACAAGAGGAGTTAGTCAGATCACGTTCATCCCATAGTACATTGTTCTCAAGCGCCGGTTGAACCATGGAACGCACGATTCGTGCAAGCCCACATACCTGTTCGCTCTTTATGGGATTTCTTTTATGTGGCATCGTCGAAGACCCCACCTGCTTTTTACCAAACGCCTCTTCGAGCTCACCAATTTCAGAACGCTGCATCAGCCGGATCTCAAGACCTATCTTGTCCAGTGTTGTTGCAACATTTGCCAGTAGCATGACATACTCGGCATAGCGATCACGACCCACAAGCTGGTTTGACACGATGACCGGCGACAGTCCCAGAAGTTCCATCATCGTATTCTGGATCTCAACACCATTTTCACCCAGCGCGGCCTGAGTACCAACCGCACCTGTAAGCTGACCGACTTCCAACCGGGGCCTGAGCTCCCTGAGGCGTTCAATATGCCTGGCAACTTCAGCGGCCCATATGCCAAACCTCAGGCCGTATGTTGTGGGAACACCAAACTGCCCGTGTGTCCTGCCTGCACAAACCAGATTTTTTGTCTCCCTGCTTCTTCTGATGAGAGAAGATAACAGCTTTAAAAGTTTCTCCTCGATCAGCCCAAGGCTTTCTTTCATCTGAAGACCTGTTGCGGTATCGAGGATATCATTGGAGGTAGCCCCATAATGTATCCACCTACCCGCATCGCCGCAAACCTCAGAGATCGCCCTTACAATCGCCATCATATCGTGGTTGATCTCCGCCTCGATCTCTGCAGCACGCCCGGGTTCCGACTTTTCTGCACAATTTCCAATGATTGCCGCGTCTTCTACGGGAATCATCCCGTGTTTTGCTTCAGACTTTGCAAGCGCAACTTCGGCCTTCACGATGCATCTGAACCGGTTATCTTCGCCCCAGACCTTTTTCATCTCCGGCGTTCCGTAGCGGTAGTCGATGGGATGAATTGCCATATGTACACGTCAGCCTCAGTGGTAAAAAGGATGATTGTACGTCACCACCTTTTCATTGTAATTTACTTTCAGGCTCCCCGGACAGGGTTCATTTTACATCAGAACCAATATATGATCCATGTCTGCACTGGATGACTGGTTCCCTTATCCGGATTTCCGCCCAAACCAGCGCAAAATGCTTGAGACAGTATCAGAAACAGCAATTAACGGCGGTGTGCTTATGATCGACGCACCTACCGGGAGCGGAAAATCAAGTGCAGTATCGGCGCTTATGTCCGAAAGCAACGGGAGAAAGATCCTGATTGCAGTCAGAACGATCAGCCAGCTGAATATTTTTCTGCGTGAGCTGGAACTTATCCGCCAGAAACACGGAGTTCTGAAATATTCATATCTCGTAGGTAAAAGCAGCATCTGTCAGATAAAAGGCGTCGGAGACGTCTATCGTCTTTGTGAAGGGGTGAAATCATTTTCAACCTCACTAATGAGGGAGAGGGCTCAAAAGGGATCTCTTATCCCTTCAAATGATCCTGTAATCAGACGTCAAATTGACCAACAGGATAAGGATCACCCACTCTTATGCCCATACTACATCAGAGGCCACTCGTATTCAAACTCCGAAGACGGAGGGTTAAAGATGGTTCCCTCATCCATGCTCAATACCAAGGCGGAGCGCTTTATCAACAGGCTGGTTCATCCCGATAAGATACATAGCTTTTTTGGAGAGATCTGTCCACATGATGCCATGATGGAGGCAGCCAAGGATGCCGATGTCATTGTCCTGAACTTTCACCACCTCTTCAGCGACCAGATCAGGGAGCAGATATATGCAAATCTTGAGATCGACGAACGTAACACCCTGCTACTGATCGACGAGGCGCATAATTGCGGAGAGGTAATACAGAAGATCAATAGCGTCCGGTTGTCTGATAGAGATGTAGAACAGGCGATGAATGAACTTTCTGTTGCAAGAAGGAAAGCATCCGATGCGGACGGTGTTGCAGGGATTCTACATAATATCATGGAATATATGAATCTAATCAAACGGCTGCGCGAGGCCGAAGACTGGTTTGACCCATCCATATTCGAGAAAAGTGTGATCAGGGGGTCCCTGTACATAGGTCTTGAAGGCGTGGTTGATGATCTTATCTCCATCTCTGAACGTCTGAGAGGAAAAAACCTGAAGGAAGGAGATTTCAGAGAGACAGCGGTCGAAAAACTTGCCTCGTTTTTTTACTGTGCCTACCGGGCGCTTTCAGAGCAATCCTATCTTCCCGTATACAACAGGGACGACGAGGGCATGGTCTCACTGTTCGTGAATAATATTGATCCCTCCGATAAGCTCAGGGAGATCATATGCACCCATCACTGTGCAGTAATGATCAGCGGAACGCTATCGCCCATAGAAAGCTTCAAAAAATATTATTTTGGGAATACACCCGGAATAAGTACACTTTCGCTGCCTAATTCATTTCCAAGGGAGAACAGGGAGATCATATGCGCAAGAGATATTACAAGTGCATACAGTATGAGGCGGGACCCAAAAAACCTTGAAAAGATCGATACCTACATCCTGAAATTCGCGTCAATAAAAGGTAATCTGGCGATTTACTTCCCATCCTACGATATGCTTAACACCTTCGCAGAACGCTGTGCGGGCAGGATCAGGGGCAAGGAAGTCATCATCGAACCTAGGGAGGCATCCGACGCTAACCAGGAGCTGAAGCGGTTTCTCGAACTGCCTGCTTCGGGTAAATCGGGCATCATATTCGCTGTATGCGGGGGGAAATGGAGCGAAGGTCTGGATTACCGAGGGGAGATGCTGAGTGGAGCCCTGGTACTGGGATTGCCACTTGCTCCTTTCAATAATGTAAGAAGAATGACAAATGACTATTTCAGGAACAAGTTCGGTCGTGAAGGAGAGTTCATCAGTTATACCCTTCCCGCAATCAACCGAGCACTTCAGGCCCTTGGAAGGGTATTAAGGACACCTGAAGACCATGGGCTTCTCGTGCTGGCAGAAAAAAGATTTCTTGAACCTGAAAACAGGAATGCACTCCCTAAATGGATGAAAGATGAAATTACAGTCACCGATGTCAATGAATTCGGGGAGGTGGTGAAAAAGTGGCGGTGAGATGCGGTTCATGCCGTTTCGGCCTCTGGCACGTGTGGGTATGGTGGGATGAGAAACTTGTCAGGCGTGTTATGTTTTCGAAAAAACCCTTATCAGGGGATGTCCCGGATCAAATCAGGAAATACTGTGCCGGCTTGTTGGCCGATCCCTCGGAACTTGACAGTATTGCACTGGAAGGAGATGGGACTTTTCAGAAGATCTATGCGATAGTGAGGAAAACCGGATATGGGCAGTATGAAACATACAAAAATATTGCTTTGAAGGCGGGAACCCATCCCCGTGTTGTAGGAAATGCGATGGCAAAAAACCCTACACCGCTTGTTATCCCATGCCACCGCGTGGTTTCTGTTAAGGGTACAGGGGGTTTTACGCCTTCTCCTGAGATCAAAAAGGCATTAATTGGAATGGAAGAACAACTATTAAAGAAAAGAACAGAGCCAAGAAACAAACCGGCTGGCCGGTAGCAGGATAAATATGCAAAGAGAAGGGAGGGTTGCCGCAATACTTGCCGGGGGTATGGCGAAACGAGCAGGAGGAAATGAGAAATATTTCCTGCCTTTCAGGGGAAAGAGGATTATTGATCATATCCTCGATTCATTGAATCTGTGCTGCGACGAGATCCTAATCATCGCACGTGATGAGGCGCAGTGCGAAAGATTTGATTCCCTCACCGGTGTGCGTTGCGTAACCGATATCCGGAAAGGCCGGGGGCCGGTCGGGGGAATTCATGCAGCGGTCAATTATGCAGAAGGTGATCTTCTGTTCATTACAGCATGCGACATGCCCTGCATCAATCCTAAGGTGGTCAAATTTCTGTTTGAAAAGATGGACAGATATGATGCGGTAATTCCAGCCAGGGAGAATGGTTTTATCGAACCTTTACACTCGGTATACAGGAAGAGTGCTCTTGTCGATCGCCTGAAGAATAGATCCAAAGGATCCCTTAGGTCGCTAATAACCGGCATGAATGCATGCTTCGTAACGGTGGAAGAGCTAAAAACATATGATCCTGAACTGAGGAGCTTTACAAATATAAATGAACTGGATGAATTGTCCCTTCTTGAAAACACAACCGGCGACTGAATTATGGTGACAATACAAATAATTGCCGCTGGTAAACTGAAAGAGCCTTATCTGAAGGAAGGCCTTGCAGAATACAAAAAAAGGATCTCAGGATACGCAGATTTCATCATAGTGGAAGTGGCTGATGAACCAATTCCCCAACGATTCACTGAAGCCGAAGCAATACGGATTAAAAAAGCCGAAAGCAGGCGAATTCTTGAAAAGATCAGGGACAGCGATGTCGTAATCCTTCTTGACCTTTCCGGCAAACCGTATACGTCCGAAGAGTTAGCGCAGATTGTCAGCTCGATGGTGATTTCAGGTAAAAACAAGATTGTATTTGTTATCGGAGGCACTCTGGGAGTCTCCCCCGAAGTCATGCAACGGGCAGATCGTATAATGACTCTCTCTACACTTACCCTGCCTCACCAGATGGTGCGTCTGGTGCTTGCCGAACAGATTTACAGGATATTCAGGATAATGAAAAACGAACCCTATCACCGGTAGAAAGGAGGGGCATCCTGTAGGAATATATATAAATGTGAACCAAACTCCTGTCTGGTGAAATATGAGAATCATCGGCATTAATTCCAGCCCAAGAAAAAGCAACAGCAACACACGCAGACTTGTTCTGGCATCACTGAAAGGAGCATCTAAAGAGGGTGCCAATATAGAATTTGTTGATCTATGTGAACTGGATATCGGGTACTGCCACGGTTGCGGGACATGTTACCAGACGGGCACATGTATCCTTGAAGATGATTTCGAGGAGCTCTTCGACAGGATCATGGAGTCCAGCGGCATCGTGCTCGGTTCACCCAACTACATAAATTCAGTTACCGCACAGATGAAAACATTTCTTGACAGAACCGCAGATGCGATACATTGCAGGAAGTGGGAAGGAAAATACGGCATGTCGGTATCGACGGCAGGAGGATCGGCAGCAAAGGATGTTGCCGAATACCTGAACAGCGTAATACGGGTGCTCGGGGCGAACACCGTTGGATCTGTCTGGGTAGACATCTTGGGAGATGAAACCCGGCTCACCGGTGCAGAGAAAATAGCAGAAGAAATGGGGGCCGGACTTGCACAGGCGATAAAGGAGAGGACCATATTCCCGGAACAGGAGGCGTTCCAGCTGGAGATGAAGGGAAGGATGCGCCAGCTCATAATCGCCAACCGTGAAAACTTCAGGCACGAGTATGATTACTGGGACAAAAAGGGGTGGATCTAATATCCGGCAATGAGAGGTTTGTGGTTGTTCCTGCGCCCCGGGATCTCGCCGGAACTATGGCTGATACACTGATCGATGAGAAGCTTGCCGCATGCATCATCCAATCAGCCTGTAATCAGTTGTTCTTTGCCGGAGAATTCTGCCGATGTCCTCCGCAATGTGTTTCATGCAATCCGGATCAAAATAACCTGCCTCGGATGCCCCTGCATCCGTTGAGACTGAATCCACGAACATCGTCCCGCCCATGTCATCACCGCCCGACATGAGCCCGGCAGCGGTCAATTTGAGGCCGACTTTCCCCCACGGAATCTGGATATGATCGATATTATCAAGAAATAATCTTGAGACTGCAAACATCAGGATGTCTTCTCTTCCCGTGGGACCGTATACTGCCCTACCGCTTCTGAAGAGAGATGTGTTATGCTGAACCCACGGAAGAGGGACAAGTTCCGTGAACCCGGCAGTATCATCCTGAATATCCCGCAGAATTGAGAGATGTTCTGCCCTGTTACGCTCGGTTTCTATCGTGCCGTACATGATCGTGGATGTAGATTTCAGTCCAAGGTCATGCGCCTCCCGTATGATGTCAATCCAAGTCCGGGTGTTGACTTTTGCAGGACATATTATTCTTCTGACATCATCAACAAGAATCTCGGCGGCGGTACCCTGGAGCGTGCCAAGACCTGCATCCCTGAGCCTTTCCAGGACCTCCCTGATTGAAAAGCCGCCTTTTTCAGCCATGAAACAGATCTCTTCAGGGCTGGCGGTATGCAAATCAATATGGGGGGCAATACCATGCACACAGCCGATAATCTCTTCATAATTTTCAAGCGAGTAATCCGGGTGAACACCTGAAAGAAAACAAATTTCGGTCACTTCACGTTCAACTGCAAGACAGGCCATCTCCCTGATATAATCAATACCTTCCTCATATGCATCATCATGATCCCAAGGCACTCCAAATGCACAGAATCTGCACAGGTTTTTACAGATGTTGGTAACGTGTATATTCTGGTTCCTTACATACGTAACAACATCCCCTACTTTGAGCCTTCTTAATTCATCGGCGGCGCATGCAATTTTCCATACCGCGGGCCCATTTGCCTTTAAAAGTAACTCCGCATCGTCTATGCTCATTCTGTAGCCGGAGAGCACATCATCCAGAAGCTGATCAGTTTTCATCCCGGTTTACTCCTTTCTCCTCAGCCACAACTCCTGTACTAAAAGTATCAAAACAATGATTACAGCCAGTGGCACGATATTCAGCGGAACATACCCAACCAGAGGAATCAAGAACAAAGCCTTTCCAATCACCCATTCCTGCTTTACAGGTGCACTGATCATCTCCGAACCCCAGTGCCTCCCAGTAGTGTTGTCATAAAGTCTGACACTGACCTGATCTATGAAATCATTATTGTCACCCTTTGTGACATATCCTGCTGAGGGAGCGGTGTAATTATAGCTGATCTGCTGTCCGCCAAGAGTTGTAGCCAATGTGATGGTCTCACCTTCCTCCACCCATGCAATTGCCCTGTGTATTATGGGGGTAATATCCCCGTTCCCGTTGCGCCTGTATATGATCACATCACCGTAGACCTGTTCGCCGGACTTGTCAGGGCGGTCCCCATAAGGAGAGTAGCCTGCCTGTATGGATTCCGTCCAAGTCTTCATGTCGCCGTACCGGTCTTCGGCCGAGACAAAGACGATATCCCCAATGTTCATATTGGGCTCCATACTGCCGGATTCAACGGTTACGACAGCTGGCCATGTGCCTGAAAACAAAAAAAGAATGAGTGCTACACCGCCAACAACTGCTGCAACCCACACGATGTCCCTTATTATTGATATTTTGGGATCTTCGTTATCCAGAAATTTTTTTGCCTTTTTGATAAGCCCTTCGGGTTTTTTGTCTTTTGTCATGGGAACTGCACCTTGAAGGTTAGATTCTCATATACATATTTTTATACACAATAACCCTGAGTTCATGAAAGCAAACATTTGATGTATGGTGTTGAACAAAACAATTTCAAACTGTCGAAACCTAATAAGAGGCGAAACTCGACCTTTTTTTGAAAAAGCCCTGAAAACACTATTTAAGAGAACACAATTCGTATAAAATTTTGAGTTTTCAACTATAAATTTCGCTTGACGCAAGACCACTGCTATCATGATCACATGTAGATAAAGAGCCATTAAATGAAATGCTAAACAAAGTAAATTATTCAAATGCCAAACGAGCGTGAGATTGTTCAGCGGTTTCTGGATCACGGCTTAATGGCCCATCCGGAGGTCATCAGTTATATCAAGGAGCAGAACAATCCTGCTCTTATTGATACAATCACCTCCGGCCTGCCGGAAGGGACTGTTGTCGTATCCCCTGCCCACATCCCCTCGGCAAAACCCGAAAGAGATGGAATGCGTTTTCTTTCAGATCCGGTCCTTGAAATTATAGAGGGTGCGGCAGGAACTGCCGGTCCAAGCAACCTTGACGATGCCTCCCGTTACTTCAGGGACCGTTACGACAAGCTCAGCAGTATGGTAAAAGCCCGTTCTCCTTCCATGCCCATAGAGGCCCTTACCAAAACACCCTCAAGATACATGGAACAGGAATGTGGAATTACCGGGATTGTGTCAGATAAAAAAACAACAAAAAACGGGAATATAATGGTTGAACTGGAGGATACTTCAGGCAACATTCGAGTACTTTTCAGCTCAAAGAAAACCGATCTTTTCAGGGAGAGCGAATCAATCCTCCTTGATGAAGTAATCGGCGTGAAAGGGTCACCTTCAAAAGACGGAATGTTTTTCTTCGCCGAACAGATCATCAGGCCTGATATCCCCCGCAACAATGCCCCTTATAAAAGCAAAGAGCCGGGCAAAGCAGTATTTATATCCGATGTACACGTGGGAAGCAATACGTTCCTTGAGGGAGAATGGAACAGGTTTGCGGACTGGCTCTCTGACTCGGATACATCATACCTGTTGATCGCCGGGGATCTTGTTGACGGAATTGGTATATATCCAGGGCAGGGAGATGAACTGACCATTAAAAACATCGACGAACAGTACGAGGTATTTGCATCCATGGTGAATGATCTCCCAATGAGAATGGAGATTGTCATATCACCCGGGAACCATGATGCCATCAGGGGGGCGGAACCACAACCTGCCCTGCCCGAACGGTTCACGCGATTTTTCCCGTCGAACTGTACGTTCGTTGAAAACCCTGCCATGGTAAGCCTCCAGGGGGTTCGTGTTCTGATGTACCACGGGAGATCATTCGATGATATGATCAGCATGATTCCGGGAGCATCTTATGAACGATCTACGGACGTGATGGTGGAGATGCTTAAACGAAGACACCTGACCCCCACCTACGGAAGGAGAACTCCCATCGCCGCATCACCAACGGACCGTATGGTCATCAGCCAGATACCTGAAATCTTTCATGCCGGTCATGTACATATCACGGGGGCCACAGACTACAGAGGAGTACTTTGTATAAATACCGGCACCTGGCAATCTCAGACATCATTCCAGAAACAGATGAATATCACACCTACGCCTGCACAGGCTATCTCAGTGGATCTTCAGACACTCCAGTTTGAAATACTTGACTTTCTTGAACCGCCATCCGGTTAGGTAGAGTTATTGGTCCTATTCCCAAATGCGCGCCCTTTATAATTGAATAAATTCATTATAATACTGCAAAAATCCTGTTTCAAATTCGGGTTTTTCGCTATGGAGGAATGTACTGAATGGATAATCTGATCCTTGTTGCTCCTGTCTGTGCACTGCTTGCCCTGATCTTTGCAGGGATACTCTTTGTAAGAATCAAAAAGGAAGGCACAGGCACCGAGCTGATGCAAAAGATCGCCGCTTCAATACACACGGGGGCGATGGTATATCTCAACAGGCAGTATCGTGCAATTGCGGTATTCGTTATCGTTATGGCAATAGTACTGGCCGTTCTGATCAGTCCGCTTACAGCGGCATGTTTTGTCTTTGGTGCTCTCTTGTCATCAACTGCCGGTTACATAGGAATGTTCACGGCTACGAAGGCAAATGTAAGGACAACAAACGCCGCACGTACTGGCATTGCAGAGGCTTTCAAGGTCTCTTTCTCAAGCGGAGCCGTCATGGGCATGACAGTTGTCGGACTTGGTCTTCTCGGACTCTCGATATCATTTATTGTTATGAGTTCGGTGATTGGTGATCTCGCTGCCACCGTTGAGGTACTAACCGGATTCGGGTTTGGAGCAAGCTCAATCGCACTGTTCGCACGTGTGGGCGGTGGGATATTCACAAAGGCAGCCGATGTCGGCGCTGATCTCGTAGGTAAGGTCGAAGCAGGAATACCCGAAGACGACCCCAGAAACCCCGCAGTTATCGCAGACAATGTTGGTGACAACGTGGGTGATGTGGCAGGAATGGGTGCGGACCTATTTGAATCCTATGTGGGATCGATCATTGCAACGATGCTCCTTGGTGTCATGATATCCATGTCAAACGAGATCAGCATGTACAACAATATCATGCCCATGAACATGGTGCTGACACCAATCACCATCGCCGCAGTCGGAATCATCTGCGCGATCATTGGGACGCTCTTTGTCAGAACAAACAAGACAGAGAGCAGTGCAATACACATGGCATTCAACAAGGGGCTGATCACATCTCTCGTGCTTGTGATCATATCGGCATATTTCATAACCGGTTACCTTCTTGGAGAGGCAGGCTTCGGCGTGTTTATCGCAACGGTCGGAGGTCTTATCGCAGGATTCCTAATCGGGCAGATTACAGAGTACTATACATCATATGAGAGAAAACCCACAATTGCGATTGCAAAGTCCTGCGAAACCGGAGCTGCAACCAATATAATCACCGGTTTTGCAAAGGGGATGGAATCAACAGTCTTCCCGGTAATAATAATCGCAATCGCCATCTACATCGCATACTACTTTGCCGAACTATACGGTATTGCGATCGCCGCGGTAGGTATGCTGGCAACACTGGGTATTTCACTTGCAGTTGACGCATACGGTCCTGTAGCAGACAATGCAGGAGGGATCGCGGAGATGTCCCACCAAGAAGCGGGAGTCAGAAAGATCACAGACACTCTGGACTCTGTCGGAAACACCACTGCCGCAATCGGAAAAGGTTTTGCTATCGGATCGGCCGCACTTACCGCCTTGGCACTGTTTTCAGCATACAGCTACTCAGTAAATCTCACACATATCAGTGTGATGGAAACCGAGGTGTTCATCGGCCTTTTAATCGGTGCAATGCTCCCGTTCCTGTTCTGCTCGATTACCATGTTAGCCGTTGGAAAAGCTGCATACAGTATTGTTCTTGAAGTCAGGAGACAGTTCAAGGAGATCACCGGGCTGATGGAGGGAACCGCGGATGCGGATTATGAATCTTGCATTGCAATCTCAACAAAATCGGCGCTCCGCGAGATGATTGCACCAGGCATTCTCGCGATTGCAGCCCCACTCTTTGTAGGATTCGTGCTCGGCCCGGCAGCTCTTGGAGGTCTTCTTGCGGGATCGCTTGTCGCAGGATTCATGCTCGCGATAACAATGGCAAACGCTGGAGGGGCATGGGACAATGCAAAGAAATACATAGAACAGGGTCATCTGGGTGGAAAAGGATCGAACGCACACAAGGCGGCAGTCACCGGTGATACCGTCGGAGACCCATTCAAGGATACATCGGGTCCGGCAATCAATATCCTGCTAAAGCTGATGTCGATCGTAGCGGTTGTATTTGCTCCGCTGATCCTTCTTTAAACTTTTTTTTCAAAAATGCAAAAATAATATTATCTTGTTCTGCCGGACGGGTTTTTTTCAAATCGATCCATTATAGCAATTACAGCAGGCATTACAAGAATCGCTCCAATCAGGGAGAACGCAACCGTTACGACCGTCACTGTCCCGAAATTTGAAATTATCGGTGAAGTTGACATTATCAGGGCGGAAAAACCGAATACTGTTGTAAGGCCCGATACGGTGACGGCAGTGCCAATCTTCTGGACGGACCTCTGGATAGCACCCTCCATATCCATCCCCTTTGATCTCTCCTCCTGGTACCTCTCCATGATAAGCATGGTGTATTCGGACGCAATGCGAATATGATTATAGAGAGAGTTAACGGAAAACTTGTCGGAAGCGTAAACATGATGCCCGAATTCTGTGTGATGATCAAATCAATCCTGATTTTGCTTGAAAAAGGAAACCTCAAACTGAGTGATGGGAATTACCTTTTTTAATCCATTGTTCTCAACAGCTAATTTAAATCATTTAAATGCGCTGATTTCATTATTATAGACACCAGAGTGTAGAACAGGACGGATGCCCCATGGAGATGATCATCAACGGTGAATATGTAGAATCAGTATCAGGAGAAAGAACCAATATCATTAACCCGGCCACAGGAGAAGTTATCGATTCCGTGCCTACGGGTATTGTGGAGGATGTAAAGTCTGCCGTGGACCATAGCTCAAAGGCACAGGAACAGTGGTCGGAAACGGGTACAAGGGAGCGTTCACGGCTCTTCTTCTCCATCGCCGATGAAGTCAGGCAAAAAACAGACGAACTGTCACTCCTTCTTACCACAGAGCAGGGCAAACCCCTTCCTGAGTCAAAAAACGAGATTCTTGGCTTTGCAAATGTATTTGAATATTATGCAGGCCTGTCATCGGCGTTGCGAGGGGAATATATCGATCTTCCCGGATATGGTTCGGCCTTTACGAATTACGAACCTGTCGGCATCTGTGGTGCAATTATTCCCTGGAACATGCCTGCCATTATCATGAGCTGGAAGGTCGCTCCTGCACTTCTAGCCGGCAATTCGATTATCCTGAAACCCGCAACCACGACACCCCTCACAGCCATAATGCTCACCAAAATAATTCATAAGGCCGGACTTCCTGCCGGTGTATTGAACGTAGTCACAGGACCAGGAGGGACTACAGGGGAAGAGATCATAAAGAATTCACTCATCCGTAAGGTCTCTTTCACAGGAAGCGTCAAGACAGGAAGAAGGGTTGCATTCTTGGCCGGGCAGTCGATCAAAAAGCTGACCCTCGAACTTGGAGGCAGCGATCCCATGATTGTATGCCATGATGCCGATTTGGAGAACGCAGCCGCAGCGGCCGTCATGTACAGGTTTTACAACTGTGGGCAGGTATGTTCAGCTGTTAAGCGCCTCTATGTGGAAAAATCGATATACAGCCGGTTCATGGAGCTACTGATAGAAAAGACCAAGGCAATCAAAGTCGGAAATGGCTTGGAGAAGGATACTGCCATGGGCCCGCTCAACAACAAAGAACAGCGGGATGAGGTGTTACGCCAGATCAATGATTCATCGGATTCCAAGGAATTCTCGATCATCACCGGCGGCTCGGTTCCAAAAGACAGACATCTGGAGAACGGTTATTTCCTTGAACCGACGGTCATATCAGGGACTGATATTGATTCCCCCCTTCTTTCAGAAGAAGTCTTCGGACCAGTGTTACCTGTTATGTCCGTGGAAAATCTGGAATCCGCCGTTATAGAAGCAAACAGAACCAAATACGGCCTCGGGGCATCCGTGTGGACGAAAGATATTGGAAATGCAGGAAAGGCTGCAAGAGAGATCAAGGCAGGTATGATCTGGATTAACCAACATCTAGCCGCTCCGCCGGAAGTCCCGTTTGGAGGTGTAAAATCAAGCGGCATAGGAAGAGAGAACGGAGTGAGAGCACTCCTTGAGTTTCTTGATGAAAAAACTTTAATTATACGTGAATAAACTCTCAGAAGATGATCCATAACAGGGGGGCTTCTGAGATGAATATCCCAACTGCTGCCAAAAGCGCGAATATCACTGTTGTAGATGTGATCGCACTCAATATGTCTTTTCCCGCATCATCAAATCTGCGTTCATGTCTGCCAATCGTATAAACGCCGGGTTTTTCAAACCGCACCCCCGCCCCTCCGGCCATGGCCGCGATCGGGATTCCCCCGTTTATGCCAGGACGTTTGTGTGATTCATTACGGATCGCCTCAATGCACTGACCTGAACGTCCTTTGAACGAAAAATAGATCGCCAGGATTGCACCGGTCAGCCTGGCAGGGATGAAGTTCAGTATGTCATCGGCCCTTGCAGCAAACCACCCGATATACAACCTTTCGTCCCGGTATCCAAGCATTGCATCCATCGTATTTGCAGCGCGGTACACAGCCGCGGCAGTAAGCCCGAGTCCCGTAATTCCAAAGCCTGCATACGTCCCTAAAACCGAAAAAACCGCAAAATAAAGCAATGGCGCGATTATACTGTCAGACAGGTTTTCAGACGCCGATTCATATGCGGCAGAGAGGATCTGACTGCGATCCAAAGAGGAGACATCCCTGCTTACCAACATTCCCACTCTGTTTCTGCCCATCTCCTCACCACTCCTGTCCAGAGCATCCTCCACATCCTTTACGTGAGAGATCAACACCTTACGTGCAAAGAGAAAATTAAGCAGAAAGGGCGCTATAAAAAGGTAAAGATACCATGGTAAAATTATATCCATCAGGAGAAACGGCAATGAGAAGAGAATAACGGTAGTAATCCACATCAACGAACCATAAAACAGCTGATAATACGGCGACCCATCCCTCTTTGCACTCCACCATCCGATAAAATTTCCAAGCAACGCAACAGGATGTAGATCACTTTTAGGGTCGCCCACAACTCTATCCACAATAAGGGAGAGTAAAAGAACTAACGGTGTGACGACCATGCACCAAGCACGCCTATCAAAAGTGCTGTAAAAGCCAGATAATTATAGAGATTGTCCTGAGAGACAAACCAGAATGAATAAAAAAGAATAGCCACGACAACAGGTGTGACAACTGCCACCGGCACTGCGGCCATGATGTTTGGATGCAACTCTTTAGGGAGTTCTTCTTCCTGATTTAAAACAGGAGGCGGGATCTCCTTTTTTATTACATTCACATTCAGAGGTGTTTTATTGCTGCCATACCCTACTGTGATCATAAGAGGGAAAGAACCAACGGGGGCCCCGTTTTTGATTTTTATTTTATACTCTTGGTTATCCTGAATATAAAGATTCTGGTGAAAAAAATCCGTATACATCCCTGAATTAGAGGCGGATATTGAAAGGTGCATCGGTGTGCTATTGTTTATAAAGTTCAGACAGAGATCTCCCCCCTGCTCAACCGATACGGATTCAGGCGCCTCAACCGAATTGATCCCTCTTCTGTTCAGGGATATTTCAAAGACGTCCATCATATTCCTCCTTTTGCCATTATATGTTCTTCAATGATATAACCATTTATTTCTGTTGCTCCTGGGGTAGCAGGTTGGGTATACCATCATGGATCTCATAATAAACATTACAGCTGCTACAGAAAAGGCTACCTTCCAATACCTCATCCTCATCTTCGACAGCTATTTTCAGCTCAAGATCCCCCTTGCAAACAGGGCAGCAAAGAATATCCATAAGTTTCTTTCTCATAACTCATCACGGATATCAATAATCTGCGACATTTCAGGACCAGTTGATATCAATCCTATCCGCGCCCCGATATCATCCTCTGCCTGGTCTAAAAATTCTTTTGCCTTTGCTGTTAGCTGGTCATAACGTGTGGCACCAAAACATGTGGAATCAATCCTGTCAATACCAGTGACTGCGGCAATTGTGCAACCATTGATCATTGCAGAGTACCTTGCCATCTTACCATCCCAGTTGCCAACTCTTCTTTCACGGTGAGTGACCGTTCCAAACTCTTCAATTCCCAGTTTGTGTGAAGCTTCGCTTGACATCTCAGTCGAAAACGGTCCTTCTCCGACCCTTGTTGGATATGCCTTGAAGACAACAATAACATCATCAATTCTAGTCGGTCCGACACCATTATCCGCAGCAATCTGTGAAGCCGATGTATCCTTGCTTGTGACAAACGGGTATGTTCCGTAATAGAGCGAGATCCCAAAACCCTGTGTTCCCTCAAGTATAATATTATCTCCCTTGTCAAGTGCAGAGTTTACCTCAACCGGTACATCAACAATATAATCCTGTAGTTCCGGAACATCCTTTGCAAGACGAGCAACCCTGTTGATACGATCGGCGTTTGCAGGCCCGCACCCGGAACCTGTAGAACCAATAATCTTACTCAGGTGATCACTGGCACGATCTCTCTCTATATGTTCAAGCTCAATGATTCCACAGCGACCATCAACAAATATTCTGTCTTTTACACCAACTTCGTTGACTTCCTTTGCAAAAACCCTTGGATCCACAAGAACCCCTGTGCCAATCATCAACTTTGCATTTTTGTATACAAAGCCAGAGGGAACCATCCTCACACCATATTCTTTGTCTCCTACCACAACCGTGTGACCCGCATTGGGACCAACACCTCCACGCGAGATGATTGAAGGATTGTCTTCATGAGCGACATGTGCAACAATCTTTCCCTTACCTTCATCCCCGAAAAAACCACCTACAATTATCGAACAACTCATTTGATTCATTTAGTCTTCGTAATCAAAAAAGATAAAACTTAACTATTTTCTTTATAATGTTTGAATTATATCCAAACTTCTAGTGGAAATAAAGGGGTATTGATGAGATTTAGTCCTGTGAAAAGATTATTGGATTTTGTTTCCGTATAGATCTCATTTATCGTCCACAATTTCTTACAGAAGAAATACAGATCGATCAAATCCCGTTCAGGAAGCATTCGATTCTTTCAACTGCCTCCTTCAGGTTTTCTCTTGAATTCGCATAGGCGCAACGCAGATGTCCTGAACCGGAACTTCCAAATGCAGATCCGGGAACCACGGCTACATGTTGTTCAACGATCAGCCTTTCCGTAAATTCAAAATCCGAGAGGCCAGTGCCAGCAATAGACGGAAATGCATAGAATGCTCCCAAGGGTTTATGGCATGCCAGACCAATTTTGTTCAAATCCCTTACAAACATATTTCTGCGCAGCCTGTATTCCTCAACCATGCTCCTCATGTCCTCACCACCTCTTCTAAGAGCCGCAAGCGCAGCAACCTGCCCTATACGGGACGCACACATCATTACATACTGGTGAATACGAAAAGCAGCATTACAAATATTGGGAGGTGCGCAGAGATACCCCACCCTCCACCCGGTCATCGCATATGCCTTCGAAAAACCATTCAGCGTGATCGTTCTCTCTTTCATACCATCCAAAGTGGCAGGAGAGACAAACTGGCCATCATATGTCAGCGCAGAATAAACTTCGTCACTTACAAGAAGCAGATCATTATCAATTATCACATCCGCAATCTGTTTATAATCCGATCTTGACATAACAGCACCGGTAGGATTGTTCGGGAAATTGATAACCACCGCCTTTGTTTTCTTGGTAATTTTTTCAAGCAATGAATCAGCGGTGAGCTTGAACTGATCATCCTGTCTGCATTCCACCGGAACGGGTACGCCCCCTGCAAGAGTGACGCAGGGACTGTAAGCAACAAAGCATGGCTCGGCTATGATCGCCTCCTCACCCGGATTAATTACCGATCTGATAGCTAGATCTAATGCTTCACTCACACCTGAAGTGACAATAATCTCTTCATCAGGACTATATGTAAGGCCATATTCACGTGAAAGAAATAACGACAATTCTTCAAGAAGTTCAGGGATTCCACGATTTGACGTATATGAAGTTGAACCCTGATCCAGTGAATAAATGGCGGATTCACATATGCTCCAGGGTGTAGAAAAATCCGGCTCCCCTACTCCTAGAGATATTACATCATCCATATTCTGAATAATATCAAAAAATCTCCGGATCGCGGAAGGAGGGATTGAACCTGCCCTTTCAGATACAAAATCCCTCATCATCATGTACCTATAATGAGATCGGGACTCTGGAATTCACTTCACGTTCCGAAAAAAGAGTTCCGTTCTCTTTGTATGATTTCATAATGATATGGGTGGCAGTCTCTGCGATGCCTTCCAAAGGTGAGAGATCCTCTGCAACAAATCTGGCGATCTCATGCATATCATCGGCGGTGACATGCAGCTGGAGATCGTATACACCTGTCACCAGACGTAACGAACGCACCTGCCTGAATTTGGCAATTCTTTGTGCGATCATATCATACCCTGCATCTCTCTGT
>Ga0272441_10003411_pt1 | contig 30222 bp, 25 predicted proteins | sample SSMProp6N_FD_193582 | JGI IMG/M metagenome (GOLD analysis project Ga0272441, IMG submission 193582) | Marine sediment archaeal communities from Little Sippewissett salt marsh, Falmouth, MA, United States - SSM-Prop-6N | ecosystem: Environmental > Aquatic > Marine > Wetlands > Sediment ... | reverse complement strand
AGGAGGATGCGTACGGTCCCGACCATCCCAGCGTGGCCCGAACCGTCGTAAACCTCGGCATCGTCATGCGAAACCTGGGCGACTTCGAGGGCGCCAAGGAACTCTACGAGAGGGCGCTGAAGATCGAGGAGGATGCGTACGGTCCCGACCATCCCAGCGTGGCCCGAACCGTCGGAAACCTCGGCATCGTCATGCGAGAACTGGGCGACTTCGAGGGCGCCAAGGAACTCTACGAGAGGGCGCTGAAGATACGTCAGAACCGGCTGGGTGAGGACCACTATCTTACGGTGAAGGCGCGTAACAATCTCGCTGCCCTTGAACGTAAGATGAGCGAAGGATGAGGGACATATCAAACGTAGGGCACCACTCGACCCCAGCTCGTTCTCCAGGATTCCGCTTTCACACCCCTACCGGGGAGAACCGCATCTCCAGATACTTCTCCTTCACCTCGTCACCATCAACCTCGAAATACCGGCTGGTCGTGGCGACGTTCTTGTGTCCGAGCGCTGCCTGAATGTAGTTGATCGGGATCCCTGCCTCTGCAGCCCGAGCAGCATGAGTCCTGCGGAGGGTATGTGGCGTCAAGAACTTGCGCGTGTAAGGCTTGCAGGAGCCTTTCCTCTGAGCTCCGGGCCAGCTGCGCTGTATCCCCGCCTTAACACCGTATTTGTCCAGGGCGATCTCGTAGGCTCGAACCGTGTAGTGCTGACCAAGGTTGCCCTCGAAGAGCCAATCGCCTCCAACGCGGCCCTCGGTCCAATCACGGAGCATCTGGAGGACTCCAGAAGATATAGGCACGTCTCGCTCGGCTCTGCCCTTCGTCCTGCCAGCTGGCAGCCTGAGGAAACCCGCCTCGAAATCGATCTCGTCTACCCTGGCAGCGAGGATCTCGTTGATCCGGCATCCAGTGTCGAGTGCCAGCACGGTGATCATCAAGTCACGCGGGTTGTCTATCACATCTAAAAGTTTTCTGGTTTCGTCAGATGAAAGATGCCTCCGAATCGCCATAATATACGGTCATTATTATCCTACAAGCCTCTTTCGGAAAAGTGACCTTTTACGAAAAAGGGATCTAAATGCGGTTGCTGGTGTTGGTTTTGGGTCTGCAGGTTGTGGCGAAAATGAATAATCTGCATAAGTTTGCGTCATGGCTATTGGTGTGTAGGGGCGCTTGCTATCGATTGCCGGAATGGGCGTTTTTCACCTCATTCAGCGAGACGGCGGCAATTGTTTTCGGCCACTTTAATAAATCAACCTCTCATCAAAATGCAACAGTCTCGTTTCTGGTAGAAGTCATAGAGGTGGGGACAACTGGGTGCGGTGGTTCAGTCCGTTGTCCCCACACCAACCTGAAGACAACCTCGATCCATCTGAAGGCCGACATCAATCACAGGCGGAGGAGTTACGAGGGGCTCGAGATCTGAAGAATCCTAAACGCCATTGCATACTACCCGATCGAGAGACTCCAGATCGGTTCGAGCCGTTCTTGTAAAGGGATGATTCTCATCGAAGAACATGCGAAATATTCTCAGAGTCCTCTCAAAGTGCTCTCTAGCACCGTCTCGATCGCCTTGACCCCTCAATACTCGGCCTAAGTTGCCAACATACATAGCCACCTGAGGATGGTCTTTTCCGTAGACTTTCTCGCCGATCTTGGTAGCCCTCTCGTAGCATTTCCGAGCCTCGGCCAGCTCGCCTAGATCCTTCAGCACGAGTCCGAGGTTGTTGACTCTTATGGCCACGTTGGGATGATCTTTTCCGTAGACGTTCTCGTCGATCGTGAGAGCCCTCTCGAAAGCTGCTCGAGCCTCAACAAAATCTCCAAGAGTTCGCAGGTACAGACCGCTCTTGTTCAGCAACCGTCCTGTAGCGCATCTTTCGCATTAACGCCTTTGCCCTCACCGAATTTCTATCGCTAAGATATAGGCAACATTTTTTAATTAGATCATCATGAGACTTCCGCGAAGGGGCACCAACATGGATGTTTCAACATATTTGATCCAGCACTTGGGAATAGTAGCAGGAATATACGATTTACTGGGTATCGGGGAGGTAATAGATCGCCTTCTCCCTAAACAAAGACACCACAAGGTCCCTCACTCCGTAGTGGTAAAAGCCATGATCCTGAACGGTCTAGGTTTCACAGGTCAGCGTCTGTACCTGTTTCCCAACTTCTTCAAGACAATTCCCGTAGAAGAACTCCTCGGTGAAGGCATCACCGCTGACGATCTGAATGACGACGTCCTGCTGAGAACTTTTGATGCCATCTACAATTATGGAGTGACCGAATTCTTCAACGAGATCGTTTTGGAAGTCATGAGACGATACACCTTGGGAACTCAACTCATCCATGTCGATACCACGAATTTCAGCGTTTACGGGAAGTACGAGAACGATGCCCCTGATGGTAGCGATTCGATCAAGATAACCTTCGGCCATGCCAAAGACGGTAGAACGGACTTGAAACGGTTCGTCCTTGGCCTGGTTGTGAACCAGTTAGGGATTCCACTTTTCGCTCAGGCCTATTCCGGAAACAAATCTGACAAGAAGAGCATCATCGAGATGATCCGGATGACCCAAAATGCCATCACCATAGACGACAAAAGCATCTGGATAGCAGATAGTGCACTGTACTCTAAGGAAAACATAAGGATGCTAGGGACGGAAACACCATGGATCACCCGGATTCCAGCTAATGTCAATCAATCAGCTGCCCTTTTAGATGCCGATTTGGATATGATTCCTGGTGACGATCCGAAGTATGCCTTTTACGCAACCGAACTAAACTATGGAGATATTCCCCAAAAAGCTGTGGTTGTCTGGTCTGAAGATAAGCAGAAGAGAGACGAAAATACGCTGGATAAGAAAGTTCAGAAAGCAGATTGCCAAGCCAAAAAGGAGCTTAAAACGCTACAACGAATGAAATTCGCATGTGCACCCGATGCTCAAAATGAGGCTGAGCGATGGATAGCAGATCATCCATATCACGTATTCAAAGATATTCATATAGTGGCAGTATCTGAGAGGATCGTGAAAAGAAGGGGGCGGCCGAGGAAAGATGAACCCATGAAGGTCAGTTATGCCATAGAAGCAAAGATCGAAGTAAACTCTGATGTGGTGGCTGGCAAAAAGAGAAAATTGGGGCGGTTCGTTCTGGGAAGTAACAAGGTCGATCTTGAGCCAGAGACGATGCTCAGCTATTACAAAGGCCAACAGACAGTCGAACGTGGGTTCCGATTCTTGAAGGATAAAAGCTTCCACGTCTCTGAAATATACCTAAAAAAAGAGGAAAGGATAGAATCTCTGTCAATGATCATGGTCCTCAACCTGCTAGTCTATTCTTTCGCAGAGTGGAGGTTGAGGGAAAAGCTGAAAGAGACCGGGCAAACCATTCCAAATCAGCTTAACAAGCCGACACAGAGACCGACTATGCGGTGGGTGTTCGCGTTGTTCATGGGGGTGGTCAAGGTGATTGTGAAAGAGGGTGGAAAGGTCCTGAGTGAAGGTACTAAACTGGACAAAGTACAGACCGAGATAATTCACCTGTTGGGGCAAGAGCGAGAGCATGAGGCAGCAGAATGGGACACTTTGGCCAAACCTGCACGTTATCGAGATGGTCCGAAAAACGTTTCGGTAAAAGAATTTATTGAGAAGGAATCATGACTCAGATTGATGAAACGGTTCCTTGAATCAGCACCTTTCTCTATGGGCGACTCATCAAACGTAGTAGTTGGCAGCATCAAGGGCGTTTGGGGATCTCCTAAAAGGTTAATCCCGTAATAGCAGCGTCTAGTTGACTTGCCATAATCGCCCCTCTCGTAAATCCACCCTATGTTTTCCTCCTTTGAGTCTTGATTTGCCCGGCCAATGTTTAATATACCTTTTTTAAATATCGCGGACCAAAACGCATTGTCAAACCTATTGGAAGGCCCGCTATCGATATTCTTATGCTCAGCCCAGCCGTAACATGAAAGCCCAATGAAAGCAAACGCTCCACAAGGAGCCGTTACAAAGTGCTCCAAAACACAGTCGTAAGGAAGGTAAATACCTTCTGGGTTCTTATTGTCAAACGAACCGGCCCAACTCCCAACGCTGTACCCAAAGAAATATTTGTCGTTTTTAAGGGAGTCTGCATCTGCGTAGTTCATCTTCATCACTGTGGAAACAGCATCACAAAAGTTGGTGGTACCAACGTGATTTATCAAATGGATTTCGTTTCGGTTGATGCGGTTCATCAGTTCTGATTTGGGCCAGTTATGATAATCAAGTCCGCAATTGTCCCCAACATAATCACGATCGTAAAGCTTCATTATTTTGAACGTGCGTGGAAAACGATCTTTAGTCGCGTCTTTATGGTTCCCACCCCACGCAGTCGCCTCCCCCTCGAATGGCCAACCGATATACTCACCGACCATTAGAACACGATTGATATAAGGATCTGCAGGATCTACAGATTCATAAGATATGGTTTTCCGAACGAAGTTGTTTAGCTCCTCAGCTGAATCAACTGGCGCCCTTCCAACATAGACTTCGGCCAACAAGTCTGGTTTGTCTTCCACTTCTCCATAGATTCGATTGCCGTTAGCGTCGAAGTTTCCGTCTAGACAAGCGTAGTAAAGATCTGAAACTATTGCCGGCGCGTCCTCTTTATATTTCCAGCAGCAGCACAACGACCTAGAAGGCACATTGTTATCGGGCCAAGTCTCGCCACCTATTCTAGCAACGTCTCCATCGCCACCAAGAAGGATGTAGATGACTTTGTTTTTGAGGTAAACATCCCTTATGAAGTTGCGAATCATCTCTTGGTTATCTTCATGGGGTGTATACTTGTACGCCTCGTAAATGTCTTCTAAGGTAACAACTGTAGTTCTGACCCCCCTAGAGTTTTTCCACTCTGCCAAGGTTAAGAAGTTAGGTGCCGGTACCTCTTTGAGCGCTTGACTAGTAATTATAACATAATCGTACTCTCCATCTAGAAGGATCGACCCGCCAATTAACTCAAAATCCTTGGTGTAAGTAGCGGCCACGTCGGGGTTATCAACCATTTGACTGACTACATCTCTGTCCTGAAGAATGCCTCTAAATAGATCGTTATCCAATTTCCTCAGGGTATCTGTCGTGACATTAACGCCAAAATTCTGGATGTAGTAAACATCCCCTGTTTTTGGAATATATCTAATTGGATATAGATTTACGTAAAGTATATCATAACCACATTTTTTTTGGATTCCGATAATGGAATAAAATTCTTTGGGGTATGGTTCAACTGATTCATATATAGTCTCATTCAGTGGTGAGAGCTCCAATTCCAACTCACTGTCGCGACAAATTGGGATTGCATTCTGACCCGGCACTATTGAGAATCTGCCTAAGTATTTTTGCTCTCCTGGGATCACTTCGATGTTCTTTACTTCCGCGCCCTGTGGAATTAATATCTTTGCCGTCTTGAAGGGAATCATTGGCTCCCCAGGAATGATCCGGTTGTCTAACTCAGAGATGGAGATCGCCATATAACTTTCGTTTATTTCTCCAATAATTGGCATCTCAGTTGCAGGCCTAACGTTGGGTACATCCATACCATAGTAAATTATTTCTGTGTTGATAATTTCATGATCTGCAACTGCCGAAATTGTTAGCAGGATGATTAAGCAACAACTCAATCTAAGGTAAGTCAATATTCTCCCATCATAATGTAAATCGCACACGTTGCATCCCCCCATCGCGATACAAGTGACTATAACTAAGTCAATACTGATATAAATAACTTTTTCTATATGTAGTTAGCCTTCCGTTGTCACAGGTACCAGTAGCCTTTTAGGGGGAAATCGTCCATATGTATTCGATTAGGGATAGACTGAATTTATAATTATTTCAATGTTGTTCAATATAGTTGCGGACAATCTCTGAAGTTACACCGTCACCCACCGTACCAATATAACCACCATCGCTCCAGAATTCACCACCCCAAAGCTCTTTTTTTATTTTGAAATGAATACCCCGCAGCTTGCTGCGGTTGGGATGGTCACCAAACCGGCTTAAGGATTGTTACATCTGTGGATAATTGAGCTAAGAAAGGTGATGTCGGACATGATCCACAATTATGTTGGGCATAATGAACCCCAAAGCGAGAGAGGCTATAAGCAGATGAATTTGTTAGAATTTGACGTGCTGGTGACCGGCGCCTTGCATGCCCCGCAGCTTGCTGCGGGGTGCGCTGTTTGACTTCAGGATATGCTTTGAATAATTCTCTTGCTATGATACTTTTGACTATCTGCATTATTTAAAGATTTATAAAGATGCCGTTACTTGTATGGTCCTACGCTCTTGGATCTGCCTATAGATCACATCGCGATCACCCGAAAAAAGGAATTAGGCCGCCGCCTCGATTTCGTCGGGGCAGTTTGGCCGGAAGGCTTCGTCTTTGGCGCGCGTTTCTCTGCGTGGACTTGTCTTCTGTGGCGGGAACCTATCTACAAACAAGAACGCTGCGCTGAGCGACCACCGCCGCAGGGACACCACAAGAAGTATCCAAAGCCCTACATGCTAACCGAACGGTCGCGCCTTGGCGGGCCCAGACATGCCGGGCCCGCGTGCGCTTCCTTCACTTTGGCTCGCTTCGCTCGCAACGGGATAAGATGTGAGTGTGCAAAGATGGTGGCGCCAATTGTGCCAGATCTCGCATTCTCGTATTTTTATAAACATTGATTTGATCGTGGTAACAGGGATTTGATGGTAAGAAACTGCTATCAAGCGGCACATCCTTCATTAGTTCTATGACATTATCACAAGCTGTAAGTAATATGTCATAGAACTACTGCACATGCGCAAAACCGAGACCAGCGAGAAGATTAAGGAGCTGAAAGCAGAAGCTGCAAAGCTGGAGAAGGAGGCCGCGACGCTGTCGAAGATCAGAAGGATGAAACCCGGCGCTAAAGAGAGACTGCTGGAAGCTATCCGGCTGGAAGAGAAGGCAAAGGACCTGAAACCCAAAGCGCGGCTAGAGGACCTAGATGTCTACCAGGTTGCAAAGGAGAAACGCACCAAGAAGGGCAAGGCCAGGATCTACACATATTGGCACGCCAGCTGGAGAGAAGGGGCAAAGGTGCGTAACGTCTACCTGGGATCTGCCAAGAAGCTCACCAGGGAAGAAGCACTGGAGGAAGCAAGGCGGATGAAAGCCGAAGCGCTGGGGATTGATTTGTGATAATTTTATATGGGTCCGTTATTTTAAGTTTCTAGGCATTTTTCTTGTGGTCGTGTGTGTTTTATGGTAGTTTAACCCAAGTTAAACCATGAAGTACCTAGGCGTTAAGATCCCAGACGAGCTGGCCGAAGCTTTGGAGGCAACGGGGCGGCCTAAATCCGAGGTGGTGAGGGAAGCCCTGGAGGCCTATCTTGGGGTCAAAAGGGAGATCCCATATCGAAATGAGATTATCAAGCTGATCGATGAGAGGGTAGCGTTTTACATGGGTAAAACCACCGTAAAAACAGAGAGCAACGAGGGTAAAACCGAAGTTAAACCCCAGGTTAAACCGAGTAAAACCACCGTAAAACCAGAGGAAAACGAGATCCTTCAAGTGATCAAGTCCTTCCATGACCTGGACAAGGAGCCGCTCGTCTCTGAGGTTGCGGAACGCGTGGGGATGGAAAGCAGGCCAATGGGGCGACTTCTCAGCAAGCATGGGATCCGGGCCACCAAAACCCACCGCGAAGGAAAGCCCGGCCGCTATTTCACCTTCGACCAGAGAGAGAAGATCAAAGAGCTGATCGGAAATGACGAAACGGAGAAGTGACAATGCTAGGACTCTTGCACATGACGACTGGATTGGGAGGTATGGTATGAAGGGGAGGTTTTCATTTTGGTGCGAAAACGGAAATCATGAATTCTTTCAAAAGAAACCATGAAATTTCACGGTTCGCGGTTTTGTGTATATCCGACCCTATGACTAAGATATTACTATTACTTATATATCTATGTATATTTTATATCCATATCCCATACTAACCTATACCATTTCTCCCAACTGAACATCTCAGCCAGAAGTCTTGAATTTTAGCCGCTATCGTTTTGTTTCGTGAAACCGTGAACCGTGAAATTTCTCGGTTATCATCTCTACATTTCAGAACGAGTTCCGATGATCTGGCGTAATTCAACTAGCTGGCGTTGTTTGTGGTGCGGATCCCAGATCACGTTAACCACGCCCTCAGCTTCCATCCTGTGAACGATGTTCCAAGCCTGACGTTTGGACACGCCCAACCGTGAACCTAGGAATTTCACGGTTAGTCTGTGGTTTTGTTCGTGCAAGAGAAGAGCTTTCACATGCTGGATATGGCCTTCGGTCTTCGCAGAAACGCTTCCCGGTGGCGTGGTTGACGGTCTGGCCTTGACGAATCTCTCTTCGAGTTCATCTTGCGCCATTTCTAGGCCTACCACGGTGCCTTGGGTGCGGCTAAGGCGGTCGTTGAAGTTGGCGATTTGTTCAGCTTGCGCTACAATCGTTTCTGCCTGGCTTGTGGCCAGTGTTTGCAGTTCTCCGACTTTCGCCTCAAGTGCCTCCATACGCGCCAATAGGAGGCGCTCAAAGGGAGTCGAGGGGGCGATACTTTCATATTCGGGGGACTCAAAAGTGAGTGTTGTCATGCGGTCTCACCACTGGATGACTTAGGCGAGCAGGGAAGCCCTAATAGGGTTTTCCTGTTCACCGATTGCCTTGTTTTCGTGTCTATCCAGATATTCGATAACTGCCTCTTCTGCGACCTTGCTTAATCCCTTCATGCTACCCGTTCGTTCGAGTGCGAACCTTCGAAGCCTCATGGCGGTTTCGCTCGTTAGGTTAATTCCTACTTTCACCATGTGTTAACTGTTTCATCGCCATGGTATTTACTACTTATCCTGTAAAGGTACTATTCTACCGAATAACTTAAATACCTTCAAAGCCTATTGTTTGTTGGTGAGATCGCATGAACAACAAAGCACTTTTGACACAAACCGGAATAGTCGAGAACCCGAACCTGAAGCCCGAAGACGAACACCGCGCCACCGGCCTCCATTCCCTTGAGGGTGTGGCCTACCTTCTGCAAAAGGACGTTTCCGACCTGGAAGACATTGAGATCTTAGAAAGCGTGGGAGCCTTTCACAAGTCGAGAGACGGCGCAGGCTTCTATCTCGTCAACATGAAGGATGCGAGCTGCTCTTGTCCCGGCTACAGGTTCACTCGATCCTGTCGCCATATCCGACATGTAGAGGAAAGAGTCGCAGAAGAGGCGATCCCGCCACGACCCGCCACAAAAAAGGCGGCTCCGAAACTGCCCAAGGGATGCCCCCCACGAATGACTGATGACCAGCTGGCTGCCCGCAAGGCAAAGCTTGACGCGCACAACGCAAAGCTACGCGAAGAGAGAGCAGAGTGGAAAGCGAAGTTGGCCGCGAAGAAAGCCAGCGAGCCAAAAGCCTTCAGGCCGATCAACCCCGATGATATCGAGGTCACGGCTTAGGATAGACGGCTGGAACGCACGGCATATATAATAAATGTCCGAGAATATATCTATTCTCGGACATTCGTCATGTTCACGTCGTCCAGGAATATTCGTCTGGTAAAGTAACCGGTGCGAATTGTGTAGCGTCTTCATCGCCCCACGCAACAAAAAAGGATACTCCACCGCCATACTCGTCTGGTAATTTAACAGGTATGAGATTTACTTCCTCGTCACCACCCCATGCGACAAAAAAGGATACTCCGCCGCCGTATTCATCTGGGAGTTCGAGAGGTTCGAACATTGCGGTTGCATTTTCATCTCCCCACGCAACAAAAAAGGATGTTCCGCCACCGTATTCATCTGGGAGTTCAATTGGTACAAGTTCTTTTTCTTCTTCATTGCCCCATGCAACAAAAAAGGATGTTCCGCCACCGTATTCATCTGGAAGCTCGACGGGTATCGCAGTTGTATTCTCGTCACCCCATGCGACAAAAAAGGATACTCCACCACCATATTCATCTGGGAGCTTGACTGGTATAGCCATTGCGTTTGCGTTTTCACTGGGACGGTCGCCCCATACCACATCTAGATCCACACTTAGATCTATGTCACCATACTCATCCGGCAGAATTACGGGTACTAGTTGTGTGTTTTCATCTCCCCATGCAACAAAGAAGGATGTTCCGCCACTGTATTCCTCTGGTAGTTCGATAGCTACCAAAGATTCCGCATAGGCTGTGAACGACAACACCATGACAAATGCCGTGAGTGTTGCCATTATTTTCAGTTTTCTTGTCAACATATGTCCCTCCAGTTTTAGTCACGAACACCAGGTTTGACACTCAACGCAATATACCAAAGAAGCCACCTTGCTACAAGGCCGGTGGTTTCTGAGTTTGACATAACTTCGCGCGTTGGACACATGTCAAACTTAGTTCTTTAACCATTTTTGTAGTAACATCTACATATAGATATTGAATGTGAGGTAATTTAATTTATAATTTTTATAAATTTTTTGAGCAAAATCTTCATAAATGTTACCATAATAAAAGGATGACATGTACCATTACAAAACACGGAACCACATGAATAAAAACATTTTGATGATTTTTACATGTATATATTTGCTGCTTTTAAGTTGCGTAATAGTTGATGCGTCATCATGTGAGAATAATTCAGATTGGACCATTATTATGTATATTGCTCTAGATGACGAACGTATGCAGAAATTCTTATCTTATGAGATAATGAAGTTACAGACAGTAGGGAGTTCTGAAGATGTTAATATTGTAGCTCAAGTAGATCGCTATGGATCTTATTCGGCCGACCCTTACGCTAATTGGCCTGATTCTAGACGGTTCTATATAGAAAAGGCAGAAGGAAATACTTCAGCGGGTGATTTTAAGATATCGAAAAATGGCTTGTCAGAAATTATAAAGCGTAACTTAAACAACGACATGAAACAGGATGATCTTGACCAACTTGCCATGCAACATTATATAAACGAGATATTATATTCAAATCCGTTACCAGGTCGTGCGACACCAACAGGGATACAACAGACCTCCTGTACCAGGCTTGGTGAGACTAACACTGGTAACCCAAACACTCTTGTCGATTTTGTTACATGGGCGGCAGAGGAATATCCAGCTAACCATTACATGCTCGTTCTGTTAGGTCACGGTGGTGGATGGACTTTTTATGGTTCAGACTCTTCAGAATTAGATCATGATTCATTAAGTATGAAAGAGTTAGACCAAGCGCTGGTCAAGATCACTAACAGTACAGAAATTGAAAAATTTGATGTGATTGTATGGCATGCGTGTATGATGGGGCAGTTAGAAGTGATGACTACAATTGCGCCTTATGCCAATTATGCGGTGGCATCGGAAGAGAATCTTCTAGCCCCCGGATGGAATTACATCACCGCACTAAAAACGCTGCAAGAAAATTCTGACATAACTGGTTTAGAATTGGGGCGGATCTTAGTAGAAAGTACTTTGGAATATTACAACGATCGTGAATTCGGGAGAAGAGACTCAATGGGTACTTTTTACCTACTTGATTTATCCCAGACCGATGTGGTGGTTGCTGCCCTAAATAATTTCAGCGAAACTGTTGCAGTTGATTCCAAGGACGAGTTGGTTGCTATATCCAAAAGCCGTAACAATGTTTATACTTTTTCTTATGGATCTGATTTATTATCCTCTGTGGATCTGATTCACTTCATGAAGATGTTCATGATATTATCATCCGATGAAGACGCTCAACAAGCTGCAAAAGAGGTAATTGGCGCCACTTCTAAAATGGTGGTTTACGGATGTTCAAACGACTGTGCGACCCACGCCCATGGACTAAGCATATATTTCCCAAGTAATAAGGCCAACTATGAAATACTCTACCCAGTTCAAGCTCCATGCATGGAAGGATGGAGAAAATTCCTTGATAATCAGCATAGTAGTATAGCTGAATGTTGCGACGTTGAGAATCTTGATATAAATATGTGGCTTTTGTTCGATGATAAATCGTATAACCTTCATAACCCCCCTATTGTTATGTTTAATTACAATGGTACCTCAATTGAAAACCTTGAGTTATCGTTATATCGCTTAAATCCTTCTACAAAACTAGTCAAAATATTCCAATATCCCATTACACTCAAAGAAATATATGAATTAGATGATGAATGGATTACAATTGAATCGATACCTGACGGTCCTCGTGAGTGTGAGTGGATAAATTTGAATATCCCAGCATCGTCCTATACACTTTCTGATGGTAACTTAAAGGTCCCTGCCGTTCTCGAGTCAACGACGATGAATAGAAACCAAGGTGTCATCAAAGGTGTGTATTATCCAAAAGACGGATCCCCCGTACACGCAATGATAGTAGTTGACAGAATTCAGAAAGAAGCGTCTAGTATTTGGACGTCCCAAAACGCAAGCATTGGCCAGGTTATGCATGAAATAACACCTAAAAAAGGAGACAAATTTCAGACATTAGCATATGAGAAGTTAATATATCTTATGGATGACAGGACGGGGAATCCAAACATTCTAGGGGAAAATCTGACCTTTGGAGATGAAGCATTCGTACTCGAACGAGCCGCACTTCCAAAAGGAACTTATTATTTGTCGTTGGAACTTTCAGATTTAAGTGGTAACAAAAAGCGCATTACATCAGCACCGATTAAAATCGACAACACTGGAATAAACGAAAGTTTTGTGAGATTTATAGCACCAACATTAGGAACGGGGTTTTTAATCCCAACCGAATGGGATGTGAAAGATTTCGCAATAGAACACGATAAACGAGAGCTAGCCTTGATAAAAGATCACAACCAAGTTGGTGGTGTGATCGCGTTTAAAGCTGGAGATTCTATTGATAACGACCTGGATAACGCCACTGATTTGTTAGGCTGCACAGAATTTGTCAATTTATCAGCTTGTAGCCACCCGTTAGAAAGAACATGTTTCGAAGCCATTTTCGTACCCAAACTCGATGATAATCCTACAAAATTTAAAGTTCTCCTTGTTCACAAGCCGGTGCAAGATCTGAGCTATGTATTCTTCGTATCAAAATCGCTGAATGAGGACTTTAACCTAATGACAGAAAGTGTAAAATTTTTTGAATTAGTTGATGAAAAATATAACATATCAATTGAGTCTAAACTAGACATAGAAAAAATCATCACAATGGATGATCCCTTGGCACTGGTGAGGACATGAACTAAAAGCATGAACATGTCCTCTGTGGCGGAAACCTATCCACAGGCAAGCACGTTGCACTGAGCGGTGGTGGTCTGTCTCTCAAGGTATCCAGAAACTCACTTGCTAACCCAACGGTCGTGCCTTGGCGGGCCCGCAGCCGCTCCCTTCTCTTCGGCTCGCTTCGCTCGCAACAGGATAAGATGTGAGTGTGTAGAGAGAGCGACGCCAATTGTGCGAGATCGTATATTCTTATATATTTATAAACATTGATCTGATCTTGGTAACATGGAATGCACTATAGCACATGCGCAAAACCGAGACCAGCGAGAAGATTAAGGAGCTGAAACCCGGCGCTGAAGAGAGACTGCAGGAAGCTATCCGGCTGGAGGAGAAGGCGAAGGACCTGAAACCCAAAGCGCGGTTAGAGGACCTGGATGTCTACAAGGTCGCGAAAAAGAAGCGCACTAAGAATGGCAAGGCTAGGGTCTACACGTATTGGCACGCCAGCTGGAGAGAAGGGACAAAGGTGCGCAACGTCTACCTGGGATCCGGGCCACCAAAACCCACCGCGAAGGAAAGCCCGGCCGCTATTTCACCTTCGACCAGAGAGAGAAGATCAAAGAGCTGATCGGAAATGACGAAACGGAGAAGTGACAAAGCTAGGACTCTTGCACATGACGACTGGATTGGGAGGTATGGTATGAAGGGGAGGTTTTCATTTTGGTGCGAAAACGGAAATCATGAATTCTTTCAAAAGAAACCATGAAATTTCACGGTTCGCGGTTTTGTGTATATCCGACCCTATGACTAAGATATTACTATTACTTATATATCTATGTATATTTTATATCCATATCCCATACTAACCTATACCATTTCTCCCAACTGAACATCTCAGCCAGAAGTCTTGAATTTTAGCCGCTATCGTTTTGTTTCGTGAAACCGTGAACCGTGAAATTTCTCGGTTATCATCTCTACATTTCAGAACGAGTTCCGATGATCTGGCGTAATTCAACTAGCTGGCGTTGTTTGTGGTGCGGATCCCAGATCACGTTAACCACGCCCTCAGCTTCCATCCTGTGAACGATGTTCCAAGCCTGACGTTTGGACACGCCCAACCGTGAACCTAGGAATTTCACGGTTAGTCTGTGGTTTTGTTCGTGCAAGAGAAGAGCTTTCACATGCTGGATATGGCCTTCGGTCTTCGCAGAAACGCTTCCCGGTGGCGTGGTTGACGGTCTGGCCTTGACGAATCTCTCTTCGAGTTCATCTTGCGCCATTTCTAGGCCTACCACGGTGCCTTGGGTGCGGCTAAGGCGGTCGTTGAAGTTGGCGATTTGTTCAGCTTGCGCTACAATCGTTTCTGCCTGGCTTGTGGCCAGTGTTTGCAGTTCTCCGACTTTCGCCTCAAGTGACTCCATACGAGCCAATAGGAGGCGCTCAAAAGGAGTCGAGGGGGCGATACTTTCATATGGCGCGGGCTCTAGGGGTAATATAGTCATTTGGTTTCACCGACTAATGACTTAGGCAGTGACGAAGGCCTCATGAGGGCTTTCGTTGCTGTCCATATGGCTTTGTTCTTCGAGTGAGTCCAAAATTCTGTTTATGAGTGAATCGAACGAATCGCCCATTTTTCCATGTTTTTGTAAGCGGTCTTTTGTGGTCCGTTCGATCTGAATTGATGTTCTGTCTTGCATGTTCTATTTGTTATGGTCGTAATGTTATTTGAATGTTGACATGTAGGCGTGCAAAATGTATTTATACCATGGTTGCCATGTATAACATGGTGAAACCAAATGAGTAAAGCAATTTTGACCCGAACCGTGACCGCAACCCTGCTACCCGAAGACGAACACCGCGCCACCGGCCTTCATGCCCTTGAGGGAGTAGCATTCCTGCTGAGGAAGGACGTTTCCGACCTGGAAACCATCGAGATCTTAGAGGGCGTGGGAGCCTTCCACAAAGCGAGAGACGGCGCTGGCTTCTATCTTGTCAACGTGAAGGATATGTCTTGCAGTTGCCCCGGCTACCGATTCCGTGGAGTCTGTCGCCATATCCGACATGTAGAGGAAAGAGTCGCAGAAGAGGCGATCCCGCCACGACCCGCCACAAAAAAGGCGGCTCCGAAACTGCCCAAGGGATGTACTCCCGTGACCGGTGAGCAACTCGCAGCCCGAAAAGCCCGGATCGACGCAAGAAACAAAGAGCTGGCAGAGAAGAGAGCTGCGAAGAAAGCGAAACAGACCAGCCACCCAAAGGCCTTCCGACCGATCGCACCAGATGAGGCTCTGGCGTGATCTCTTTTTTTTGAAGTGTTCGCGGTGCACTCTGTAGGCAGAAACAAGCGGTGGTGATAAGAGGATTCACGGCGATATCTTCATATCGAGTGTGGACAAACTTGACCTTCGATCGGCCCCTTGTATCTCTTTCTTGTGTAGTGAAGAGGTCATGACTAAGGGGGGTCGATCACATTCATTTCTAGGGGGTTTTTGAGAACCACTATGTTCATGTGCTGGGTGGTACGTCGCCATTCTTATATGCAAAATGGATCGATTCAATCATGTTTTCTGACCTAGGAAACAAAAGGCAGTCACCCTAAAAAATAACGAGGTATTCATGATTTAGGTGGCTGCCACACTTCTTACACTGGTAGACCAAAAACTTTTTTCACAGACTGATAGAACATGTGGTCCTTGGTGGTGATGAGGACGCGATTGAAACTTGCCTTGCTTTCAGTGCTGATCATGATCTCTGTGGGCTCAGGCGTGCCTGAAAACGTAGCTGTGGGGCCATACGACATATCCTTCGACCTTAACGCAACAGTGGACTATGAGATCGAGACGTTGGGGCCCGAATACTTCGAGACAAAGGAAGGGGTCAGTTATGTTGAGCACACGCTGGTCTTGAACGGCACCGACTACTTCACGTTCATCACGATCAGGCGTTTTGACTATCCGATTGTGGCAGATAACGAATCCACAATATACGAGGCTGAAGCGTTCCTGGAGCGGATAGGCTGCCAAGATATTCAGAGCTATGGCAGGGAGATAGATCAACGGGCAGGATTTGTGGCGACAGGAACTAACATCTTCAACACAAACGAGGTTTACGCACTCTACTGGCTTGATCGAGTCACGTTCACATCAGAGGATTACATGGCGACTCTTCTTTGTTCCATCTCTTCGGATCTTCCAAGTGATGTGGTGGAAAGCCTGCTCGATACAATTCACGTCGTGATGACTTGAGGAAAATTATATCTAGAATTGGATCTACATTTATGTGACCCGTTTCATGACCGGGTCATGGTAGTAAAACCTCGGTGGCGGGTTGACCAAGCCCGCCACATCATGCTTTCTTTTCAATAAATTGTTTTACCGAAACGTTTTTCGTGTGTTCTGACAGTTTTTTTGATGAGGGTGATTGAAACGAGACTGAAACTGATTTTGACTTTGATGTTGTTGTTTGCGATCCTGCCAACTATGGCGATGGCATCGCCTACCGAGGCGAGCGGAACCGTAACCAACGTAGTCGACGGCGACACCTTCGACCTCAGGATAGAAGACACTGATTCCCGGATTATCTACGAGATCGAGCGTGTGAGGTTGGCAGACGTTGACAGTCCCGAGATGAGCACGCCAGAGGGACCCTTGGCGAAGACCTTCGCCACCGAGATCCTGTTGGGCCAAAAGGTCTGGCTGGATATCGATAACAAGTCAGATGACGGGCGCGGTCCCTATGATCGGCTTATCTGCGTGGTCTATCTGGAAGATACCAATATCACGATCGTGGGGAAAGAGACGACCGATCCCAGCGAGACCATTAACAGGTCAATCAACGTTACTCACCCCTTCAATCGGCTTTTGGTAGATGCTGGTCACGCAGTGATCAAGGACTTCACCAATAACGAGTTTGATCCGTTGACGTGGTGGGAAAATGAGACATCTAACTACATGTTCGAGACGGCCACCGTCAAGGGTGTTGGATACAAAAATGCTGAGATGCTCATTTTAGCTCCTTCTGCTCTTACTTCAACTTCATCAGGGAAATTTGTGGGGTCTACGAAGTCCGATAAGTACCACTATCCATCCTGCAGGTGGGCAAAGAAGATCCTGCCACAGAACGAGATATGGTTCGCCAGCTCCGAAGAGGCGAGGGCAGCGGGATACGTTCCTTGTGGGGTGTGCAAGCCGCCGTGACCCTTCAGAGATTCTAACGCCCAAGCTCTTCGACATGATGATGAAATGCGAGGTCGCTCTGGAGAAAGAGGTCGTCAACCCCGTTTTCATGACCGAAGAGGATATCGAGAAGGTCAAGACGAAACGGCTTTACAGGGAAGAGCGATACGGCGGCCTGATGTGAAAATGATGAATTTCTGAGCAAAAATTGTGGATCATGGCGGGAATATTTTGAAATCGGCTCGACCTAAAAAACAAGGGCTGAAGCGCAACCTACAAGTCAAGAATAAGGCTGTATAGCCTAGTAAGGTGAAATACTAATGCCTGATCAACCATTGGCCGAAGTTTTCGGTTTCCCTGCTGGTAATTTATCTCCAGAAGCTGAACGCTACCGAAACAATAAGCTGTGCCCGTACAATAACAAAGTGCCTTCCTGTACTAAAGATAAGGCCAACGCTCCATTGGGCGTGTGTAGCATTTATAATGGCGATATGGTTGTAATTACATGCCCAGTTCGCTTTCGAGAGAATTGGCTTATCGTCGAAGATGCTGCCCGTTTTTTCTTCCCCCCGAATACTCCTTGGACATCAATCCAAGAAATCAGGTTGAATGATGCGAATGGCCGATCTGCTGGCAATATAGACTTCATTTTGGTAGCCTATGACGATTTTGGTGAGGTTGTCGACTTTGGGTCTCTGGAGGTGCAAGCTGTTTACATTTCGGGCAATGTACGTCGTCCTTTTGAATATTATATGGCAGACCGTGTGAACCGAAAAGATATGAATTGGACATCTACCAATGTTCGCCCTGATTACCTATCATCCTCACGAAAACGTCTTGTACCTCAGATGATTTATAAGGGTGGCATTCTCAAAGCTTGGGACAAAAAACAGGCAGTTGCCATTCATGAAGATTTCTACAATACACTTCCCTCACTTCCCACCGTAGGACCTGACCAAGCAGATATTGCCTGGCTAGTCTACGGCCTTGATTTAAACAAGACAACTAATCAGTATTGTTTGACACGTCGCAAGATCGTTTATACGCTCTTTGACAAGGCTCTAGAAAAGATTTCAATGTCTAAGCCTGGTGATTTAGATCGATTCGTCTCTCGATTACAAGGAAAATTAGACGAAAAACTGGTCAATAATCACCCACCAGACGCGCCTACATTACTCGACTTAATGGATAAATAGGTGGAAAAATGCCATGTTCATATGATTCACAGATTAAAAAAAGTAGTCATCCACATCCAGGTGAGTATACCGTAGCAATTGATACGCAGTTCGATGCGGCGTTCGCAAATGCTATCGCCAGTTTTGAATCCTACAACAAGCACTTATACCGCCCAAATACGTATTTGCATAAGTGGTGGGCCCGACGTTGTGGTAGTACATTTCGCCTAATTCTAAAACATCTGGTAGACGACAAAGCACAAAGAGACTATTACGCACCCGGGGGATTAGAAAACAAGATAATTCTTGACCCTATGATGGGTGGCGGGACCACACTCCATGAAGCTATCCGTTTAGGGGCCAACGTTATTGGCGTAGATATAGACCCCATCCCAGTGCTTCAAGCACGTGCTACACTTTTGGATATCCCTTTAAAACATATGAAAACCGCGTTCAAAGAACTTTATGACGCTCTCAAACTTGAGATTGGACCACTATTTTTCACAACATGTCCTATCTGCAAGCAAAAGACAGAGACTCGTTTTGTGCTCTATGGTTTACGCCGCACTTGCGACTGTGGACCTGTACTCTTTGTAGATTCGGATGTTTTGCGCTATGAGTCTGACAATTCTGTAATTCGAATCTGTCCAATTTGCCATGATGTAATTCGTGACAATGAAAAGTGTTCTTGCCCACCAAGTAAGAATAAAATGCCTATTGTAAAAAAGGGCACAAAATCATGTGAAATTTGCGGTGCATCATATCGGGATGATAATGAAATACCATATTATGCCCGCTATGTTCCCATCGTAATTGTCGGCCAATGTCCACAAGATGGCATGTTCTTTTCACCACTGAGACATGACGACTTGGCCTGCATCGAACACGCCAATAAATTACGAAAGAACCTGGACTTTAATTCGCCTGACGATTTTGTTATATCCCCTGGACCAAAATCAAGCGATCTCCTTCGCCGGAATATCACAAGTTACCTCGACCTTTTTTCAAGTCGTCAATTGCTCTACTTAAAAACAGCTATGGATATCTTACCTTCCTTTGACCCACCCACACAACTGAACTTAGCGTTGCTTATCTCAACATCGTTAGAATTTAATTCCATGCTATGTGGATATAAAGGTGCAAATAAGCGTAGACCAGGAGCAATTCGCCATACGTTCTCCCACCACGCTTACTCATTTCCGTATACAGCATTAGAGAATAATCCCCTTTTCACCGGAAAAAAAGCATCTGGAACACTCCAGAGCATGTTCCATAGTAGAATTTATCGAGCCCGTCAGTGGGCATTGATGCCAAAAGAGAGACGTATTAAGGACGGAAAAACGCATGTAGTTAATTTGCAAGGCGAAGTTGACTTTGGTGTTGAAGTGAACCAAGTATCCGATTTACAAACTGGAACTCGCCGTTTCTTACTAATACAAGACTCAGCAGCTTCGCTAGATTTAGATTCCGACAGTGTAGACTACATTATTACAGATCCACCTTATTTTGATAGCGTGCAGTATAGCGATTTAGCGGTTTTCTTCAATGTTTGGTTGAAACACTTAATCCCAATGGGTGCAAAGTGGGATTATGATCAAACCGAATCGGCGGTTGATCCTTGTTCAAACGGTAACGGGCAATATAACCGAGTACTTAGTGGAATCTTCACCGAATGCCATCGTGTTTTGCGTAAAAATCGTGGCCGGTTAATTTTCACGTTCCACCACTGGAACCCAAAGGGATGGGCTGCCCTAACTTTAGCACTAAAACATGCACACTTTATTCTGATTAATCGATACGTTGTTCATTCAGAAAACCCCACATCGGTTCACATTTCAAATATGAAGGCATTAACACATGATGCAATTTTCGTGCTGATTCCAGAAGAGGCTGGCATTACTCAAACATGGGAGCACCCCAAAAAAGTGAACAAAAACGACAGCCAGGCATTTTGCGAAGGTTGTGCTACTGCCTTGGGATGGATACTGAACTCTGGTATTGAAGACACCGAAATAGAACAAATTTGGAACAAATTACTGGAATAGCAAAGTACATGCTAATGAACAATGACTGGGGTGACGCAAAAAACCATAAGTTTCCGTTTTTTTGACCGAAAACGAAAACGTTGGTTTGTCTCCTGTAAAGGTCTGGAAAGACAGATCACAAAAAAATGACACGCACCATATCAAAGCATCAACCAGTACTTACGTGCAAAGATCATGCAGATTTCGGGCTTATATTGCCCCATTCTATCCCAAAATACTCCGAAGTCATAGAACCGCCCTTCGCGACCAAACGAAAGCGACATGAAGGGACGAAAGCGAGATCATAGGGTTCAAAAATCTCCTATCTCGCCCAAGTTCAGCTCCAAGCGGGGCCAAAGTCCTTAATTTATAAGCGTCTCGTTTTTCTTTAAATAGGAAGAGATATTCCAGAAACTCTTCTGGCTCAAATCCCACTTTGTCAGACACTTTCTCAGTAATTTGAGGCGAACGAGCCGAAGACGTTAATAAGGGACCGCACCTAATAAAAGGTCGGAACCCGCACGTAACGGTTCCAAACGGATGGACAGAATTATGCCAAACAATCAGATTTGTGTTTGGCTAGACGAAGAATCCCGTCTTCGTCTGGCGGAAGAAGCCCGAGCTTTGGGCTTAGGACTGGCAGGATATAGCAGACTTTTAATCAAAATCGGTCACCAAAGGTTGTACGATTTTGATAGTAGTGACATAGCAGGAGCTATGAAAGATGACAAGTTCTTATAGATTTGTAGCGGCGATGATCCCGCATCGCCACCGAACACCAAACAACCAAAAGCATCCCAAAAAACAGACATTGAATCCCGGATCCGGCTTGAATCAATCAAGATTACAACGCATACTGTGGGAATGCAAGACAACATCGACACACAGGAAGCATGCCTTATGAGTAAACTGGACAATCGAGAATATATACTTGACGGGATTCTGCTTCCCCAAGCTTCTTCAATGTCTTCAACTATCCCATTGAAGACGCCTTCAACGTCTTCAAAAGTTCCTCATTTCATTTCTTCAACAAACGATCTGGCCGTGATTGGATACCGAAATAACGCCAGCGTTCACCGATTTGAGTTGGTCCTCACCGACTCTCTAAATCAAGCGATCTGCAAGGCTGAAGAAGTCGGTTCCGCATGTATTCATTCTCCACAACGATATCCGCATGATATTAGCGTCTTCATCGGCCCGGACTGCATCCTGACCGAGACGAGGGACTGGACTAGAACGCCCAACCACGATCATGGGTTCTACGATATCGACTTTGGCGCGATCGGGGAGCTTGCTGGAGCTGATCCGCATGAGTGACTCTGCCCAGGTGAGACAAGCTCTCACCTTTTTTTGGCCGGATAGATCATATCCACTTGAAATCAGGCTATGGCAACGCCCACTAATTTCCGGTCTTAAAGGGCTAGACAAGCGAAAGAAGGCAGAAATCGCTTTCTCAGGATTCTTCGATAACGAAGAGGCGCTAATCTCTCAAGTCGAGAAATTCGACGTCCAAGATGCAACGATTGGCATCTTCGCCGTGATGAACACAATCACGAAGGGATCGCATCAGGTAACGAACCAGATATCTAAAGCCAAAAAAACCACGAAGGATAAAGATATCGAGAAGCGGCAATCGCTTTTAATCGATATTGACCCTGCCAGAGCATCAGGATTCAAGAAATTCTGCTCGACAGAAGACGAGAAGCGCCAGGCACTCCTGGTGAGAAATCAGGTCCTTGGCTTACTCAGTGGCGAGGGCTGGCCAGACCCTTGTGAGGTCGATTCTGGTAATGGTTACCATCTTTTATATAGAATTGACTTGCCGAACGACGCCGAAAGCAAGAGCTTGATCAGGACCTTTCTCAAGATGCTCAATAAGCTTCTGCCCGATGAACTTCGGGGACTGGCCGAGATCGATACATCTGTGCATAATGCATCACGGGTAACGAAGTTACCAGGAACAACAGTCAGGAAGTCCAAGGGCAAGGGTCGACCTTGGAGAGAGAGCCGGATAATGTTCTTGCCAGATCACTTTGAAGTGGTCCCAGAGGCCCAGCTTCAGACAATCATCGACCTAGCCGAACAGGCCACCAAGAAGAAAGAAGCGCCAAAATCAAAGCGTTCAGAATCCCAGGCCGAACGTTCGGCAACAAAAAAGAACGCCAAACGTTTGGCGTCAAAAAAGAGCGCCGAATATTCAGCACCAAAAAACGTCTCGCAGATCACATCTGATCCTAAGATCAGGACGTGCATGAGAGATCTGATCCTCCAATGCATTCTCGGAGATGAAAGGGCATCCTGGGATCATCCGGCCTGTTTGGCGATCATGGTTGAACTGCTGGCTTCGGGATATTCCGATGAAGCTGTCTGCGCAGTGTTCTGTCAGGCATTCGGCGAAGGCTTCAACGAAGAGATCACGCGCCAACAGATATCGCACACAAGAGCCACATATCTAGCCGACGGAGGCAGCTTTTGGACATGCCAGGAGCTACAGATCGCAGGAGTCATCGACGAGAGTACCTGCGCTCGATGCCCAGCCTCATCTCCTGAGGTCGAAGATATCCTGATCGATCCTGACGAGCATCTTGATCACGATCTCCTGGAGAACGTTGTAAGCCTCGATGAGGCTCAGGAGAATGGGCTGAAATATGGAGTCGGGCCAGATGGACTCCTGCGCAAGAAACACGTAGTCAAGGTCTCGGATGCATCAGGCAATGTGACGAAGAAGGCATACTTCAATCCGATAGCAGACGGCTTTGTATTCATCGATTCCCAGACTCGAAGAGAGAACGGGGACGCGATCTTCTCTCTACGTGGTCGAGGTTCTCAGGATGGCCATGAATTCGCTTTCGATATGCCTGCTGAGACCTTCGCAGATTCAAGAAAGCTGCGCCAAAAGCTTACAGCCCAGTTTGGCGCTGCGAACGTTATCGGCAAGGATCTGAATTATGAGGCTATCCAAAGGATTTCTCAGGAGGTCAAGAACTACAGGCTCCTGGAGTCGTGCAAGTGGCTTGATGGTTCCTGCTGCGTCCCTGGACTCGATCTCCTGGGCGATCTGAAATTTGATCTGTCGCCGAAGATGCCAGCAGATCTCTCGGTGCGAGGATCTCTTGATCAAGGGTATACCTGCCTCAAGAACCTCATGAAATCATGGGACCAAGGGCATATGGCAATCCTGCTCTCAAGCGTTTTGGGCTCGCCGTTAGCTGCTAAGTGGTGGTCCCAAGATCGGTATGCTTTGGGGCTGGTCGGGCTGACGGGCTCAGGTAAAACGACAGCTGCTCAGCTCATGATGTCTGTGTACGGTCCTAAATATCTTGATGAGGCGAATCTCCTAAGATGGAATCAGGGATCGACATCAGTAGCGTTACAAATCGTGGCTGCTGAATCAGGATGTCTGCCCGTTCTGGTCGATAACTACAAGGCATTATCCCAGAAGTCACAGACCGAGTTTATTGGATCGATGCATGCTATCCTGGAAGGATCAGAGAAAGCAAGAGGTCGCAAGGATGCTCCCAAGTTACGAGATGACAGCAAGGCGTTCCGATGCTTGCCGATTGTGACAGGTGAAAGTTTCGTCGATGAGTCAAGCACCTTGGCAAGATCGTTCCTTCTCGAATGGCAAGCCATTCAGGATGCTGATGCACTGACGAAAGCCCAAGATCAGGCCTTCAACCTGGTTGAAGTCGGCCGAACGTGGCTCGAATGGATCTCCGGCGCCAAAGGTCAAGAGGTCATAGACGAGATCCATTCAGAATATCCAAAACTGCGATCTCAGGCAGTTAGAGCACTGAACGACCTGGGCTGCATTAATGCGGGTAGAATCGGCTCTACTGTGGCGCTAATCGCTTCTGTCTGGAAGATCTTGATCAAGAGTCCTCTGGGCGATGAACTCAGGTCATATTCAGATGCATTTGGAGAAACACTGCTGGAGTCGTGCCTGAGCCTTGCTGAATCCACAATCGGATCAAACGAAGCTGAGAGGTTCATATCAGGACTCCGAGAGCTGATCGTTACTGAAAGGTGCCACATCCTTGATGGCTGTGCACCCGCCGTTGATAATTTCGGCAAGATCATCCCACCAGAAAGAATAGTTGGCTGGAGATCGACTAACGACGGCAACATCTGGTTATACCCTGAAATTGCTAAAAGAGCTGTGGCGCAGCTTCAAGGCAGGCAGGCTCAGGAGATCGATTCACGAACGCTGTACAGGCAGCTTGCTGATCGTGGGTTTATCGAGACTGAAGATGGGCATGCGACCTTAAGCAAGCGAGATCCTCAAAATAAATCCAAGTTCAAGAGGTTTTTGGTGATCAAGTCCGAGATCGGGATAGATCGACTTGGAATCATCGATGCATCACAGGAGGATCTTGTCGAGATGGGGGATCGTCTTAAGCGTCAAGATGAAGAGAATCAAGACTCGATCACCAAGCTTGCTGAACTGATCAAGATCTAGGTGGCGCAGGTCTCCTGCGCCCACACTTCCTTTCATAGCCGAAGGCTCCGAATAGCTCTCGCTCTACGGAGATATGAAACCAAGGCAGATTAAGCAATCTCAAGCCAAATCAAGAGTTCTCCGTCTTTCTTTTTACGACTTCCAGCTACCAAACCGGCGCGTTGCGCGCGTAACCTCCTGATTAAGATGCAATCTTAATCAAGCGTGTCTTTTTTACGGTGTTCATTTTATCAATCGATAGCATTGGACTATGTGACCTGTGTGACCTTTACCATTGTCTTAAGGTCTCAAAAAAGAGAGGTCTACTGTTGCTGTTTGTGACCTTGTGACCTATGTGACCTCTAAATATAAGGTATATGGTTTCTGTTAATTCCTTTTTTGATCTCAAAAGCTGATCCTTCCAAAATACCCTCTAAAATGATTTACATCCTAAATTATCTGAATACATTCTTTTTTGAGCCGAATCTTTGACTCAAACTGTAAAGGTGTTATATTCCCAGGTCACACAGGTCACACAGGTCACAAACGGCAACAGGACCCTGTGACCTGTACAGGTCACACTGAGGTCACATTGAGGTCACACCCAGGTCACAAGAGGTCACAAGTCTGTAATAGTAGCCAGAACTACCATAACCATATGATCATATGGCACAGCGATCCATAAACGTGTTACTCGGATTATTGGTAAAATTACCACTTCGCGAAGACATGGTCAATTCAATCAGGAAGTTAGTCGAATCTTGAACCGTTGGGTTACAAATGTTACATCTAAAAAAGGCAGATTGACCGGTCCATTCGTCCATAAAACGCCAAAAATCGATGGTATACCTTAAATATACGGGATTACTACAGTAGTGCATGGTCAGATTTGTAAGAACGTTACAACATAGAACCACGAATCAAGGGCGTGATTTCTACCAGTTAAGCATACCGCCACAGATCGCAGAAGCTTTAGGACTCAAGGACGGTGGTCTTGTATCAATACATGTCAAATACGCACCCAAAAACGCAGTTCAGATCACGTTATTGGCAGCAGAAGAGGCGGTCGATTGATCCGATTTACGCGCAAGCTGACAAAGAAGATCACGAATACTGGCACGTGCTATACCTTGGCGGTTCCAAGAGAGATCGCAGACGAACTCAAGCTTCCTGATGGTGGCCTGGTCAGTCTCAGGATTTGGGCGCATCGCAACGAAGTCTTAGTCGAGAACTACGAAGATAGCTGGAAGGCTACCATAGAGATCTTTGATCCGGCAAGGGTCCATAGTGGTGATGGAACTTACGGCTTTGTCGACGTTGAAGTCAAGCCGAAGACGAGAGGAAGATCAAGAGGTTTTGTGGAAGGCAAGATCACAGATCCTACGAACACCGTTAGGCAGCTCAAGTTAGCGTTACGTTGGGTCAAAGCAGACTGCAGTCGAGCCTATCCACCAAGACGCAGACGGCGCAGGCGCTAGCGATTTTCCCATTTTTATAAGATGCTTTCTTGACCGAATAACCGTACTTTGTAGGCAAGAAACCGCATCAGACGCGGTGATTTATCACACGCCTAACTAAACAAATTGAACACCTATAAAAAGGCGGATCGATCCGCAACAAAAAAGGGATTGATCGATCAAAGACAAAACTAAACGTTTAACGCCAAAAAAAGAAACTTCAAACCGAAAACTTCACACCCCAAAACCGGCAACTATCGAGGCAATCGAGGTGTGAAGTTTTCGATCCCGGAGGGCTGGAAACCTTCGATCCTGTCCACATCAATGCACGGCTGGCAACGAATCGATCAAAGACAAAAGGTTCCAACCGAAAGGTTCACACCCCAAAAACGGCAACTATCGAGGGAATCGAGGTTCGAACCTTTCTCCCTGTTCGGCTCAAAATGCGCGTGATCGGCTAAAAAGAAGTTGTGCACGCTCGATTAAAAAGCACATCCATAAAATGACCCCCGCCCACATTCGAGGGGTGGGGCATGTGGCCGTCTGCTATTTGTATTTCCCGTTTGGATTAATCTATCAGAGCCGTTTTAAGGCCGTTTCTGTGGCACCTGTGGGTGATTATACCTTCTGGCAATTCAACCGTTCGACTTATCCGAGCTAAAGATCATTAGGGTTAGCATGCCAGGGAGGAGAATTACCGTTTCGGAAGAAACTTATCGAGCACTTCAGGCCGAAGGATTGGTTAGGGGTAAGAGTCCAGGCAGCGTTTTAGCCGAATTGGTGGAAGAGGGAATCAGCCAGAAAGCTAAAAAGGTTCTAGGCACGGTTAGCCAGAAAGCCACAAAAACCAAAAAGCCAGAAACTCCAAACAACCAGAAAATACCGCTGCGAGAAGACCAGAAGGCGCAACAGGCGGTCAGGGACTTGTGGGAAGGCGGCGAGCGCAACCGCACCGAGATAGCGCGCAAAGTGGACAGACCACCTAGGACCATTCAGATATGGATCAGAGAAGAGATCGAAAAAGGCGAGCTGTCCACAGAATGACAAAACCGTGACTCTTGCGATTGACAACGAGGCGTGGCCGGTGCGGCAACATCTTCATATGTGGTAAAAGCAGATTTCATCGTTGGCTGACTCCTTCATATGTGGGTTTTGGACCAATCTTGTATTAGGAGTCAGTCTCAAAATTCTTAATCTATTCTCTATGTTCTCTTTTTTATGTGAAAACGGAAGTCAAACCAGGGCTGAAGCAGTTCCAGTGCATCGAGGAGCTGAAGCAGTCTCGATGGCCCGCATGCTATTTTTATTCAACACCTTTGTAAATACGCACCAGGGGCCACGAGAGCCCGAATAAGGCGGGCCGGATCGAGGCCGACCGATAAGACCTGGAGCCCCCCGAAACCGCACTATTATGGGGCTGGTGGCCTCATTTTTGATCGGGGTGCCCAAACCTTTTTGCGGAGTAGTACGTAGGAGTCTAAGAGGAGGGATACTCGACGAGATATTCGAAGCACTTCTTAGGCTTGATATTGCTAGCATTTCTCCTTCTCGTAGTTGTATTAGCAATCCCAGAATTAGCAGCCATGGCTGGATCTGTAGGGCTCGTAATCGGGATCGCCGCAGGTATCCTTCAAATTCACTCACATTTTTGGGGGCAGAATGAGGACTCAAAAAACATCGATCCTATTGGTGGGCAGGCTGGTAAAACTGAACCAGACCAAATCAGGTCAATTTCTATCATCACTGATCAGATCTCCAACTTCCCCCACCTTCGTAACCCCAACTTCACCGGCCGAGTGGACCTGCTCGACCGCCTCCACGAAGCCCTCGCCTCAGGAAAACGCGCAGCCTTCACCCAGACCCACGCCATAACCGGCCTTGGTGGTGTTGGCAAAACCCAGCTCGCTTTGGAGTACGCCTACTACCACAAAGATGACTACAAGATCGTCTGGTGGGTCCGATCCGAAGAACCCGCCACACTGGCCGCAGATTACACCGGCCTGGCCTTGAAGCTCGACCTACCCGAAAAAAATGACCCAAACCAGGAAGTCATCACCGAAGCCGTGCGATCCTGGCTGGATAAAAACGAAAGCTGGCTGCTCGTTTTCGATAACGCAGAGGACTTCGACGACCTCGAAGATTACCTGCCCCGGGTAGGTTTGGGTCACATCATCATCACCTCCAGAAAACAAACCTGGGGCGGAGTTGCTGAGATGCTACCGGTCGACAAGTTCAGCCCAGACGAGTCAGTCGAGTTTCTCCTGAGGCGCACAAAACAGAAAGATGAAGACACAGCCAGAGCCCTCGCCGACGCGCTCGACAAACTACCTCTCGCACTTGAGCAGGCAGGAGCCTACATCGAGGAGACCGGAACCTCGCTGGCGTCTTACCTGAACCTGTTCCAGGAACGCAAAAAAGATCTTCTCGGCTTTGGGAAGCCCGCCGCTTATCCAGATACCGTGGCTACTACCTGGGACCTCTCGTTCCAGAAGGCAAAGAAAGATGCGCCCGCAAGCTCGGACCTGTTGAACCTGTGTGCTTTCCTGGCACCTGACAACATTCCAAAGTCAATCCTGGCCGAAGGTTCTGACCACCTGCCAGAACCGCTGGCCTCGACAGTTGCAGATAAGGTAGCGCTGAACGATGCCATTGCCGCCCTGAAGCGCTACTCTCTCCTGAACGTCACCGACGACACCTTCTCGGTCCACAGATTGGTACAGGCAGTAACGCGAGATCGGCTAGATGAAGCAGGCAAAAAGAGATGGTCCGAGGCCGCAGTCAAGCTTGTGGAAGGCGCTTTCCTATTCAGTGGCTATGACGTCTCGGCCTGGTCTGTATGCTTGCGTCTGCTGCCACATGCGCTGGCAGCTTCCGAGCACGCAGAACGGCTTGAAGTGGCACCAGAAGCGACAAGCAGGCTCTTGCACAACATCGGCGTCTACCTGTATGTACGCGCCGATTTCAACGAGGCCAAGTCCGCCTACGAGAGGGCGCTCAAGATCTTTGAGGATACGTACGGTCCCGACCATCCCGAAGTGGCCCGAACCGTCGAAGGCCTCGGCATCGTCATGCGAGAACTGGGCGACTTCGAGGGCGCCAAGGAACTCTACGAGAGGGCGCTGAAGATCGAGGAGGATGCGTACGGTCCCGACCATCCCGAAGTGGCCCGAACCGTCGGAAACCTCGGCATCGTCATGCAAGTCCTGGGCGATTTCGAGGGCGCCAAGAAATGTCACGAGAGGGCGCTCAAGATCAAGGAGGCTGCGTACGGTCCCGACCATCCCGAAGTGGCCCGAACCGTCGAAGGCCTCGGCATCGTCATGCGAGAACTGGGCGACTTCGAGGGCGCCAAGGAACTCTACGAGAGGGCGCTGAAGATCGAGGAGGATGCGTACGGTCCCGACCATCCCGAAGTGGCCCGAACCGTCGGAAACCTCGGCATCGTCATGCAATACCTGGGCGAGTTTGAGGGTGCCAAGAAACTCTACGAGAGGGCGCTCAAGATCTTTGAGGATGCGTACGGTCCCGACCATCCCAGCGTGGCCGCAACCGTCATGAACCTCGGCAACGTCATGCAAGAACTGGGCGACTTCGAGGGCGCCAAGGAACTCTACGAGAGGGCGCTAAAGATCAAGGAGGATGCGTACGGTCCCGACCATCCCAGCGTGGCCCGAACCGTCGTAAACCTCGGCATCGTCATGCGAAACCTGGGCGACTTCGAGGGCGCCAAGGAACTCTACGAGAGGGCGCTGAAGATCGTGGATTC
>Ga0272441_10003410_pt1 | contig 30231 bp, 27 predicted proteins | sample SSMProp6N_FD_193582 | JGI IMG/M metagenome (GOLD analysis project Ga0272441, IMG submission 193582) | Marine sediment archaeal communities from Little Sippewissett salt marsh, Falmouth, MA, United States - SSM-Prop-6N | ecosystem: Environmental > Aquatic > Marine > Wetlands > Sediment ... | reverse complement strand
AGGATCGGAGGGCCAGTCAACGGATCGCATTGACTCATCAGAACGTACTCGACATGGGAGCATTGTTTCACGTAAGGGGAGTACTCAACGTGAGAACAGAGGCTAAGGATTTCTTCGTCCCGGGCACTCTCCGGAAGTCAAGAGCAGCAAATGACCCAAGTCGCATAACGAGAAGCCATTCGCCACATCTTGGGGGGCTGATCTTGCCTTTTGACCTTGCCCTCTTCTCCAGATGGGGCCAGCCAGAACTGTCAGAGGTTGGGTCCTTCTCGAATTCCCCCCTCCGCACCGGCGGGTATCTCGAGACTTGCGCTTTGGAAATTGCTGAGATCAGCTGTCCCCGGTTCTTGAATCAGTCCTGTCTGGTCGAGTCAATGTGAACGATTGGAGAACTCCCTGCGTTGTTTCATCTGGCAACTCCCAGCTTCCTGGACAGATGTGTTTCATCTGAGCCACCTACTCCTGCTATGCTCTCCATCAAGGGGGATTGGAAGATGCCAAAACGTGGATACATGGGTTGGGTGGAGCCTCCGCTGAGGGTTCTGCTGATCGAGGATGACTACACCGATGTTGAGATTATCCAACGCGCCTTGAAGGGATGTTCGGACAAGCCCGAGACCTATCACGTCCGCGATGGGGAAGAGGCACTCGACCTGCTTCAGCGGCGAGGTGAGTACGAAGACGTACCGCGCCCCGACGTCATCATCTCCTGTATCAACCTTCCCAAGATCAACGGTCTGGAAGTGCTCGCTAAGATCAAGGAGGATCCGCGACTCCAGAGGGTTCCGTTCATCGTGCTGACCTACTCTGAACATGAGGAGGACATGGTTCGTGCGTACACCGCTGGGGCATCGGGGTTCTTCACTAAGCCGAGCGATAAGAAGGAATTCAAAGAGGCCGTGCAAACCATCCACACCTATTGGAATCGGGCACGGAAAGCACCCGAGTAGGTGGAGCTCTGCACAAACTTCACCTTCTGTGAAGGAGGAACCAAATCCTCTTCTCATCCGCAGGGAAGACTCTTGTTGTGGTTCTTCATGCATGAACCTTAGGTCTGCCTGAGAAATCGACCGAAGATGTCTTCGAGGCCTGATCTTGCCTTTTGACCTTGTCCTCTTCTCCAGATGGGGTCGGCCAGAACTGTCAGAGGCTGAGCGTTTCTCGAATCTTCCCACTTCCGCACCGACGGGTGTCTCAAGACTTGCGCTCTGGACATTGCTGAGATCAATTGGCGGCATCACGGCTCACAAGAAAGAACCGGAGATGTGTTGTCTCCGGTTCTTGAATTGCCCCTGTCTGGTGGAGCCGGGGTGAACGATTGGAGAACACCTCAGAGATTCCGCACGACAATGCAGCCTCGATAGCTGGCTGAACATGCGAATGATGGCCAGCGCTTCATCAGTAGAGCAACTGTGCGAAGGCCTCTACTTCATCGATAATTACCTGCCAGATGTGGCTTGGGGGAGCGTTTGTTCTGAGGATGTCTATGCGGATATACCTCATCGGAGTACCTCCGGGGAAGGTGATTGTCTCGATGTTGGCCAGTGGGTCGGAGATATCGTGGTCGCCGGTGCTGGATATGAATGTGGTCGGGCAACCCCAAGAGACCCCATCTGTAGAGAAGCAGTAGCCGTACTCCAGTGAATGGTAGCCATTGTCAATCCGAAGCATTTGGATGTTGTATACACTGCCAAGATCGATCTTGAGCCAATCGCCCTCTCCTTGAGTGCCACCCCATCCGCGGTCATGTGAGCCGTCAATTGCAGCATTCGGCACAGCGTCGTACCCTCCGTACGACCCCCAGGAACTGGCAGTTGCCGAGGCTCCTCGCGAGACAAGCGCAAGGTCGCCTTGTGTCTCGGAGAGCATTAGAAAGTACCTCCCGTCTGGGCAGAGATTGACGGCTGCCCCATCGCAGTAGCCAAACACCAACACTGAGTCTCCCGGCTGGATATTGCCAATGATGCTCCCGTAGCACAATGGTGTAACGGCCAGGGTGACTGCGACAACCTCAAGAGTACTGATGTCTACTCCTTGAAGAACCTCATCAACCCGGACGGTCCAATTGACAGCACCGACAAGACCGGCCTCGGCAATGGCAGTACCTCGGAAGCGTGTCTCTCCAATGGGTAAAGGGACGGGCTCTTCCTCAACTGTGATGTTGCAGCACCTCTCAGGGGAAACATTCCCCTTCTCATCCTTTGCCTTGACGCAGAACGTGTAGGTCCCAGCTGACAGCCCACTGTAGGACTTGCTGGTGGAGCTTGACCAGGAAGACCATGTGGTATCACGTCCGTCTAGCTTGTACTGATACTGCAAGCTCGTCGAGCAGTTGTCGCTCCCGCTCCAGGTGAAGGAGACGTTCCTGGACGAAGATGGCGTCTCGCAGTTCAGACCCACGCTCGGAGGCTCAAGATCAAGATCGCAGGGGGCAGGATCTATCTGCACATTTACCGTTGTGTTGGAAGTCAGTCCGCAGGGATCGGAGACTAGTAGCTCAACAGTGAATCGCCCAGATGTCTCGAACATATGCGACACGTCTTGCCCATCCGCGCTGAATCCGTCTCCGAAGTCCCACCGGAACAGGAGCTCGCTATCATCCGGGTCATACGATCCCTCGGCACTGAATGTGATCTGCAGTGGGCGCCCCCCTGATGTACCTGACGACCGTATCTCAGCTACTGGGGCGGCATTGAGAGAAACAAACGAATACCCAGGTGAAAACGCGATGTGAGAGAATCTGGACCGAGCTGCCTCTATAGCATCAGCAAGAGTGCTTCTCTCCAGGAAGAAATCTTCGCAGAAGTCTTTCAGCACAGCAGAGGCCAGCGGCGCTCGGATTCGCTTGAGATTGCCGATTGACACGGAGGCCCCGCAGTTCAGAAGTTCGCCAGCCAATGTGAAGCCGTCCAAGCCTCTGGACGCAGTCTTGCAGCCATTCAGGTAGAAGAGCGTCCCGTTCATTGATGGGAAGTCATACTTCAAGGTGAAGGAGATATAGCTCTCGGGACCTTCGTCGCCAAAGTAGATCAGTGGTGCAAGCGCCTCGTTGTAGTTGGCCACGTCGTACGCTTGGAGTGTCGCAGGTGTTACCTTGAGACCTGTCTGGAAGAGCAAGGGCCCCCCGTGCCCGACCAGGAAGACGAAACCATAGTCCGAGAGAGTGTCAAGAGTGGCGGGGGTAAACTCTTCCTCTTCGAGATAGTCCACAACAAAGCCAGCTCGTCTCATCATGTCGACCGTCTGCTGCATCCTCAATTTGCCGACATCCGACATTTCGCTTACGGCTCGTACTACTAAAACCTTTTCCGATGTCCACGGTGGACAGTCGCCAGTTCTAGTGGTCTCCGACAATGGGTATGAGTTGGGGACATGCTGCGCGATACTTGGAGCGTCAACACCGCTTGTCTCAGTTTCTTCCTCGAAGTCGAGCATGATGTAGCACACTACGCCGCTACTGAGTCTTACCGTGAGCAAACCATCTTCGCACTCAGTTACCTCATCCACCTCAGAGGACTCGAATAGGATTGCTGCCACTTCGTCTGCATCGGTGTTCTCCGATATGCCCGCTTGTGAGAGCTCGGCACAGACGTTATCGATGTTGCGGGATATCATCTCAGCGCGTTTCTTCTCAGCGTAATCCTCTGAAAGCAGCATGCATCCTGCTAGGAGTGCAAGAACACCTATCAACAACACGAGCCGGAATGCTCGCCTACGCCGGTCACGATTTCCTCTCTTCGCTGGGCACATCGAGTTGGACCTCCACCATTTAGTTTGTTCGAGCACAAGATCGGATAGCTGGACGAAAGCAGCAGCCGTTGGTCACCCTACCATCGGCAGCAAATGCCGTCAAGTTGGCGTGGATCTTGGTGAGTTCTCCATTCATGGACCTCGGGTCATGCTGCGTACGCCGGCAAAGAAGAACGTCGGAGACACGCTCCGACGCTACAACGGTTGGTCGTTCTGGTGGAGGTGGCGGGAGTCGAACCCGCGTCCGAAAACCCCTTGGGTCAGCGTCTACAAGCTTAGTTCCACATTTTGATTTGAATCCGCATGCCCCTGCGGACTAGGTCATGCGAATCGAGCTTCCTGAATTCATCGCGATGTCGGAAGCAATCCACCACGATATACCCGCTATGTCGACGCCAGAACAGAACTCACGGGGTAGTCCTGTTGGGCGGCCGTCACTAATTTAGGGACGGCGTTGCAAATGCGTAGTTGTTCGCAATTGTTGTTTTTTCCCGCCAGTTTAAGGAGATAGCGAGAAGCTCCGCTTGCAGCCTTCCGGCAGAGAATCCGTCGAAGCCAGTCACCCCCAGTTGTCAAAGATCAACGACCTATTGTATCCGTTCGATTTGTCGAAGACAATCCATGTAAGATAGTATCCTGAACGAGATCATGACGTACGCAAGCGTGTTCGCCGCCATTGGGTTGGGAATTGGGATCGCGATGGCCCCTGTTTTGCCGGTTCCAGCGTTGGCCTTGTGGATTGCGATGCTGTGTGCGCTTGGCGCTGTGGTTGCCCTGCGCCGAGCACCTCGTTGGAGCCGAATGGCGGGGCTGCTGCTGGTGGTTCTCCTGCTGGGGATTTTGCGGTGCTCTCAGATTCCCGCGTTTCCCGATTGGCTGATTCGACGAGCGCCGGGCATTCGTGAAGCAACCGGAACGGTTGCCAGCTATCCCAACATCGGCGACACCTCGATCTCGTTCACATTGACGCCCAATGACTTGCCAGCGTGCTTGCAGGTGACGTGGCTCTGCGAACAGCCGTTGGGGCAGGTTCACTTCGGGGATACCGTTTGTGTGCGCGGTTCGGCTCAGCTTCCAGAGGCATTTGACGGCTTCGACTATCCTGCCTATCTAGCCAGAAGGAACGTCTTTGCCACCGTGTTTGCGGATGGAGTGGTGCTGTTTGATGCTGTGCCGAAACGCTTCTCGGTTTGGGCTTGGGGCGACCGTGTGCGGCAGCGCTTGCTGGCAAGCTTCCGCGCGGTCATGTCGGCTGAGATCTCTGCGATGGCGCAGAGCCTGATGTTTGGCGATCGTTCGGCACTGCCCGAGGACATCGAAGAGGCATTCTCGCGGACGGGCCTCATGCATTTACTAGCCGTGTCCGGCCTGCATTTGGGCATCTTTCTCGGCGGAGCGTGGTGGGGACTGCGATTGGTCGGGGCTCGTCCCCGCGTGGCCTACCCCATTGTCGGACTGCTTGTGCTGGTGGCGTTGGTGGTTGTCGGACCTCGCGTCTCGTTGGTGAGGGCAGCGTTGCTGTTCGCGTTCCTTGCATTGGGCAGCGTGCTGGCGGATTGCGGGCTGATCCTTCGACGGTGGATTCATTCCCTCAACGGGCTTGCCTCCGCTGCTATCGCGATCTTGCTGATCCGGCCCGGCGCCCTCTACGATGCTGGCTTCCAGCTTACCATGGCGGCGACCGGGTCGATTCTGATTGCGTTTTCGGCATCCGGGTGGGGAACTCACCTGCTGTCCCGACCGAGGATCGTCCGACTGCGAACAGGCTGGCTTTGGCTGGCCCGTTTGCTTGTTGTGAGCGCGGCCGCGCAAGCGGGAGCTGCGCCGGTCATCGCCTGGCACTTTCAGGCGTTCCATCCGCTCTCCGTCGCGGTCAATTTGGTTGCCGTCCCGTTGGCAGGCCTGTCGCTGTGGGCTGGACTGCTGGCCGTGTTCCTGTCGGCAACACGGGTGGCTACAGTGGCAACGATTCCGTTTGTCGTCTTGTTGGGATGGCTGAAATCTATCGTGTGCTGGCTGGCGCGTAGTCCAGTTGTGGAGTGGGTCGTCTGTCCTGGTATCGGAATTTGGATGGCGGGATGCGCGGGCTACCTCTACTTGGTGACGTACTACGAATCGCTATCGTCGTGGACGTCGAACTTGACGTCGATGGAATCTGATCCTGCCGAGGATTGAGGTTGCGTCCGGCTCCGCATGAAGAACCGGGTGATGAATACCAAGCCGAGGAGGTCGGTCAAGATCCCGGGAACGATGAGCAGCAGGCAGCCTAATAGCAGCCACTCGGCTGGCTGGCGCGACGCGAGTCCTGGGCGGGCGCCGTGCAAGAACAGCCCAATCAGCTGGGCAGGCTGGAATGCCGTCCGTCCCGCTGATCGCATCAGCGAGTATCCGGCGACTCCAGAGAGCAGAACCTCGGCAAACAGCAAACTGAAGCCCAATCGCTGTCCGAACAGGATGAGCAAGGTCAACTCAAGAAATAGAACCACAAAGGCTAGTAACGGCATAATGATCGCGGCGATGGTAGCTGATTGTGCCGAAACCGGCAACGATTGACGGGTGATTGACGATGTTGAGTGGACGGATATAGTCTTGGCAACATGAAACGTACGGATCGCGAGTATCTCATTGGATTGAATCTGATCCCGCAGTTGACGCCGAAGCGGATCCAGACGCTATTCAGACAATTTAAGGCATTCGAAGAGATTTGGGACGCGCCTGCGTCCGCGTTTACCAGTGTGTTTGGCTCCCGAGTGTTGGGGGAAGCGATTACCGCTGCGCGGTCCGAGGCTGCAGTGGACAGAGAGCTCGCCAAAGCGGAGGAGAAGGGCGTACGCATCGTTACGCTGGTTGATGAACGCTATCCTGCTGTACTGCGAGAGATCGACGATCCGCCGATCGTGCTGTACGTGCGTGGCGAGCAACCGATTGACCCTGCCCGATCGATTGCCATCGTAGGCACGCGCAGGGGAACTCGCTACGGGAAGATGATTGCCGGGCGGTTCGCGTCGCAGCTGGCCATGAAGGGGTTCATCATTGTCAGCGGGCTGGCGGCGGGCATTGATGCCGCCGCACATCAGGGCACATTAGATGTAGGAGGGTTCACGGTCGCTGTGATGGGGTGCGGTATCGACTATCCGTACCCCAAACGCAACCAGCCCATCTACGAACGCATCGTGGAGACGGGTGTTGTGATGTCCGAATATCCGATGGGAAGCCGACCCGCCAAATGGACGTTCCCGCAACGCAATCGGATTCTGGCCGGACTGTCTCGCGGTGTACTGGTGATCCAAGCGCCAGAACGAAGCGGAGCACTAATCACAGCACGCTGTGCGCTGGAACAGGGGCGAGACGTATTCGCTGTCCCTGGCAACATCAACAGCCTCACGTCGGCTGGCTCAAACCGGTTGATCAAACAAGGCGCCAAGCTGGTGGATTCTGTCGATGATATCTTTGACGAGTACCCGGACCTGCAGGTGAAGCGCGATGAAACTAGCGACGTCGAGGACGATGCAGGAGCCAAACTTGGTGAATCCGAGGCGGCTGTGTACGAGCTCATTGGTCTTGAACCCGTTCACATGGACGATATCATTGCTAGGGCGGATCTCTCGCCGACCGAAGCGTCGCACATCCTTCTGCTTCTTCAATTGGAGAACCTGATTGAGGAGGCCGAGGGCGGGCGTTACATCCGCAAGGTGTAGGAGGAACGATGGCGAACGAGCGAACGTTGGTGCTGTGCAAGCCTGATGCCGTGCAGCGTGGTTACGTGGGGCGGATTGTCTCTCGATTGGAGCGCAAGGGTCTGAAGATTGCGGGCCTGAGGATGCTGCATGTTGACGACGATCTGGCTGCGCGGCACTACGAGGAGCACGTCGAGAAGCCATTTTATCCAAGTTTGCGCGGCTTCATCACGTCATCGCCCGTGGTTGCTCTGGCCATCGAGGGCGACAACGCGGTAGAGGTTGTTCGTACGCTGGTTGGCGCGACCCATCCACAGCAGGCAGCGCCGGGAACGATTCGCGGTGACTTCGGCATCAACCACACCAAGAACCTGGTTCACGCATCAGACTCGCCAGCATCGGCGGAGCGAGAGATTGCCCTCTTCTTCGAAGAAGGCGAGCTATTCGACTACACACTCACGATTGGCGACTGGCTCTAGATTTCAGACCTACAGGGTGGCGGCCTCCCTAGCTATGTGCCGCAAATCGAACACACGGAGGACATCATGGAACTGTCGAAACGCTATCAGCCGACAGAAGTCGAGGCGAAGATTCATCGCTATTGGGAAGAGGGAAAATTCTTCCGCGCGGCTGTCGGCGCTGTTGACAAGGTTCCATTCTCCATCGTTATCCCGCCGCCCAATGTGACGGGGCGGCTGCACATGGGCCATGCCCTCAACAATTCCCTTCAGGATGTGGTCATTCGCTATCAGCGGATGGCGGGCAAGAATGCCTGTTGGTTCCCAGGAACGGATCATGCCGGTATCGCCACGCAGAACGTGGTGGAGAAGCAGTTGGCCAAAGAAGGGCTGAGTCGCCATGACCTGGGACGTGAGGCGTTCGTGCAGCGTGTGTGGGATTGGAAGGCGAAGTACGGCTCGGAAATCATTGAGCAGTTAAAGGCGCTTGGATGCTCGTGCGACTGGTCGCGTCAACGGTTCACTCTGGACGAGGGGCTGTCGCGTGCCGTCCGCGAAGTGTTCGTCAAACTCTATGACGAGGATCTCATCTATCGCGGTGCCTATCTGGTGAATTGGTGCCCGCGATGCGAGACCGCCGTGTCGGATCTGGAAGTGGAACACGAAGACGTGGACGGCGCACTGTATTACATCCGCTATCCGCTTGACGAAGGCGGTCACGTGGTCATCGCAACGACGCGTCCAGAGACGATGCTGGGCGATACGGCGATTGCTGTGAATCCAGACGACGAACGATTCGCCCACCTCATCGGCAAGACGGCGAGGCTGCCGATTCTCGACCGTGTGCTGCCCATCGTGGGAGCGCCTGAGGTAGATCCGGAATTCGGAACGGGTGTTCTGAAGATTACGCCGGCGCACGATCCGATTGACTTCGAGATCGGAAAGACGCACGGCTTGGATTCGGTCAACATTCTCAATGGCGATGGCACCATCAACGAAAATGGCGGACCGTTTGCTGGCATGGATCGCGAAACAGCACAACAGGCTGTGATTGAACGACTGAAAGCCGCCGACTTGTTGGAGAAGGTGGAGCCCTATCGACACTCGGTTGGGCATTGCGAACGCTGCTCGACAGCCATCGAGCCGCTGATCTCCACACAGTGGTTCGTGCGGATGAAGGGGATGGCCGAGTCCGCGATTGAAGCAGTGAAGGACGGACGTGTTCAGTTCATTCCCGATCGTTGGTCCAAGCTGTACTTTGACTGGCTGGAGAACATCCGCGATTGGTGCATTTCGCGCCAACTGTGGTGGGGGCATCGGATTCCCATCTGGTATGGCCCGGATGGTCAAACGTTCGCTGCCCACTCGGACGCCGAGGCGGCTGACAAGGCGCGCGCGCATTACGGCAAGGATGTGGCGTTGCGGCAGGACGATGATGTGCTCGATACGTGGTTTTCGTCGTGGTTGTGGCCGTTCTCTATCATGGGATGGCCCGATGAGACCGAGGATCTCAAGACGTACTTCCCGACGGACTTCTTGCTGACCGGATTTGACATCCTGTTCTTCTGGGTGTCGCGGATGATGATGGCATCGCTGCATTTCATGGACGAAGTGCCGTTCAAGAATGTCTATATCACGCCGCTAATTGTCGACGCCCAAGGCCAGAAGATGAGCAAGTCCAAGGGCAACAGCGTTGACCCGATCGAATTGATGGAGGAGTACGGTGCCGACGCTCTGCGACTGGCACTGGCGCATGCCACCACCAAGGGCCGCACGATGCGTACACCGACCACGCAGCTTGATGACGCGCGCAATTTTCTCAACAAGCTTTGGAATGTGTCACGGTTCGTGCTGATGAACCTTGGCGACGATCGACCCAGTCGTCCGGACTCCGTCAGCCAGTTGGAAGATCGGTTCATCCTGTCGCGGCTATCAGCTACCACCGCCATCGTTCGCGAGCATCTTGATGCTTACAACTTCAATCTGGCGGCCGAGGCCGTCTATAGCTTCGTCTGGCACGACTTCTGCGACTGGTACATCGAGCTTGTCAAGCCACGTCTGAAGGACAGTCCGGATGATGGCGTGAAGGGTGTGCTGGTTTGCGTGTTGCGCGACGCTGTCAAGCTGCTGCATCCGATTGTTCCGTTCATCACAGAGGAGATCTGGCAAGTGCTCGGCGAGGAGCCGGAGTCCGTGTCTCGCGCCGCGTATCCGGAAGCCGGCGCACGCGATGAAGGAGCGGAAAGCGAGATGCAGTCATTGCAGGAGGTCATTACAGCGATTCGTGCCATTCGGGCTGATCTCCATGTCCCGGTGAAGGCGAAGCTCTCGGCTGTGATGAGCGTGTCTTCCGCCTCCCTTGGCGAGACCCTACGCGAGAACATCGACGCACTAAACGCGTTGACAGGGACGTCCACGTGGTCGATTGGCGAACGCCTGGAAGCGGTGCCGGGATCGGCCCGCAAGGTGCTGTCCTGTGGTGAATTGTTTGTTGACGTCGCGGACCTAATTGACGTTGGCGCGGAGAAGAAGCGGTTGCAGACTGAGCTAGCGCAAGCAGGGAAGGACCTGGCTCAAGTGACGGGCAAGCTGGCCAATGAGCAATTCCTGAACCGCGCGCCCTCAGACGTTGTTGAGAAGGAGCAGCGCAAGCGTGACGAATTCGCGCAGAAGAAAGAACGTCTGGAAGCGAATCTGGCCTCTCTTGGAGGATAGATGAACTACGCAGAGGCCCGGCAGTTCCTTGATCGTTTTCCGCGATTCGAGGTAAAGCCGGGCCTCAGACGCATCCAAGCCCTTGTCGAGGCGCTCGATCATCCTCACCTTGCCTATCCAACCATTCATGTGGGCGGAACCAATGGCAAAGGGTCGGTGGTTGCGATGCTGGACTCCGTGCTACGATGCGCCGGCTTTCGCGTGGGCCGGTTTACGTCCCCAGAACTGATCGATTTTCGCGATCGCATTGCCGTCAATGGGGACTGGATCTCCGAAGATGAGTTCGCTCAAGTCGTCACACGAATGGCGCCCTTTGTTGCAGCGCTTGAAGAGGCTCCCAGTCAGTTTGAGATCATTACGGTGGTGGCGTTTGATCATCTTGCTTGCGCGGGCATTGACATCGGCGTCATTGAGGTGGGACTGGGAGGCCGGTTCGATGCCACCAACGTGGTTCGTCCAGAGCTCGCGGTGCTCACTAGCGTAGCTTTGGATCATCAAGCCATTCTTGGAGATACGGTGGAAGCGATCGCCTGGGAGAAGGCGGGAATTGCCACCGCGAATACTCCATTGCTTGTTGGAGACCTCCCAGCGTCTGTGAGTAAGGTCGTTTCCGCCGAATGCGACCGCGTGGGTGCGATCCTGGCGGCAGTGTCCGGTATCGATGTAACGAGACGGACGAGAGACTGGGAAACCGCTGTCTATCAAGTCAGGGGTGCCGGAGACATTTGCGAGATTGTGCTGCCGTTGATCGGCTCTGCTCAGGAGGGCAATCTGCGGCTCGTATTGGGAGCGATTCGCGAATTGCGTCTGCGAGGGTTCGAGATTTCCGATGAGGCCATCGTGCAAGGGCTGCGATCTGTGCAGTGGCCGGGGCGGCTTGAAGTCGTGCGAACGCAGCCCAGGATTGTGCTGGACGGCGCGCACAATCCGGCGGCAATCCGAGCTTTGGTGGCTGATGTCGTCGATCTCGTACCGAATCCGAAGCATCGATCTCTGCTGTACGGAACCCTGCTCGATAAGGACGTGGATACCTCGCTGGCGATACTGGGGGACGTCTTTCCAGGAATTGGCGTCTGCGCTTCACAGAGTCCAAGGGCGCTTCCGGTCGACCGGCTGTCCGAGCAGGCAGGGGAATACTTCCAGAACATCGTGCGGTATCATTCTGTTGTTGATGGGATCGGAGCGTGGTTGTCTCACGCGGGAGCTGAGGATGTGCTTGTGGTTAGCGGATCGTTGACCGTGGTTGCAGAGGCGAGGCGTTGGCTGATAGGGGAAACTTGAACGACTCAATCGAGCAATTGAAGGCTGCTGGCTTGCCGAAGCATGTGGCCATTATCCTTGATGGCAATGGCCGGTGGGCACAGCAGCGAAACCTGTCCAGGGCCGAAGGCCACGTCGCGGGCGCGAAGGCTGTGGATCGATTGATTCGATTCTCCGCGCGAGAGCTTCATCTGCAGTACCTAACATTGTTTGCTTTCTCAGCTGAGAATTGGCGTCGACCTCAGCAAGAAGTTGATGCTCTGATGACGCTGCTCAGACAGTTCTCGCTAGAGAAGCTTCCCGATCTGAAGAGTGCCGGAATCCGGCTGCGTGTTGCCGGAGAACTCTCGCGAGTTCCGCAAGACACACGCGAGGCTGTGGAATACGTCATGGATGAAACGAAGCGCGGAGAGGGACTCAACCTGACGATTGCCCTCAATTACGGGGCACGGCAGGAAATCCTCCGAGCCTGTCAGCGTATTGTTCGTGCAGTGACTGCGGGAGAGCTATCTGAGAATGACATCACCGAAGAGTCCTTTGAGGCGGAGCTATACACGGCGGACATCCCAGATCCTGACCTTATCATTCGCACGAGTGGCGAACAGCGGTTGTCTAACTTTCTGCTTTGGCAGGCAGGCTACGCAGAGCTCGCGTTCCCTGAGACACTATGGCCTGATTTCACTTCGGAGGAGTTCATCACGATACTTAAGGAGTTCCAGATGCGAGATCGGCGATTTGGCGTGATCGAGGGGGAGTAGACCTATGAATTTGCTGCGACGACTAACGAGTGCCGCGGCTGCTATGGGGACCATCTTTATCTTTCTCTATGTGGGAGCCCGATTTGAGATGCAGTGGATTGTCGGGTTGGTGGTGATGCTGGTCGCCTATCTGGCATCGATTGAATACGTCCAACTGATGAAACGATTAGGTGTTCCGCTTGCTGCACCCGAGTTTCTCATTTGGGTCCCTGTGCTGACCTTGAGTTTCATCTTCTTTCGAGGCCGGTATGCAGAACTTGTGCTGACATGTGGCATTGCCTATCAGGTGTTGAGATACCTCGGGGAGACACCGCACCTAGCAGGCCTTAACCAAGCGGCCGCTGGCGTTTTTGGCTTGCTGTACATCCCTTGGTTGTTGCACTATTTCCAGCTCATTTACCTGGGCGCTATTGGTCAGAAACCGCACGTGGGGGCAGTGAATGCTCTGGTTGTCTTGCTGATGGTATGGGGATATGACGCGGGCGCCTACTTCGTGGGTAAGTCCTTGGGCCGCCACAAGGCATTTCCATCCGTCAGTCCGAACAAGACGTGGGAAGGCGTGATGGGTGGATTCCTGTTGACCATTCTTGGAGGCATTGTAGGAGCCTCGTTCTCTCCCGTTTGGCGAGATCTTGTCTTCTGGGGTGGCTTCCATCATCTGATCATTGCGGCAATCCTTGTTGGATGGGCCGCACAGTTGGGTGATTTGTTCGCTTCCAAGCTGAAGCGAGCGGCTGGCGTGAAAGACTCAGGAACGTTTCTGCCCGGGCACGGCGGAACCATTGATCGCATTGATGGACTGCTCTTCGCCCTGCCTGTGTTCTATTTTTACTTCCACTACATCGTGCGCTTCTTCTGACGTGAGGCGCACGCGTGCGCATTCTTCTGACGTGAGGCGCACGCGTGCGCATCCTTCTGACAAACGCAGTCTTGAACTGGAGGCGGCATGAAGCTGTTTCTGCAGTCAGCCTATTTGTCATCGGCCTTGTCGTTGTTCTACATCGCGTTGCTGTATCGCAGCCATCCTTTCCGGCGACTGCCCGTTGTCTCGATCCTCTCGACATTCACCATGGGGATGCTGGCTGTGGTGCCGGTAATCCTCATCTATCGGTTGATCCCGGGACACAGTCCGGACGGACTGCTTGGCGCAGTCCTGGTGGCGCCCTTGGTAGAGGAAGCCGTGAAGCTGCTCATATTTTCAGCCACTGCACTCCGGTTGGGGTATCCGAGCTTGATCGAGCCGCTGGACTATGCCATCTACTTTGGCGTGCTTGGATTGGGTTTCGGCGTCTACGAGGACTTCTGGTACATCTTCGGAACCAGCTACTCTTCGTGGATTGCTGGGGATCAGGGCCGGTTTCTTGAGGTGTTTCGCTGGATGGCCTACGCGCGATCCTTTCCAGGGCACGTATTGTTTGACGCAATGGCCGGATTTCTCATCGGTTGGGGCTTCTGTCGTTGCAAGGGCAGAGCTCGCTGGGCGTGGGTGGCAGGAGGATTCACGGTGGCCGTGGTTTCGCATGGCTTGTTTAACTTGGCGGCAAGCCAGCGAGGGACGCTGCTGCTGTGGAGTTTGGTTGTGCTATATCTTGGAGCGTTCTTGATCCTGCGCCGTCGCGTTCTCGCCGTGTCCCCATTTGCTGCGTTGCGTGACCTTGTCCGAACGAATAGCACATCCTGGGAGTTCGATATCTCCCCTGTTGATGCGTTGTTCGCGGAGGGATTCTCATGGCCAGGCAAGCAGAAGCGGCTTTTCCTCGCCTTCTACCCCGTGACGCTTTCATTGGTCGTTCTGTTCCCGGTCTTGCTGACTTGCGTGTACTTCATGCATCGGGTCCTCTCGCTTGGTTTGAAGGGCTAGACAATGGCAGGCGGCCGTGCTGTTCGCTCGGCCGCCCACTCCGGGTGGTGAAAAAGATGAGGGGGTTCTTTCTCGCGGAGACTATAACACAATGAACCGGCAATGTCGGTAATGTACATCACGCAAATGCGGAAGAACACAGTTCCCTAGGCGTACAGGCTTCTCGCCGCGTTAATCTGGCAGTTCCAACTTCGAATGAAGCAATGATTCAAGGGATAGCGAATCGAGCAAGTCTTTGAACTGGTTATCAATCTGCTGCCAAGCGCTCTTGGTGGGGCAGCAATTGGTAAGATCGCAATGCGATCCTGACTTCAAACATCCGACCAGATCCAACGATTCCCCGAGAGCTTCCAGCACGTTTCGTACGGAGATGTCTTTAGCGGATCGAGCGAGGAAATACCCTCCAGCACGCCCTTGCTTGGAACTGACGAGGCCAGCGTGGCGGAGTTCATGGAGTATCTTCTCAATGAACGAGGCGGGTAGCGAGTAGCGCTTGGCGATGCTAACCGCAGATTGCGGTGATGCATTCGATGCGGACGCTAGCTCCAAAGTCGCAATCAGCCCATAGCTTGACTTCTTCGTCAGATTCATTGCTTGCTCCGTTGGCTATTTCGTTTTTGCTTTCCCCTTGTCCATGAACGAGGCGTACCGTTCCTCTAGTGCAGCCATCTCCTTCTCGACATGTGTGTGCCGTCGTTGAAGCGCTTCGGGGATCGCTTTCCCCTCCTGGGTTAGGTAGGAGTAGATGGCTTCATTCAAGGCATCGGCTGCCAACGCTGAGCAGTGCATCTTGATGGGAGGAAGCCCCCCGAGCTCGCTGGCGACGTCTTGATTGGTTAATGCAATGGCTTCTTCCACCGTCTTGCCTTTAGCGAGGTCTGAAACCATTGACGAGGTGGCGATGGCGGCCGTACAGCCGAACGTCTCCCAGGATATGTCCGTGATAATGTCTCGATTGTTCTCATCCTGGTCGACCTTGATATAGAGCCACATCACATCGCCACAGACGATGTTCCCTACCTTGCCAATAGCGGAATACGCCTCGAGTTTGCCGCGGTTGTGAGGCTCGCGGAAGTGTTCGATCACTTTGTCGGTATACATTTAGCCTCCTACTTTAAACGGCGAAATGTCACGGAGTTCTTGGACTACAATGGGCAGTGCCTTCAACAACGCTTCTATGTCGGTTTCCGTCGTTTGTCGCCCGGTACTAACGCGCAAGCTTCCGTGTGCCATCGAAAGCGGAATCCCCAAAGCGACCAATACGTGACTGGGTTCGAGGTTGGGTGACGAACACGCCGAACCTGTCGATGTGGAGATGCCGTGTTCATTGAGCTTCATGATGAGGCTTTCCCCTTCGATTGCTGCGAAACTGAAGTTGACGATGTGGGGCAAGCTCTCGATAACGTGGCCGTTGAGCCGTGTGCCGGGCAGCTTGAGGACCTCCTCAATGAGGTGCTCTCGAAATCCCCTCATCCTCTGGGTGACTAGCTCTCGCTCTTCGAATGCGATTCGAGTGGCCTCGCCCAATCCGACGATGCCGGGAACGTTCTCTGTCCCAGACCTGCGACCGCTTTCGTGGCCACCCCCATGCAGAATCGGTGTGAGTTTCACGCCCTTGCGAACGTAGAGGAACCCGACTCCTTTGGGACCATGCAGCTTGTGAGCGGAAACCGACAGCATGTCGATTACGTCGATGGGAAGTTTAACCTTGCCATAGGCCTGCACGGCATCAGTGTGAAAGGGAACGTTGCGTTGTTTGCAGATTTCGCCGATTTCGCGAATTGGCTGAATTGTTCCGATCTCATTGTTGCCGGCAATGACCGAGACAATGAGGGTATAGGATCGAATGGCTTCACGAACTGCTTCCGGGTCTACTCGGCCGAACTCATCCACTTCAAGGTATGTTACGTCATAGCCCTGCGTTTCCAGCCACTGCACCGCATGGAGGATGGCATCATGTTCGACTCGCGATGTGATGATGTGTCCGCCGGTCCTTGATTGAAGCGCGGTTCCGAGGACCGCCAGATTGTCGGACTCAGTGGCTCCCGATGTGAATACGATTTCGTTGGGTGCAATCCCCAAGTACTCAGCGATCAGACTTCGGCTTCCTTCTACTGCCATTCGAGCATCTCGGCCCGCGGAGTGAAGGCTGGAAGCGTTGCCATAGTACGTCTGAAAGAATGGCGTCATGGCTTCGAGGACCTCTGGAGCCACCGGCGTCGTTGCGCTGTTGTCGAGATAGATACTGTTGCTCATGACCATCACCAGCGGAAATCCTACCAGATTGGTATGGTATTAGCAAGGAAGAGTCCGCCCGAGGAGTTCGGGCGGAGAAGACTTGTTCCAGAGCTAGATCTGCTCGAATAGGTCCTTGGTTGCGCCACAATCGGGACACGTCCAGCCTTCGGGTAGATCTTCAAATGCTGTTCCCGGTTTGATCTCGGTGGTTGGATCACCGATGGCTGGATCATAGATATATCCGCACACTGTGCATTCCCACTTATCCATCTTCTACCTCCTCTTCTGATGGCTCTTCATCCGTATCCTCGGCATGAGTTTCTACATCAAGTGCCTCTGGATCATCCGCCTTTTCGGACTCGACAGCCTCACCATCAGCTGTCACCTCAAGCGACTCGGTCGCTGAATGACTGTGCTCGGAATCCTGAGATGCGGCGTCATCGCTTTCACTTGCATCTGGTTGCTCGCCGGTTGACTCCAAACTGTCCTCAGGTAGATCTTCTTCAGGTGAGGCGGCAAAGTGAAATCGAAATTCCTCGACACTGCTCAACCCAAAGTGTCGAAGGAAGTCCTTGGTGACGCTTAGGAGCAACGTTCTTCCGTGGTCCTCAGCCGTGATAAGGTGGCGCTCAAGAAGTCCTTGCACGTGTCCGTAACCCTTGTTCCCCCGGACCTTAATCAGATCGGCCTGGGTCATGGGATGGTTGTATGCGATCACGGCAAGCGTTCTCAGTACCGGTCTTGGGATGTCTTGCTGCGGCGCGAGATGGGCGACTTGATTTACGTAGATGCCCTTGACTCGAAGCATGGCGCGGCCTTCCTCAATGTGAAGTTCGATGCCTCGGTCGGAATGGTCGAATCGAGTTTTGAGATCCTCTAGTAGCTGATCAACGTACGCAAGCGCGACGCCATCCAGGATCCTGGCGAGTGCGCGCCGGGTCAGCGGTTGCGGTGCGAGGAACAGTGCGGCCTCAGCAAGTGCCAGATCGTTTCGGGGATGGTCTGGGGTTGTCATGTCAGTCGGATTCAATAGCGCGACCTTAGTTGGCAGTCTCTAGCTTAATGAGGATGTCTCCGAGGAATTCCTGCTGGCTGCAATCGATCTCGCCGTTTGACGCCAGATGCAGAATCTCGAAGAATCGTTGGACGCGCTCCTCCTTGTCCCCGGTCTCCAGGAGACGGAAGAAACTCAGAACGCGCCGTCCTGAGAGGAAATCCTTGATTCTTGAGAGCAATGAGTGTAAGCGATCTGCAAAATCGATCCCTCCCAATTCGAACTGTTCGAACGGGTCGAACTCATCGATCTCTACATAATCGATCAATCGCTCTGCTCTGCGTCGACTTACTTTGAGTGCCGAGGTGAGAGCTTTCCTCAAATCGCTTAGAGTCACTTGCCGATGCGGACGGCGAAGGACAGGCAATGCGAACGCTTCCGGGTCGGCAGGTTCTTCCCAGACAAACTCCTCTTGCTCAATTGCGTCCTCAAGTTCCGCAACAAGTCCGTTGCGGTCCGTGCGGTGCTCCATTGCAAGGAGTTCGTCTGACTTCATCCGCAACAAGACGGAACAGGTCAGAACCATGCGACCGGGAATCTCGAAGTCAAGCTCTTGTAGGGCTTGTAGATAGGCGCGATAACGTCGAGCCAATTCCGACAGATCGATGTTCCAAGGATCCATGTCGGAAGTCAGCCGCGTCAAGACGCCTTCCCAAGTTTCGCCGATGAGTTCCTCAATGGGAATCTCGGCGACTCGCACCTTCTCCAAAACTCATGCTCCTTCTATTCCAAATTCAGTGCCAGGATCTCTGACACGCCATTCTTGATTGTCACTCCATAAGCTCGCTCTGCGTGACGAACCGTTTCCTCATTATGAGAGACAACGATCACCTGAATTCGATTGGCATAGTCGCGAAGCATCTTCGATAGGCGCGTTGTGTTCATCAAATCCAGCGCTGCGTCTACTTCATCCAGGATGAAGAACGGCGGCTTCTGGTACTCCTGTAGAGCGAAGATAAAGGCTGTTGCCACCAGCGTTTGCTCTCCTCCAGACAACGAATCAATGATATGCGGTTCTTTATCGGGTGGATTGGCTTTGATCAGCAAACCGGAGGAGATGTCTCCTTCGGCCTCAAGCTCCAACGAAGCGTTGCCGCCTTCGAACAGCTTCTGGAAAACGCGACAGAATTCATCGTTGACAGCACTCAGTGTCTCAATGAATCGCCGACGCTTCCGGTCCTCAATTTCGCCAATCAGACGTTCGATATCCGCCTTCTCGCGCTCCAAGGCATCAACACGTTCGCGGAACAGGTTGAATTCCTGCTCATAGGCATCGTACTCGTCGATGGCTCGCATGTTGATTGGTTCGAGTCGGCGCAAGCGCCGGTCGTTTTGTCTAAGACGCCGCTCTAGCTCGGACAGGGGCGCATCGATGAACTCGGATGCATCGTTCTTCGACGCAGGCTTGATCGTATCTAGTTCGGCCTGTGCTTCGGCCTCCTGGCGCTCGTATCTTGTCAGCGCGCGGCGCAGATTCTCCAACCCTTGGTAGGCTTCGCGTCGCTGTTCCCGCAAAGCGTGGAGCTCGCCACTTCGTGTAGCGGCTTCGCTCTTGACCCGAACCTTCGATTCTTGCTTGTCGGTGAGCTGCTTCTCTTCGGTCTCCAGCTTGGTGGACAACTCCGCGATTTCGTCATCGAGATGGTCGATCTCTTTGCGGAGCTTGGAGATCTGCTGCCTGCGTTGCGTGACGTCAAATCCGGAATCCTTAGGCTTTGCGGCCCCCTTGCTCTTGTTGCCTGCGGAGGCACGCCAACCGCCGGACATGGCGCCGCCTTTGCTCTGAAGATCGCCGTCCAGAGTCACGGCGCGAACGCCATCCACTCCCTTCAAGGCCTCTAGATTCTCTGCGACCACGGTGTCGCCCAGCACGTACTCGAATGCGCGGCGGTACTTGTCGTCAAAATCAATCAGGTTGATGGCATAGTCGATGACGCCAGAGAGCTTCAGCGCCTCAGCGGATGCGAGGCTCTTGCGCATGGTCACCAGTCGGCGAAGTGGCAATATCCGCGCTCTTCCTAGCCGCTTCTCCTTGAGGTAGTTGATCGATTCAATGGCCGTTTCACGTGTATCGACAACGAGGTCGTTGAAGTTGCCGCCAGCCGCTGTCTCGAACGCTGTTTCGAATCCAGACTTCGCTGAGCTTAAGGATGAGATGGTGCCATAGACGCCGCCGCGCTTGCGCTCCAATAGCGCTTGCACCGCAGGGTTCACACGGCGGCCCCCTACAGTTGAGGTGGACTGGCTGGCTTCCTGTGCCTTCATCCGGGCAATCTCGGCGATCATCTCTTCCAGATTCTTGATCTGCTGGCGCTTGAAGTTCACCTCTCCGCGCTTGTGGAGGATCTCCGAGCGAATGCGCTCCACCTCTTTGACTAGCGAGATCTGCCGATCGCCAGAGAGATCATCTTGCATCCCCTCTAGCTCCCATTCCTTGTTCTCGATCTCCAGATCAAGCCGTGTAACTTCCTTTGCCAACTCGGCGATGCGCTCGTCCATCCCCTTGCGTTCTTCTTTGGCTTGCGTGAGCTTCTCCAGAAGCTTCTCGCGCTGTTTGTAGACGATGGAATCCTGAAGCTGGATCTGCTCCTCACTCAGGCGCTGGTACTCGATAGCGGCGTCGCGTTCAGCTTGTAGCGCAACCAGGCGCCTTCTGCGCTCTGCCAGGATGACGCGATGCGTGTTGAGCTTTGACTTGACGTCCTTTAGTTCGCTGATCGCCTTGTTGCGTTTGTCATCATAGGCTGCGATGCCGCTGACCTCATCAATGATCTCGCGACGGCGCTTGGGTGTGCGACGAACGATTTCAGTGATGCGGCCCTGTGCGATCAACTGCTGGCCGTCGGGATCAATTCTGGCAGCCTCGAGCAAGCGATCTAGATCGGAACGGGCGCATCCCTTACCCATGAATGTGTAGGTAGAAGACTTGCGCGTGATTCGTCGGCCGATCGTGACCTCAGGAACCGTCTGCCCGGCTTCCAGGAATGAGTCGAACGTGCCGTCGCTGTTGTCGAGATAGAGCAGAACTTCAGCAGAATCGGCGGCCGCATAACGGTCTCCTCCGTTGAATATCAGATGCTCGAATCGATCGGCACGCAGTTCGGACGAGCGTCTGCCCATCACGAAATTGATCGCGTCGAACAGATTTGATTTCCCCGACCCGTTCTCTCCTACGACAGCAGTCATTCCCGCGAAGAAAGGGATCACGGTCTGTTTGCGAAACGACTTGAATCCTGTTAGCTCAACCTTTGTGATTCTCGTCATTTGCGGGACCTCGCTCTCCGCTGCTGTATTGGGAACAAGTCTAGTTGTGCCAGCGATGCATCGGAAGGCTGGGCTTGCTGCTCAAGGAATTGTTCGATCTTATAGCGGTTGTAGTCGTTGGGCTCAGAGGTTCCATCCTCCCAGCGCATGATGGATGGAATCGAAACACCAAGATGTAGGGCAATTGCACGCTTACTCCACCCGTTCCTAAGGCGGAAGCTGTGCAGCTGTTTTCCCAGTTGATCCATCCGAGGCCCCCTCGATCTGTTTACCAATATAACTTTTGTTACACTTCACTGCAAAGAAAACGAGAGGGGCGCAGATGCCCCTCTCGAGAAAACTCCCTCACCTTCTCATTGGAACCTAGCTTCCGTTGCCGAGGAAACCCCAGATCAAAGCTCCCACTCCAGCGAGCAAGGCAATGATGGAGATGAAGTACAGGGAATCAATCTGCTCTTGCATGTCCACGGCTTCAAGTGCCAGTAGACGAGCGTCGTACTCGGCAAGCAGCTGCTCGTTGGCGGCGATAACTGATTCGCGCGTGGCCATCATCTCGTCAGAGAGGGTGGCAACGGCATGATCGAAGCCTTCCAGCTTAGCACGATTGTTGTCGATTCGAATTGCGAGTGCAGCTATCGAGCGTTCCAGATCGATTACCTTGTTCTTGAACGTACCGACATCTTCGTCCTCCAAGGCTTGGACGCGAAGACTGAGATCGTCCACAGTGATCGAGAAAAGCGTGATGTCAGCCGTGAAGCTATCGCGTAGTGTAGCGATGTCTCCGTAGACTGCCACCTGGAATGCTGCAAATGCATCCTTGAACACATCGTAGTCAGCGATCAGAACGTCAAATTCCTCGCGCAGCATAGACAGATCCGCGCCCGTGACTGTAAGACGGGCACTCAATCCATCGACGAACGTCGATAGCTCGGACAATCCGGCTTCCAGCGCGACGATGCGCACCTTCAGTTCCTGTTGCGTCTCGCCGAGGGCATCCACATCCTCGCGTAGCCCGACGATCTGCCCTTCCGCTGCCTTGATTTCGATCGATACGGCTGACACGATGTCGCGCAGATCATCAACCTTAGCATTGAACTGGTCGATGTCCCCCATGTTTCCCTTGACTTCGCCGATGAGCTCCGCCATGAACAACTCCAGGCTTCCGAAGGCCGACTCCATCGCCGTGAGCTCTTGGTTGAGCAGCTCTGCGATTGGAGTGTCGCCTTCCTCCTGGGCGTAGCCAACAAACAGGAAAACAAGGAGCGACAGAGCGGTTACCACCGCGACAGAAAGCGCTTTCTTCATAGTCGTCCTCCTTTGATTCTCATGATTACGGTCTGTAGAGTAGCACTTGCTGCGAAAACAAGCGGGGACCCCTGCCATTCGCGTGTTGTCCCTTTGTCAGCAGCGTGCTGGACACGTGTCTCGGCATTTGTCAGTTGGGATTGGCGTGTCCATGATTCGGTGGGGGCCTTCGCCTGATTGTGCGATCTTTGACACGAGCGCGATCCGTTTGGAGTAGCGATCTGAACGGGATTGCGCGTCGATTGATCTGTTGCAGTTCCCCAGACAAGCAGGTACAATGCGCGTGATTTTGTGGCGCTTTTCAAGACCCCACTAGAACGGGATTTCGCGAAGGTCGCAAAAAATGAGGGGGGCGGCCCCCGCCACCAAAGAAGAGGTGCTGTAAGAGCTATGAGTCTACTGATTGTAATTCCCGGCATTATCTCGGTACTGGCGCTTCTGAGCGCGTTCTTGTTCAACCGCTCGGTTGTGAAGCAAGCTCAGGGAACAACTCGGATGAAGGAGCTGCAGGGCTACATCCGTTCAGGAGCCTTCACCTTCATGATTTCCGAGGCGAAGATCATGCTGATCACGATGGCCGTGATTGGTGTCATCCTTTGGGTCTTGTTCTACTGGCAAATCGCCGTTGCCTTCTGGATTGGCGCTCTGCTTTCGTTGGCAGCTGGCTTCATTGGGATGAATGCGGCAACGCACGCCAATGCCCGAACCGCTCATGCGGCGCAGAAGTCGTTCAAGGCAGCTCTTAACGTCGCCTTCTCCGGCGGTAGTGTCATGGGTCTTTCTGTCGCAGGATTGGCACTCGTTGGTTTGGTCGTTGTCGTCTTCATGTTCAAGCAATGGTTTGTGCCCGAGACGCTGCACATCGAGACGCGGTATCTGTTTGGTGTTCAGTCGCTCGGTGTCAACTTCATTCGCGGTGCGCTCATTGTCAGCGCCTATTCGATGGGTGCTTCGCTGGTCGCTCTGTTTGACCGTGTCGGTGGTGGCATCTACACCAAGGCCGCTGACATGGCCGCTGACATGGTCGGCAAGGTCGAAATGAATATTCCTGAGGACGACCCGCGGAATCCGGCAACGATCGCTGATAATGTGGGCGACAACGTTGGTGACGTGGGCGGACTTGGCGCCGACCTCTTCGAATCCTTCGTGGGGGCAATCATCTCCGTGATGGTCATGGTGATGTACATTTTCGTCGGACGTACAAACATCGGCGTGGATGGCTTGATCGCCAAGCTGGGATTCTCAGCGGGTCTCAGTCCTGAGAATTATTGGTGGGTACTGGTTGTACCGTTGCTCATCGTTGGCGGAGGGATTGTTGCCAGCTTGCTGGCGATTCTCTACATTCGCTTTAGCCGCCGCCAAGAAGGAATGCAATCGGTGCTGATGAATGGCACGCGCTTAGCCGCGCTGCTTACGGCAGTCACGACATTCGTCATCATCTGGATTTCGCCGCTGTCACTCCACGTCTTCTGGCAAGTCGCTGCTGGGCTTCTTGCCGGTGTCGGCATCGGTTTCTCGTCCGAGTACTTCACCTCGGCGAGCTACAAGCCGACCAAAGAACTGGCGAAGATGAACCAATCGGGAGCCGCCGTTGGCGTCACTGAGGGAATGGCCCTCGGGATGTTGTCCACGTTCATGCCGGTTGTCATCATCGCAACGGCGACGATCATTTCCTACCAGCTAGGCGGCCTGCTCGGCGTAGCGTTCACAGCGATGGGAATGCTCTCGTTTGTCGCGATGACGGTTGCCGTGGATACGTACGGACCGATCGCTGACAACGCCGGTGGTATTGCCTCAATGGCCGAACTCCCAGCGGAAGTGCGTGAGAAGACAGACAAGCTTGACTCGATTGGCAACACAACAGCTGCTATTGGCAAGGGATTTGCCATCGGTTCGGCCGCATTTGCCGCATTGGGTCTAATCGCGGCTTACATGTGGTCCGCAGCCAGTCAAGCCTCTGAGGTTCTGCTGCCACAGCTGCCTATTGTTGGAAGTGTCACCACGTCAACGGGCTCGATTATCGAGATGGGCGCGTTTGTCATCGCCGGTCTCATGTTGGGTGCGATGGTTCCGTACGTGTTCAGTGCTCTCCTTATTCGTGGTGTGAGCCGCACGGCAGACATTCTTGTTCAGGAAGTGCGCCGTCAGTTCAAGGAAATTCCGGGAATCTTGACGGGTGAAGGCAAGCCGGACTACAACCGCTGCATCACCATTACAGCACACGGCGGACTGAGCAAGATGTTCGCTCCTGCCATGATCGCCGTTCTGACGCCGATCATCTTTGGCCTCATCTTTGGACGGTTTGCGCTGGGTGGCTTCCTCATTGGTGCGTTGCTGTCCGCCATTCAGCTGGCCATTTATTGTGGCAACTCTGGTGGCGCCATGGACAACGCCAAGAAGTACATCGAAGAAGGACACTTCGGTGGCAAGAACTCCGAGGCCCACGCCGCTTCAGTCACCGGCGACACCGTCGGCGACCCGCTCAAGGACACCGTCGGACCTTCGCTTGATATTCTCATCAAGCTGATGTCGGTCATCGCCCTGGTGTTTGCTTCGCTGTTCCCGCTCTACCCCGTGTTCTTCTAGACAGCGAATCATCCTCAGAGCAACTGGGAATGTGCGGGCTCCGGGCTGTTGACCGGAGCCCGCTTTCATTTGAAGGGAGGTTCGGACATATGAACGTACCATTCATCACTGGCGAACGGATCACCTTGCGGCCTCTCGATGCTGAGGGCGACCTCGACCGCTGCCTCGGCTGGATCAATGACCCTGAATTGCAGGCCAGGATTGGACGCCGTCATCCAATGAGTCGCGCCCAAGAGCAGGAGTGGCTTGCCAGTCAGTACAAACGTGAAGACCACTTGAACCTGGCCATTGTTGTGAAAGATGGTGATCAGCACGTCGGCAACTGCGGCTTCAATCAGATCGATTTCATCAATCGAAGCGCGGAGTTCGGCATCCTGATCGCCGAGCGCGATGCTTGGGGCAAGGGGTACGGTCCCGAAGCGGCTCGCCTGATCCTTAAGTACGGATTCGAGGAACTGGGCCTGCATCGCATCTGGCTGTGGGCGTTCTCGTTCAATCAACATGCCGTTCGTGCTTACGAGAAAGCAGGATTCAAGCACGAAGGCGTGCTTCGAGAAGCCTACTACCGGCATGGGGCTTATCATGATCACATCGTCATGTCGGTCCTTGAATCAGACTGGAGGAAATCATGAGTTCGAAGCTATCTCAGAGTTTCGAAGGCATTCGAAACTCCAAGGAACTCAATCCACAGATTGAGTTCCCAAGTGACGAAGATCGCCTGTTCATCCCCCGAACAGTCGGCTTGTCGATGAATTTCAAGTACATCGCAAGAAAGCTTGGATGGGCCCAGCCGTTGCCCGTCAAGCCGGAAGCCGTGGATGCGGATGCAGCGGAAGAGTCGATCGAGACCCAAGAAGACCGGCTGCGATGCTCCGTGGAACGCTCGCGTTTCGAAGATCGGTAGACCCCGTCGTCCTGTATTGCTCGAAACGATCCGTGTGTTAACCAAGCGCGGAGCTACCCCCCATCATGCATCTAGCCTGGGAGTGGACATGAGACTCCGGGGTTCTCTTTGCTTCTGCCTATGAGTATGGTGGACTGGAGCAGGCTGCCGACGGAACAAAGGCAGTTGGGATCCGTCGTTGGCCCGGCTGAAAGCAGCCCCTGTTGCTCGGGGTCCAGGAATATTAGGATTGGGCAGGTTCCTGCGGTATACTTTATATCCGTAACTAGGTGATACAACTATAGTGTAGAGAGGAGGTTGGAATGAAGAAGATCATAACCATGATGATGCTACTCCTTTTGGTGCTATCAACAGGAATCGTGGTGTTAGCGGCCAACGGCTATGATGGGCCGTCCATCAATTCCGGAGACGGTATTTCCGATGGCAGTGAGTTCGATTCGCAGCCCGGCCCGTTTGGCGACGCTGATCCACTTGGCCCAGCACCGAATTCAGGTGATGGAATCCCCGATGGTAGCGGTATGGTCACGCCTTAGTCGCGCCTAAACGCGGGCACTAGCCCGCATCTTTCGAATTCAAGAATAGAAGCGCTGATCCAGCGATTTGCTGGATCAGCGCTTGTTGTGGGATACACACTAACCTGGTCGCGATCACGGATGAGCTCAGCTACAGGTCACTCGGAATTTGCTATCGAGCCTAGTCGCGCTTAGCTCCATGAGGTTGAGATGGTCGTCGGCAGATCATTAAGCATCCTGCCGAAGCCTGCTTCCCTGCTTACCAGACCGCGCCGAGATCTCTCGGCGATTCAACCTTGCACCGGCCGCATCAACTGTTATACTTGTTCTATAACAGAAGGACAGGTGAGCGATGCTCGTATCCATCGATGAAGGAAGTCGACAGCCGATCTATCTGCAACTTGTCCGCCAGATCAAGGAGCAGATCCTTGTTGGCGAGCTGAGGCCTGGAGACGAACTCCCTTCTGTTCGGGATTTGGGAGATTCTCTTGGAATCAGTCTGCATACGGCGCGAAGCGCCTATCAAACGCTTGCAGAAGAAGGCCTCCTTCGCGTTCGCCTGGGGAAGAAGGCACGCGTTGCAGCGTTGGCAACAGAAGCCGTCACCACCTCCCTTACGGACGAATACGCACTTCGCGTTCGAGAACTCGTTGTGGATGGTCTGCTCCAGGGATGGGCAGCCGAGCAGTTGCATCACATGCTCGATTGCGAAATCGAGGCGATGTCGGAGCGTGGTGCGACATTGGAATCCTTCAGCAATGGAAAGGAACAGACATGAGACGCCGATATTGGACACACTTTCCGGCAGCGGCAGTATGGGTGGGTTTTGTGGCCTGGTTCCTCTCTCGGGCCTCCGAGTGGCCAAGTCGTGTGCCACTCCAGGTTGGATGGGCAGGCGAGGTAGCAAGCTGGGGCTCGCCCTGGCTCGCTTTCGGATTGGTTGCGGGTCTGGGACTCTTCTTCATTGCGCTTACTGTCGTGTTGGACGACTTGTGGGCACAGCAAGAGTCACGCAAACGATTCAATTTCCTGAGTCTGCTGGATGAGCTCGTGCTTTCATTGTTGGTCACCACTCAAAGTGCCTTCTTGCTCGCGGCTATGGATGGAGCCACCGTTTATCGATTCCCGTGGGCAGCGGTCTTGTTAGCTGTCGGCGTAGCTACTCTAGCAGGTGTGCTGATTGAGCTGAAGCGCCCATACAGAGCATCCGCTGATGGTTTTCCTGCGGGGGGGCATGCAACAGACGCTTTCCGCAAGAACCTTGAAGTCCGTATTGAGAGGGGCGAAACGATCGGTTTTTGGGATATTCAGAACCCCAAATACGTGGCGTGGGTGTCAATTGGCGTTCCTCTTGTGCTGTGGCTGTCTGCGGTGTTTGCTATCCGTGAGAGTGGCTGGGCTGCAGCATTGAACACAGCCATTGGCCTATTCCTACTTCTTCTCTATGGCGGACAACGAACGCGTGTCAGCAGTGAAGGGATTACCCTCCGCTACGGCTTGATGGGGATTCGGATCTTTCGATGTCATCTAGACGAAGTTTCCGGCATCCGCGTCCGCACGTTCGCACCGCTGGCTGACTTTGGAGGATATGGAATCAGAACCGCCAAGGGCATCACCGCCTACTACCTGGCGGGCCGCACTGGCGTGCAATTGGAGTTGGTGAATCGGCGCTCAGTTCTTATTGGTTCTTCGAATGCTGAGCAATTGGCAGCTGTTATTGAAGCATTGACGGGAAGAGCATTGACAAGTGAAAGTGACGTGGCAAATTGATTGCGGCGACTGGACTAACCCGCCGTTTTGGCGATCTGACAGCCGTAGACGGGCTCGACTTGCACATCGAACGTGGAGAGGTGTTTGGGTTTCTAGGTCCGAATGGAGCGGGCAAGACAACGACAGTTCGAATGCTCTCAGCGTTGATTGCACCTACAAGTGGAGTGGCATCTATCGGAGGCCGAACACTGGGTGAAGCCAATCAAGATATTCGCCAAAGCGTGGGTGTGTTGACGGAGACGCCGGGGCTCTACAAGCGGCTGTCGGCTTGGGAGAATCTGATGTTCTTTGCCAAGCTCTATCGCATCAAGGATGCAGAGAAGCAGGCCGAGAGATACTTGAAGATGCTCGAGCTGTGGGATCGTCGGAACGGACTGGCTGGAACCTTCTCCAAGGGGATGCGGCAGAAACTCGCTCTTGCCCGTGCTCTTCTTCATGAGCCAGAGATTCTCTTTCTCGATGAGCCAACGGCAGGCCTTGATCCTGAAGCTGCCAAGACGGTTCGCGATCTGATTGAATCGTTGCGATCCAAAGAGCGAACGATCTTCTTGTGCACGCACAATCTCGACGAAGCCGATCGGCTCTGCGACCGTATCGCTCTGTTCAAGACGAAGCTTTTGACGGTGGGCGATCCGCAATCCCTGAAAGAGAAGATGTATGGTCGGCGAACTGTCGTGCATCTGGCCAATCCGAAGCCCGGAATCGAAAACGCGCTCAATCTTCCATTCATTACCAAGGCCGAGTGGATGGATGGACGGCTGTTGGTCTCACTTTCTGACCCTGATACCGAGAATCCGGCACTTGTTCGCAAGCTTGTGGAATTGGGCGCGGAGGTGCAATTCGTCAGTGAACTGAAGATGTCGCTGGAGGATCTTTATCTTGACCTGATGGAGGAGAATCATGAATCGTCTTAAGGTCCTGCTTGTGAAAGAGGGGCGCGAATCGATGCGCAACAAGATGGTGTTGTTTGGTGTCAGCATCTTGCCAATTGCTCTGGTCGTGGCGTCGGTGCTCTTGATCGTTCAAGCCCAGCATGAAACGCCAATGGATCAGATTGCGCTGTTCAACATGGCCTTGATGTACTTCCTCCTGCTGCCCGCCATTATTCCGCTTGCCATCGCCGTGTACTCAATTGTTGGTGAGAAGGAACAGACAACACTGGAACCGCTGTTGGCTACGCCGATCTCGGACGTTGAGTTGTTCCTCGGCAAAGCTCTGGCCAGCGTGATTCCAGCCTTGCTCGTCAATTGGATCAGCTTCGGAGCATTCCTCATCTTGATCCGCCTGTTCGTCGGGGATGCGCTGCTGCAATTGCTGACAGCGCCATGGCTTGCTTCCATCTGCGGGCTTTCTCCGCTGCTGGCTCTGTTCTCAGTTGGCGTCACTATGATCGTGTCTTCGCGTGCATCCGATGCCCGTGCCGCCTATCAGTTCTCCAGCCTTGCCATTCTGCCTGGGCTGATCCCTCTGATCATCTACAGCACGCAGAAGACGTTGGTTGACATGCGGCTGATCTACCTTGAAGGTGGACTGCTGGTTGTCGCCGATCTCGTTATTCTCCATTTTGCGATCAAGCTGTTCAAGCGCGAGCAGATTCTCACGAGGTGGAAATAGGTTGGCGTTCAACATGGTTTGAACCTTCTCGCATCCGGTCGATGTGATACGGACTCAATACTTGGTCCTGCCTTAGCAACGCTCCCAAACGAGTGTCTCGTCAGGGCAGCAGGTGAACAGGAGATGCCTCCTGCAAGCTTAGTCTAATGGGGGACCTATCCTTTGGCCTTTTCTATTGCTCTATCCAATAGCCAGACGAGACACGAGTGATTCACGATGCCTATCACAGCAAACGGGATCCGAGCCGTGAAGCACAACTCACTAATGTGCATTTGACATGTGTGCAGATTCTAGATAGAGTCGTCTTGCATCCATGATGTTCACGAATGTGTTCAGCAGAAGACTGAGCGAGTTGAAGCCCTACCTTTGTGTGATGTTAGCTATCAATAGCAGTGGCAGACGCCGCACGACACCCCCGAAATAGCAGCCGGGATCCTGGTGTTGGCTACGCGGTTGGTAGGCAGTGGGAGAGGTAAGTGGCAAGGAATAGTCAGATCTTGGAGGT
>Ga0272441_10003409_pt1 | contig 30249 bp, 24 predicted proteins | sample SSMProp6N_FD_193582 | JGI IMG/M metagenome (GOLD analysis project Ga0272441, IMG submission 193582) | Marine sediment archaeal communities from Little Sippewissett salt marsh, Falmouth, MA, United States - SSM-Prop-6N | ecosystem: Environmental > Aquatic > Marine > Wetlands > Sediment ... | reverse complement strand
GACCTTCTTCTTGGTCGCGGCCTTCTTCTTCGCACCAGGCTTCTTCTTCGCGACGGCCTTCTTCTTGGTCGCGGCCTTCTTCTTGGTCGCGGCCTTCTTCTTCGCACCAGGCTTCTTCTTCGCGACGGCCTTCTTCTTGGTCGCGGCCTTCTTCTTGGTCGCGGCCTTCTTCTTGGTCGCGGCCTTCTTCTTGGTCGCAGGCTTCTTCGCCGCAGGCTTCTTCTTCGCCGCAGGCTTCTTCTTCGGGACAGGCCTCTTCTTCGCGGCGGCCTTCTCAGGGGCCACAGCCTCCTCCTCGACCGCGGCAACCTCCGCGGGGCCCGGTGCGGTCACCCGCCTCTGCGGCGACCCCCAGCGCTCCTCAGAGGAGTGCCTCGCGGGCGGTCGAGTACCGGCGGGCCGTTTCCCAATCGGGCGTTTTCCCGTGGGCCGCTTCACGCCAGGCCGCTTCACGCCAGGCCGCTTCACGCCAGGCCGCTTCCCCGCCGGGCGTTTTCCCGTGGGCCGCTTCACGCCAGGCCGCTTCACACCCGGCCGCTTCATGCCCGGCCGCTCCGCGCCAGGCCGCTCCACGCCCGGCCGCTTCGTCACGGGCCGCTTCGGCCTCCGCATCCTCGCGCGCCTCCAGGCCTCGTACGCCCTCTCTTGCCGGGTGAGGAACTCGTCGATGACTCGCGCAGTCTCCGGCGCGAGCTCCATGAACTCCACGCCCATTCCCGGGGCGTCATCGTCCGGCTTTGGAAATACGATCCGCCCCTGCAACTCCAGGGGCCTATCGTGCCCCGGAAGGTTGAACCGTAGATTGATCACGGTCCCTTCGGGCAGCGGAATGGTCCGATCCAGGTAGATCCCGCCGCGGCTGAGATTGGCGCTCAGCTGGTGGTAGGTCTCCTCGTCGGTCCACTGCTCGACCCAGACTTTGATCGGAATACGATTTGAACGGCGACGCTCCACAGGGCACCCCCGGGTCCAGGACCGCCCCGCAACGTCCCTCGATTTGGCACAGTGGCGGGGCTGCGCAGCGCCGGAAAAGCGCTCGGTTACGGTCACCAACCGGTCTCGAAATGGGCGTTACAGGGCTCGAACCTGTGGCCTTTGGTTCCGGAGACCAACGCTCTATCCACCTGAGCTAAACGCCCGAAACCCAACCTCTATAAAATACTCCTGCTGGGGAAGCAAGGGGAATGTACCGCAGGGTCGGGCTTTTTCACCCGCAAACGCTGAAGCCACAGCAGGGGCAGTAGGCGCAGCGGCCCTCGAGGGCGAGGTGCCCGCCGCAATCCGGACAACGCCTCCGATCGGGACGTGGCTCGGGAGTCACCGTCGTCGGGCCGGATAGATCACTGACGCCGGGTTGTGATGGGATCGCGTGGGGCTCGGAAAGGCTGGGTTCCATGGTTCCACCGAAGACTGAACACAAGTATAGCAATACCTGCTTGGATGTCCAGTACAAAACACCTGTTCAGCGACCCTATGTTTCAGGAGTGAATCCGGGGGCCGGCACCGGGAAGGAACCGAACGGATGGAGCGATGTGGGCCGAACGGGCTACCCGGGCTACCCGGGCTACTTGAGCTCCTTGAGGAGCGCGCCCATGAAGTCGTAGACCTGACCGATGGTCTTGATCTCGAGCTTCTCGTCCGGGGAGTGGGGATTCTTGATGGTGGGCCCGAAGGAGATCATGTCCATGCCTTCGTACTTGGCGCCGATGATCCCACACTCGAGGCCCGCATGGATGATCTCCACCACCGGGTCCTTACCCATGAGCGCCTTGTAGACCTCCTGGCACTTGGCCAGCAGAGGGGAGGCCATGTTGGGCTGCCAGGCGGGGTATCCTTCACCGCTTTCGGCCTCGCCGCCGAAGCCCCGGGTGACCGACTCGATGCGATCGGTGAGCAGCTGCAGCCGATTCATGTCAGAGCTGCGCTGGCTCGTGAGCGCGGTGAGCTTGCCACCCTCGAGCTTGATCTCAGCCAGGTTGTCCGACGTCTCCACCAGGCCTTCGATGTCCAGGGACATGTCTGCCACGCCATGGGGAAGTGCCAACATGAAGTCCACGGCCTTGCGGGTGGCCGCCGCGGTCAGACCTTCCCCGCCGCTCTCACTCGCCTCCAGGACGATGGTGATGTTCGGATCCGTCTTGCCGTGCTCGGCCTTGACCACGCCGGCCAGGTCCGCGACGATCTTCTGCGCCGCGTCCGCCGCGCCGCCGGGCAGAGCGATGACCGCCTCGGCGTCCCTCGGGATGGCGTTGTGGGCCGTGCCACCGCTGGCCGACAGGAGACGCACCTCGCTGGCCTTGAGCAGCTCGTTGAGGGCGCGCGCCGTCACGATGATGGCGTTGGCCCGCTGCTCGTGGATGTCCACGCCGGAGTGGCCGCCGCTCATGCCGCCGGCCACCAGCTTGAATGGCTTGAGCCCGGCGGGCACAGCCTCGACAGGCAGGTTCAAGGCCATCTTCGTGTCCTTGCCCCCGGCGCACCCAACCGTGAAAACGCCCTCGTCCTCGGAGTCCACGTTGAGCAGGATCTTGCCCTCGACAAAGCCCGGCTCCAGCGCCACAGCACCCGTGAGGCCCGTCTCCTCGTCCACGGTGAACAGCAGCTCCAAGGGAGGGTGCGGCTGATCCTTGTCCAACGACAAGGCCAGCGCCATGGCAATGGCAATGCCGTTGTCCGCGCCCAGCGTGGTCTGATCAGCGGTCAGCCAGTCGCCGTCATAGACGAGCTTGATGGGATCGGTCGCAAAGTCGAAGTCCGTCCCCTTGGCTTTTTCGCACACCATGTCCATGTGGCCCTGGATCACCACCGGCGAGGATCCCTCGTAGCCCACCGTGCCCGGCACCTGGATCACGACGTTGTCCACGCGATCCTTCTTCACGCCGAAGCCATTGTCCTTGGCCCATTGGGTCAGCCACTCGCAGATCTGAGCCTCGGACTTCGAGCAACGCGGTATCTTGGCGATCTCCTCGAACCAGTGCAAAACTTCTTTGGTCTTTGCGTCCATCGTCCTCTCCATTTCGGTTTAGCCGCCCGGCGACGCCAAGGGGCAGCTTGGATTCACTCTTCTATCGCGAAGGGTAATCTAACAAATTTCGACGGGTTTCCCAGCGGAATCAGATTCGGCGGCAGAGATCGGCGCTCCGGTGGGCTGGAGCATCATCCGACCGCATGGCTTGTACTCTCCAGATCTCTTCCCTACAGTAGCCCCCGTACGACCATCCGGAGACGACCCATGATCCGTCGGTTCGAAATGACGCTCCCGACCGCGCTGCTGGCGCCGCTGTTGTTTCTGCTGCCCGCCTGCCCGGCAGGCGAGCAGCAGCCCCGGCGCACCACCTCCGGAGGCGACCACACCACGGGCCCCAACAACGCGCGACGCACCGCCCCGACCGCGCCCCGGTGGCGCCCTCCGGCCGGCCCCATCCGCGGGCTCGTGGAGGTGGAGGGCAACCGCTTTGGTGTGGGCCTGTGCGTCCTGCGGCGACACAGCGCCCGCTGCGGCGCCGTGGTCTCGGCCGATCCGAACCATCCCCCGACCTTCAAGGTCATCCCCCGCCCCGTCAAGCGGCTCAGCCAGGTGCGCACAATCGCTCCGGGGGGCGATCACCGCTGCGACCTCAGGACCAACGGCACCGTGTGGTGCCGCGGCAACAACTCCCGGGGCCAACTCGGCCTGGGACACCTACGTCCCAGCCGCCGCCCCGCACGGGTCCCCCAGCTCACCAATGTGATCAGCCTCGCGACGAGCTGGCGCACCACCTGCGCCGCGCAGCGCGACGGCGCGGCCTGGTGTTGGGGCGAGGCCGCCACCGGGCAGGCGGGCGACGGCGGCCGGATCTGCCCCGAGACCAGCCTGCGCTGTACCGCCGGTCGCCTGCACCGGTCCCCGCACCGCGTCGTGGGCCTGACCGACGTCCGGCAAGTCTACGCCGCCTACGGCTTCGCCTGCGCCCTCAAAAAGGACGCCACCCTGTGGTGCTGGGGCGCAAACGACGCCGGGCAGCTCGGCAGCGGCACCGGGCGCTCCACGTCCCGACCTCAGCGCGTGCGAGGGCTGACCGGCGTGCGTCAGGTGGCCCTGGGCACCAACCGGAGCTGCGCAGTGACCCGGGAGGGCGCCGTGGTCTGCTGGCCCCGCGCCGGCAAGGGTCGCCGTCGCCACAAGCCCGCACGAGTCGGCGGGCTCCCGGCCGTCACCACCGTGGCCACGGGCACGGACCACGTCTGCGCCATCACCGCCCGGGGAGAGGTCTGGTGCTGGGGCGACAACAAGCACGGGCAGTTGGGCGACGGCACCCGCGAGGCCCGCGCTCGCCCGGTCCGCGCCCAGGGGCTGACCGGGGCCACCGCTCTGCTGGGCCTCACCGCTTCGACCTGCGCCGCCACGGCCAAGGACACCCTGTACTGCTGGGGCGCCATGGGCCTGCGCACCGGCAACAAGCGCCAGCAGATCCTCGTCCCCCGCAAGGTCCGGCTGATCGGGAAGTAGCCTGGGTACGCCGCCATTCCGTTAGCCGCCGCACTGGGGTACCATCGACGGCGCCATTCTGCGGGTCATTCAACGATGGTGGCGCAGCCCATGAGGATCTCCACGTCGAGGCCGTTGACGCGGACCTCGTCACAGGTGGCCGGGCAGAGGAGGATCATCTCCGGGGCCGCGGGATCGTCATAGTACCAGCCGCCCGTGGTCGGATCGCAGCCCGCTTCGGTGCCCACGCCGTAGACCGTGGTGGGGTTTTCCGGATCGGCGGGGTCCACCAGGTTGACGTTGATCATTTCGAAGTCCACCACGCCCACGTCCGGCTGGGGGATCTGGAACAGGCACGCGCCCGTTGAGCGGATTTCGTTCAGGGCGTCGATGAACTGCTGGGTCACGTTCCCCCCCGTGTCCACCAGGTAGGCCTGCCCCGTGCCACCCGCGGACGCGATCTGGTTCAGGGCGTCCAGCGTCGACCCCACGCCGATGACGAAGGTCTTCACCGAGGGGTTGGCAGCGGCCGCGGACTGCGCGGAATCCGCCGTGCCCGAGATGGAGTTGTACATGCAGCCCGTCGGCTCACCGTCGGTGGCAAAGACGATGAACGTCAGGTGGCTCGGGTTGGCCTGGGCCCAGGCCGTGGTGTAGATGACCGCGCCTTCCATGGCGGGCTGCGTGGGCGTGGCCGCGCCCCCGGCGCTCTCGGCGTCCAGGGCGCTGACGATGGCGGCCGACACGCCGGGCAGGACCTGGATGGGCACCAGGGGGTCGTCATAGTCGGCCGGGTCGCAGGAGGTGTCAGTGGCAAAGGAGCCGGTGCACATGTTGAAGCCAGGCATGCAGGGGCCGTAGAGCCCACATTCGGCATCCGTCGTGCAGGCTCCGGGGATCGTCGCCGACGGGTCGAGGGGGAAAAACTGCAGCCCCATGCCGATGCCCGCCGTGTCAGGCGACTGCGCAAACCCCTGCAGGGCCGACACCACCGCGCTCCACTTGCCCCCGTCGGTCATCGACGAGGAGCGGTCGAGCATCACGTACAGGTCCAGGGGCACCAGCTCACCCTCATGGGACTCCGCCGCGCAGGCCTGGAGACACACGCCGTCCTGCTCGTAGTATCCATCCAGGCAGTCACCGCAGATGATGTCGCCCTCGATGCCGACGCACTCCCGATTTTGGATGGCGCACTGGTAGGTGCACTGGTCCACCTGCACGCACGCCCCCGAGCCGTCGTCCATGAATCCCACGTCACAGTCCTGGCAGGCCTGCCCCGTGTACCCCGTGAAGCAGGTGCACACCTCGGTACCAGTGGAGTCGTCACAGGTGCCGTGGCCCGCGCAGAAGATCTGCCCCGAGCAGGTCTCGGTGATGCCATCGCCGCCCACCGGCCCACAGCCCACCCAGACCAACCCTGCCACCAGGCCACACACTACGAACAAGTTTCTTCGGATACGCATGTACCATCCTCCAAGCTGCGGTGGACCACCCCGGGGGGACGCCCACGATCGATACTACGGGTCTATTTCACATGATAGCACCGACGATGCCGCAACGGAAACCCACCCAGATCCAGCCCGATCGCCGACGGTCTACCAGTAGTGCTCGTCAACGAAGGCGTCGAAATAGGCTTCCTTGTGCTCGCCAAACCCCTCGACCCCCGCCTTGGTGACCTCGAAGGACGCGTGCTGGTTGGCCACCTTGGAAAAGACCACCACCCGCCGCTCGCCATCTTCGTCCACCAGGTTCAGCTCCGCCAGTGACCGCGAAAAGCTGGTCGTGATGTTGTGCTGGCACAGGGGGCAGAAAAACTCCCAGGTGTCGCCAGGCACCACCTCGATATCCGGCGCCGTAGCAAAGCTGTAGTCCCCCAGCTCCGGCTGGAACAGAAACAAAGTACGCAGATTCCCAAACCGTCCTCCCAACACGATCTCCTTCACCGGGTTGAGCACAGACTCACAGCTCGCACACTTGTACAGCCTACCCATATCGTCGTCCTCCATGTCGTCCACCTCCCAGGCCCGCCCCCGGGGGCGGGCCTGGACCGGACCCATTCGTCAAAGCCGCCACGCGCAGACCCATTGGAGCACAAATCGCTGCTCGAGTGTAGACCGAAAGCCCGAAACGGCAGTGGCCGGGCTGTCGGAGAGCTGGCTGGGCCCACTTGAGGTTCTTTTGCAAATGTCACAAACTGGGTGCACTGGAAGGTAGAACGTACAAAGGCGCAAGAGACGACCGAAGACCGGCCGGGATCCATCCGCAGCGGCCAGCGGTCGCGTCGTCGAGCCTTGGAGGTCGCATGGTGAGCCCCGTGACATCGACGCGTAAGACGCTTTCTTCGATCGTCTTGGTACTGCTCGCCATCGGGGGGCTGGTGTCCCTGTCCGGCTCGACCGTCCATGCGCAGCCCACCGTCGGGGCCAGGGCAGCGCCGGCAGCGCGCCCGGCACGCCCGACGATCGAACGGGCAGCGCGCCTCGCCCTGGACCGCGGCATTCGAGCGGTGAAGGCTGCGCGCAAGCCCGCCGACTATGCCCCGGCAGAACAGGCGTTCCGGGAGGCGGCGCGGCTCGCCCCCGCTTGGCCCAACCCACTGTTCAACCTGGGGTTGATCCTCGCCGCCCAAGGCAAGCACCGGCAAGCGCGACGCGCATTCGATCGGTACCTGCGCCTGGCTCCCCATACGAAAGATGCGCGCTGGCTGCGGTCGACGAAGCTCCCCGAGCTCGCGCGCATCTCCAGCAAGGCCTACAGGGCGGGGCAGCAGTTCCGACGCGCGCTACACGGCTACGGGGCCAAGCAATACAGGCGGGCGCTCTTGGCGATGAAACGGGCCGTCGGACTGGATCCGCTCCGCGGACGATACCGCGCCTTGCTGGGCCTGCTGTACCTGAAGCTGACGCGGTACGACCACGCCATCCCCGAGCTCGTGGAAGCGATCCGCCTTGGCCATCGGAGCCTGTCGGTGTACATCAACCTCGCCTACTCGTACAACCGGCTGGACGACCCGAGCTCGGCGATCACGTACCTGCGCAAGGGGCTCGCGCTCCACCCGGATGAACCCAGCGTGGAGAGGGCCCGACGCAACCTCCGGATCTACGTCAAGAACCGCGCCCGGATCAACGACCTGGAACGCCGCATCGGCCCGCTGGGAAAGTCCTTCAACATCGGCGTCATCGTGTCTCTGCTCACTCCCAGCCTCGGAAGCTCGAGGGCGGCACAGGTGAAGCTCTTCAAAGACGAGGTCGAGACCTTTGCCAGCACCAACACCGGATTCCTGTTCAACATGGACCTCGACTGGCGGGCCGGGCGGGCGGTGGCCATCGGCCTTTCGGTGACGGGGCTGCAGACCAAGTTCCGGGAGGCAGGCTACGCCAATGGCGACTTCAAGCAGTTCGCCTTTGGCGGTCAGATCAAGTTCATGGCGGCGCTGACGCCCCGCATCGAGCTGCGCGGCGGCCTCTTCGCCGGGCTCGCCACCCACGCGGGCTCCTCGCCCCTTCACCCGGGTGGGACCGAGGTGAAGATCGCCGATGGTCTGGGGGTGGTCGGAGGCATCAGCTTCGAGCTCGCCTACTTCTTCAAGTTCTTCGACTGGGTGGGGATGCTGTTCGAGATCGGCGTCATCGGACAACCCCTGGGCTTCGTGGGGGAAGGCGAGGATCGGTACTCCATGACCACCCCGCCCATGCTCTACTTCGGCCTGGGCTTCGTCTCCGCGCTCTGATCAGCTGGTCACGGGCGGGGCCGGGGCCCCGGGCGGGGCCGGGGCTTCGGGCGGCGCTTGTAGAAGCTCCGGATCGCGGTGGACGTGTTTCGCAGGGCGTGAAGCTCGACCGCCTTTCGGTCCAGGACGAAAAGGACTCCCTTGTGCCAGCGCAGATCGCCGGCGATGTTGCCCACCACATAGGTAACCAGGGGACCGCGCAGACCCCAGACCGTGCGCCCGGCCGAGAAGTAGACGATGGAGTGCTTGGGATCGAAGGCCAACCCCTCGATGACGTGACCGCTGGTGGAGCGATAGAGCCGTGCGAGGCCCTTGCCTTGTTTGTAGGTGTAGATGTCCTTGCCGACGGCAAAAAAGAGGCGCTTTCCGGCACAGATCAGGTGTCGCACCGGGCCCGAGGTACCGAGCAGCTTCTGGTAGCGCCCCCCGGGCCAGTAGCGGTACACCACGCCCCGGCTGGAGCCGGGGCCAGCCCGGCCGTAGAGGTAGACCGTGCCGCCCGGGCCGCCGGCGGCGATCCGCATCCCGGATACGGGGAGCCGGACCTTGGGCACGAAGACGTTGCGCCAGACCGCGCCGAAGGAGCGTCCCGAGATGGCGACCAGCCCGCTGGGCACCACGGCGAAGCCCGACAGCCCGGGCAGGACCTTTTTGAGCAGCGACTTGGAGACCAGGGGCAGACGCAGGTTGGCGCCGGAGACGACGAGCGGTCCTTCGGTGGTAATGGCAAAAAATGGCTTCAACGTCTTGCCCGAGGGGCGCAGCGCCGTTCCCGAAACCACCAGGGTCACCTTGACACCAGCGAGCACCGTCACTTTCTTCGACGGCACCGTAACCGGCCGGGGCGTCGCGGGCCGGGGCGTCGCGGGCCGGACTGTCGCGGGTTGTGGCGTCGCGGGCCGGGGCGTCGCGGGCCGGGCTGTCGCGGGTTGGGGCGTCGCGGGCCGGGGCGTCGCGGGCCGGGCTGTCGCGGGTTGGGGCGTCGCGGGTTGGGCAGCGGCGGGCGTCGGCGCGACCAGCACCATCCAGCCGACCATCAGCGCGCCGGTCGCCACGGGGAGATGGAGTCTGAGTCGCATGGGTCTACCTTCTCCGGGTGTGTCCGCACCGCGGGAAGAGATCCACCGCTGGCTTGGCCGGCGTGGCGGGAGCGGAAGGTCGGAGTCGCGGTCGCGGCCGCGGCCTCAAATCAGAGGGTGTTGCGAGGTTCTTGACCCAGTCTTCGCCACGGCCGACGACCTTGGAGATCGGGGTCTCGGTTACCATACCGGTAACCTTGCGCCACCAGCGGATCCGGGACAAGGGACTGTCTTTGGCCAGCTTCTTGACGACCACGGTCGTGTAGCGCTTCGCCTTTTTGACCAGGGCCCCGGTGACCTTGCCGCCGACCTTGCCGATGGTGTGCTTCGCGATCAGATTCATCGGCGAGTAACGCTCTTTCAGATCGTCGACCACAGCCATACCCACCTCAGCATTGAAGACCGCGCCCCGGAGCACCCCCCAGAAGTCCGACTGCCGGAGGCGCCCAGTGCGCCCGGCGCCTACGAGCGCGCGGTAGTTCCGGTTGAAGCGCTTCTTCTCCAGATCCACCAACTCACGGTGCTTCTCCGGCGTGATGCGCTTCTGGTCCTTGTCCTGTTGCAGCCGCTGCAGCTTCTGCTTGAAGCCCAGCACCAGGCGCCCTCCCTTGTTCTTTATCTTGCCGAGAAGGGCCTCCTCGGAGCGCCCGGCGACCTTTCTCGCTGCGTCGGTCGCGACGTTGACCGACTTGCTGACCTCGATCGTCGCTTTGACCGTCATGCCCACCGGGTTGGAGGTGAGGAACACCGACGACAGCACATCGACGGCGTCGGGCCCGAGCTTGGTCGCGTAGTCGTAGACGGTGCGCTTGCGGCTCTCCGTGGACTGCGCCGGCCCACCGGCGCGAATGGTGGGCTTGGGCACCGTGGCGTAGCGGTGGCAAATGTGGCCCTTGGGGTAGGGCTTGGGCGCCGCCCCGCGTAGGGGGCGGGCACGCGTCTTGCCCGCAAGATAGACCGAGGGGGTGTCCCAGGAGCTGTAGGCGCTGGTATGAAGCCGCCCCAGCAGCTCCGCGTGGCGCGATCCGAACAGATTGCGGATGTCCTTGGCGCGCTGATCGATCACACGCTGCGCCCGCTCCAGCTGAAGCCGGGTGATGGCCCGGCGTTTGCGATACCGCTCCTCCTCCAGCTTTCGCCTGCGAAGCAGCTCCGCCCGCGCCCGCGCCCGCGTCGCCGCCGCTGCTGCGGCGTACCTGCCCCCCCCTCGCCGATACTTGCTTCTCCGGACGGTACGCTTGCCGCAGTTCGGTCCCACGCACACTCCGGGACCGACGGCAGGCACATCCGCCCACGTTGGCGCTGAAGTCACGAGCAGCCCCGCGCCAACCACGAAGACCGGCACTACCAAGACCATGGGAAAATGCCTGCGTGTAGTCATGGCCACCCTATCGCTGTTGCCGACAGCTCCCTGTTCGTCCAGGCTAACACCGCTGCACAGCCAAGTCGATGGATCAGGCACCTGTCCGTCGGGTAGCCCGAATCGGGGGGCGTGCAGGCACTGCGCTCACATCGCCGGTGAAGTCGAATGGAGCCGGCCGCTACTTGAGCATGGCAATGAACAGGCCCGCGGCGATGATGGTGCCGATGACGCCGGCCACGTTGGGGCCCATGGCGTGCATGAGCAGGTAGTTGCGCTTGTTGGCCTGCTGGCCGATGGAGTGCGCCACCCGAGCCGCCATGGGCACGGCGGAGACACCCGCGGCGCCGATGACCGGGTTGATCTTGTTTTTCAAAAAGAGGTTGAAGAACTTGGCGAAGACCACGCCGCCACCGGTGGAAAAGACAAAGGCGAACAGCCCGAGCAGGTAGATGCCGATGACCTTGGGCTGCAGAAACTTCGTGCCATCCATGGTGGCGCCCACGCCCAGGCCCAGGAAGATGGTCACGATGTTCATCAGCGAGTTCTGGGCGGCATCGTTGAGCCGCTCCACCACGCCGCACTCTCGAAAGAGGTTGCCCAGCATGAGCAGGCCGATGAGGGGCGCCGCCGGGGGCACCAGCAGGATGACCACGATGGCCACGGCGATGGGAAAGACGATGCGCTCGGACTTTGCGACCTTGCGGGTCTGCTTCATGACCCGGCCGCGCTCCTCGGCCGTGGTGAGGGCGCGGATCACCGGCGGTTGCACGATGGGTACCAGGGCCATGTAGGAGTAGGCCGCCAGGGCCGTGGCACCCAGGAGGTGCGGCGCGAGCTGCATCGAGGTGTAGATCGTGGTGGGGCCGTCCGCGCCTCCGATGATGCCGATGGCGGCCGCCTCCTGGGGGGTGAATCCGATGAGCAGCGCGCCGAACATGGCCGTGTAGACCCCCACCTGGGCCGCCGCACCCAGCAGCAGGGTCTTGGGGTTGGACAATAGCGGCCCGAAGTCGGTCATGGCGCCCAGCCCGAGGAAGATCAGGCAGGGTACAATCTCACCCTTCTCGAAGCCGTAGTGGTAGAAGTACCACAGCAGCCCGGGGTCGGAGTGCTGCCCGGTGACCAGATCCACCACCTGGCCCAGCTCGTCTGTCATCAGCGGCGCCAGGGGCAGGTTCACCAGCACCGCGGTGAAGCCGATGGGCACCAAGAGCAGCGGCTCGACGTTCTTCTTGATGCCGAGGTAGACAAAGGCCAGGCCCACCACCCACATCACAGGCTGCTCCCAGACGAGGTTCATGAACCCGGTCTGAGAGAAGACGGACTCGAGCCGCGTGATGAAGTCTGACATGGGTGGATCCTGCGTCCTGCGGATCAGCGGATCGGCAAGCCGTCGGGCCGGCGAACCGTCCGAGCGCCGAAGCGGCGGAACGGCGGAACGGGGGGGCTACCCGATGATCACCAGCACGTCGTCGGCCTCCACACTCTGACCCTCGGCGACCTTGATCGAGGTCACCTTGCCGCCGGTCTCGGCAACCACGGGCATCTCCATCTTCATCGCCTCGAGCATGACGACCTCCTGGTTCTCCTCCACCTCGTCCCCCTCGCCCACCAGGAGCTGAATGACCTTGCCAACCATCGGTGCAACTACTTCTGCCATGTCCGTCTCCTTTTCCGAATCGTCTGGACCGCGACCGGGCCGCGGCCTTGTGTCAGTCTCCACGGGCCGTCTTCTCCGGGGAGTCGCGCCCCTGGAGGGTCCGGCCGATGAGGAGCATCGCCAGGTAGATCACGATCAGGTTCACGAACACGCCGCCGAACCCGATGACGAAGATCTGCAGCCCTTTGGCGAGATACTCGGTGTGCACGACCTGGCTCCTTTGGCCTAGCTCCGCTTGCCCAGCGCGTAGCCGGAGATGATCATCTTCTGCACGTTGGAGGTGCCCTCGACGATCTGATAGGACTTCGCGTCCCGGATGAGCCGGCCGCAGGGGTACTCGTTGGAGTAGCCGTAGGAGCCGAAGATCTTCATGGTCTCATTGGCGGCGTGGACCGCCGCCTCGGCCGCGAAGTACTTGGCCACAGACGTCTCCCGGGTGGCCCGCTCGCCCTTGTCGCGCTTGAGCGCCGCCTTGTAGATGAGCAGCTTGGCCGCCTCGTGGTCGGCGTACATCTGGGCGATCTGGGACTGCACCATCTGGAACTCCCCGATGGTCTTGCCGAACTGTTTCCGCTCGTTGGCGTACTCCACCGACGCATCCAGGCAGGCTTCACCGAGGCCCACGGCCCGGGCGGCGCAGGACAGCCGCGTGCCGTCGAGCTGGGTCATGCAGATCTTGAAGCCCTTGTTCTCCTCGCCCAGAAGTGACTTCGCGGGGAGCTTGGCGTCTTCGAAGATCAGCTCGCCAGTGGGCGCGCAGAAGAGGCCGAACTTCTCCTCGATGGGGATGGACTCGATGCCGTCCCAGGCCTTGGGCTCGACGACGAAGGCGCTCATGCCCCGGTGCTTGGGTTTGGCTTCCCGGTCGGTGTAGGCATACAGCAGGCCCGCGTCGGACACGTGGGCATTGGAGATCCAGGTCTTCTGGCCGTTGCAGACGTAGGAGCCGTCGGGTTGCTTGTCGGCGTGGGTCTTCATGGAAGCCACGTCCGAGCCGGTGTTGGGCTCGGTCATGGCGAAGCAACCGAGGTACTCGCCCGACACGAGCTTCGGGATGTACTCCTCCTTCTGCTCCTGGGTGCCGAACTGCAGGATGGTCAGGGCCGGTCCCATCATCTGCATGTTGATGGGCAGGCTCCACGAAGCGCTCACCCGAGACAGCTCAATGGAGATGACCGCCATGGCCAAAAAGCCGTAGTCCATCTCGACGCCGCCATACTCCTCGGGGATCACCGTGCCGAAAAAACCCAGCTCACCCATGGCCCGGACCAGCTCGGGCCGGTAGGTGTGATTCTTCTCGTCCTCGTCCTGGGTGGGCTTGATCTGCTCCTCGGCGAAACGGCGAGCGTTGTGCCGCAAAAGCTCAACTTCTTCGGGTAGCTCGAAATTCATGATTTCCCATACCTTTGCTGCGTGTGAGCGGCTTGGTTCCTGTAGGGGGAAAACGACTATGAATCCGGCCCCAAGTCAAGGGTTTTGTCGCCCCCTGGGGCAGTCCCTGGGATCATCTACTATCCACGGTGCAGGTGTAGTATAATGCGGGCGTCAAAAGCGGGTATCGGAAGGACGTGGTCATGAAGAAAATCGTAATCGTATCGATGACATTGGGGTGGTTGCTCGTCATGGGACCTGGGCTGGTCGAAGCCGCGCCGGCGACAAAAAAGAAAGCCGTCCGATGTCTGGTCACGCATCAGAAGCAGATAAAGCGGTACGTGACCGCCGGAATGGACGAGTTCGCCCGCCTCAAGTACCGACGCGCGCTGAACAAGATCGATCGTGCCGTGCGCTATGCCGAGTCCCGGGGCTGTCACGCGGACGCCGCTTACGCCCGCGCGCTGGCGGCCAAGGCGGTGGTCTACTTCGACGGCAAGCGCGATCGGGACCGGGCCTTTGGCCTGCTGGACCAGGCCTTCAAGGTCGACCGCTCGGTGTCGCTGGAGGGCAAGCCATCGGCGTCACTGGTCCGACTGTTCAACGACGTGCGCCTGGCGGCCAGAGCCGAGGCCCTCACGAAGACCGCGAAGTCCCGACGCCTGGCCCTCGAACGGTGGACCCGACACCTGTCCCGCGGCGCCAAGGCGCGGTACCGGCGCCTGACCGACGGGCTCACCGCCACCGGGCGGAGCCGGCTGCGTCGCGCCAACCGCCTGGCCGCAGCGGGCGACAGGCTCGTCAAGAAGAACAAGCTCGCCGCCGCCTATCGGACCTACAGAAAGGCCCTGCGTCTCGCCCCCGATAGCCTCGCCCTGCGAGAGCGGTTCGGCGTGGTGCAGCTCCGGCTCGGCGACTACAGCGGCGCCCTACGCACGGTGCAGTGGATCCGCAAGCACGCCGGAGACACCCGCGCCGACCGGCTGCTCGACCTTCAAAGGAAGCGAAGCCCAAGGCACACCAGGTAGCCCAAACCGACCCCCGAAGCTCCACGCCACGACTCGCCGCAACATCGGCGCCACCACGCATGACGACGCACGCAAACCCGCCCCTACGTCCGGAGGCCGCCGCAGGGCGCATTACGGCGGGGACCACCGTCACGATCAGTCGGACCTTCACTGCGGCCGAGGTGACGCAGTTCGGTGACCTCACCCGGGACTACAATCCAGTTCACTATGAGCCGCGCTTCTGTGCCACAAAAGGCTTCGACGCTCCCATCTGCCACGGCTTGCTGGTGGGCTCCATGATCTGCGAGCCCGGTGGCCAGTGGGCCTGGCTCGCCTCGGAGATGAGCTTCCGCTTTCTGCGCCCGGTGTACGTGGGGGACACGGTCACCTGCGAGGTCACCGTGACCGAGGTGGACGCCCGCTGCTTTGCCCGGGCCGAGGCCACCTTCACCAACCAGCACGGCGACAAGGTCCTCACCGGTCGCCTGGCGGGCATGTTGCCTCACGGCACCGATCGCCAGGTGCTCCAAACCCTGGTGGACGAGGGCGACCCCACCAACCCCCTCGCGTGACTCGGCCCTTCCCATTGACGGGCGATTGTATTCGTCGGCTAGATCTCCTAGAGTGGGTCGGTCGCACTGGGGTGACGACTGATCGAAAACCAACCCAGGGAGGAACGATATGGGCTTTTTCAGCAAGCTATTGGGCGGAGGCGCGGACAAGACCAGCAAGGCGGCCAAGGCGGCGACACCAGCAGAGACCAAGGCTCCCAAGGAGGAGAAGGTCAAGCTGAGCGACGCCGAAAAAGACTACGAGAAGATGCAGCGGTACATCGCTCAATGCGAGGCCGACGGCATCGACCTCGCGGGGTTGGACAAGGACGACTTCGTCGGCTACCACGTCAAGACGCAGCTCCTTTCCATGGCCCAGGCCGACGGCAAGACCGAAGAGGAGGCCGTCATGGACCAGGGCTTCCAGAGCAAGAAGCACTACAAGCAGGTCACCCACTACATGATGTACCGATGCACCGAGCTGCGGAAGGATGAGACGGGGGAGTACGAGACCTACATCACCGACGCCTGGAACAACGCAGGCGCAGAGGCGAGCATGAAGGCCGTCCAGATGATGCAGGCCAACGCGGCGACCGCCGATCCCACTCTGCTCGAGCCCGTGGGCGGCGTCACCGTGGACCAGTGGGCCGGCGCCGCTGCGACCATGGCGACCCTCGGCGCCGACGCCACACCGGATCAGGTGGCCGCGGCCCTGGGCAAGTTCGGTCTGGACCGGGCGACCTACGACGCCGCCCAAGCGGGGTGGATGGCCAAGATGCAGGGCGACACCACGGGAGCCATCTCCCAGAAATACGCCGAGGCCTTCGCCGCTGGCCAGGGTTTGGACACCAGCGTCGAGCCCTGCTCCTTCGAGTACTACGTAGAGATCCAGGTGGCCCAGGAGGCCTGGGCGAACTCGGGCAAGGACGTCAACGCCGAGCTGACCAACGTCTTCGGCATCACCGCCATCGACTACTCGAACTACTCCCAGTACTGGGCCACGAAGTACGCCACCGACATGGCGCTCATTCGAAAGGCCGACGAGCTGCGCGAGAAGTTCCTGGCCAAGTACTCCACGGCCGGCATGGACGACGATCTGTCTCTATGAAACCCAGCGACGAAGCACTCAACGCCCAGATCGACGCCATCTGGGTTCAGCTCCGTTCAGACGTCGGCCAGGCCTTCGACGCGGCCTATGCCGTGACGGATCCGGCGGGCCTGGACCCAGCCTGGCAGACCACGTGCCAGCGCTGGGGCGTGGCGCACATCTCCGACGAGGAGCGACAGCAGGTGCGCGCCGCCCAAAAACCACTGCGCGGGGCGTCGGCCATTGAGTTTCTGGGGGTCGTAAAGGCCATCGTCAAGACCCACCGCATCGCCACCAAGCGCCTCGACACCTGGGACGCCCACTCCGCGATAGAGGCCAAGCACAGCCGATTGTCGAGCTTGTTGGATCGAACCGACAGCGAGCTCATCACCGCGTACAAGGGCGCCGTCCTGCCCAAACCCGGCGGGATGTTCGCCCACGCCATGGCCGGTGCAGCGACCGGATCCAAGCCCGCCCAAGCGGGCCCGACCACATCGACCCTCAGATGCCGCGGCTGCGGGGCGCCACGGCTCAGCACCGCAGATCTAATCTGCGCCTACTGCGACCAACGGCTCGTCTAGGGCGCCTCATCCAGGAGGGCAACATGTCTGCAATGTCAGAGAAGTTCGCATCGCAGCTCCAACCCGTGGTGGCCAAGTGGGACGGCTTTCTGGCCAAGGTGGAGCAGCGTCTGCAGGAGGTCCACGCCGAGGCAGAGGCTGGCATGGATCAGCTCATCGCGATGCACACCACCGACTACGGACCCATCGGGGCGGGGTTCACCGCCCTGCAGACCCGGTACCACGGGCTGGGCACCAAGGTGAGCGACGCCTGGGAGAAGATCGAGGAGCAGCTCGAGGAGATCAATGACCAGAAGGAAAGCCGGAAGTCCGAGGAGCTCGACGCCTACTACGAGCTCGAGGACCAGCAGCGCGCCAAGTATGACGCGCTGTACGAGAAGGTGGACCTGCAATACCAGTACCTGGCCGTCAAGAAGAGCGCGGACTGGGCCCGGCAGCTCTACCCCCTCGCCCAAGCCGAGATCCAGACGGAGAAGGCCTGCACCCAGTGCGGTGCGCCCTTCCAGCAGACCGTGTACCACCAGGCCGTCAACCTCACGTGTCCCCACTGCGGCTCGGTCAACAGCTGCAACCCGGGCATGGCTACCGCCATGTACTTCGGCTCGGGCGTGCACAACCTGGCCGAGGAGCAGTGCTGGGCCGAGAAGATGGCGGAGCTCAAGGCCGACAAGGCCCTGAGCGACTGGCGCCACCCGACGCAGTTCGACTTCCAGACCCGTCTGGACGCCGCGCAGGCGTTCTGGGACAAGTACTTCGCGGTCACCCAGCAGCTCAACCCCGGCTTCGACCAGCCCCTCGCCGAGGCGGCGGCCGACAAGATGAAGCACTTCACCGCCTGGGATCAGGGCGTGGACAGGGAGAAGCGGATCTACCTGAGCCAGGCCGTGGAGGCAGCGGCCAACAAGGATCCCGACACCATGCGGCAAGTCGCGGCGAGCCGACCTCACCACGTGGACTGGACCGACGTGGGCGAGTGCATCGGCGAGCACCTGGGCCGCCGGCAGTGCAAGTGGTTTCTCAAGATCTGGCACGAGGTCAAGGGCGAGAAGCGCGACAAGAAGAAGTGGGTCAATGAGGAGCTATCCGACATCATGGACACCGTCCGTCGGTGATCGGTGGTTACATTTTGGGCAGCGACCAAGCCCCGAACTGATATACTCAGGGGCTCATCCACACCATCGAGGCTGACCGTGAGCAATGCACCCCCGGGAAATGGTGACGGCAAGGCGAAGGGGCCTCGGCCCAAGACCACGACAGGGACACCCACGCGACGCATCGACAAGCGCGCCGAGCTCTCCGGTGGGCCACCGCCACCCCCCGCGCCCGACAGCGCCAACGGCGAAAACCTGGTGGAGCCCCTGGACCCGTCGGCCAGCGCGGCCGACATCGATGAGATGGTCACCCACGAGGTGTCCCACACGCTGACCCTCGACGAATCGGAGCTGGAGATCCTGCCGTCCGACGCCGACGTGGCCGACGCAACCATGGTCCAGCGCGCCCAGGCACTACGCGACAGCTACCTGGCCGAGGCCAAAAAGCTCCCGGCGGCGGACCGAACCCGCCAGGCCCAGCTCCTGTTCGAGGTTGCTCGAATCGAAGAGGAGACCCTGGAGGACACCGAGGCCGCCTACAACCACTACCGGGAGGCCTTTTCCAAGGACGGCACCCTGGCGGTGAACCTGCGGGCGCTGAGACGGATTCAGCTCGAGCGCGAGGACGTGGCCGGCGCCCTCAAGACCCTCGACGCCGAGGTGCGTATCTGCGCCAACCAGGAGCAACGCGCCACCCTGCTGTACGAGCGGGGGCTGTTGCAGCTGGGCCTGGCTGAGCAGAGATCCGCCGAACGCAGCTTCAAGCGAGCCCTTGAGATCGACGCCACCTTCCTGCCGGCCCTGGCGGCGATGGGCCACATCGCTGAGTCCCAGGGGGACACCCGTACGGCGGGCAAGCTGCTGGTGCGCATGGCCCAGATCTGCGAGGACGACCACCGAAAGGGGCTGATCATGGCCGAGGTGGGCGTGCTGGCCGAGTGCGACGACCAGCCTGCCGAGGCGCTGGATCGCTACCGCATCGCCATCGGCTACGACCCACAGCTCGTGGGCGCTCGCTTCGCCCTGGAGCGGCTCTACACGGTGCGTGGGGACTGGGGCGCGCTGACGGATCTGCTTCTGCAGACCGCGGACCGCTCCAGCGACGAGGACATCGTGGCCGTCTACAGGTTCCTGGCCGGCGCCATCGCCGGGCACCGCCTGGGCGAGGATCTGCGTGCGGCCCTCTTGCACGAGCAGTGCTTCGACACCCGACCCGAGCGGGCCTTGCCCCTCGACGAACTCAAGGACATCTACGAGCGACAAGGGAGCGTCAAGGAGCTTATCCAGACCCTCGTGCGGCAGCTGGCCCAGGCCGAGGGCAAGGTCAGCGCGGTGGACGCTGCCTCTACCCTGTTCCGGGTGGGCGAGCTGTACGAACGGCTCGAAGACCCCGACCAGGGCATCGCCCGCTACCGGGAAGCGCTGGAGCGCTCCAACGCCTTTTTGCCCGCCAAGCGGGCGCTCACGCGGGCCCTCACGGCCGCCGGTCGGCACAGCGACGTGGCCGAGCTGCTACGGGCCGAAGCCGACGCCACGGCTGACCCGGAGCGGCGCACGGACCTGCTGCTCCGCCTGGCAGAGCTGACCGAGTGGCAGCTCGAGTCCCCCGACGACGCGATCCCCATCTATCTGGAGGGGTTGAGCCACGTCCATGGGGGCGGGGCGGCCAGCCAGGCCCTGGACCGACTGTACACTGAGCGCGGTCAGTGGGCGGACCTGACCGAGCTACTCCAGGCCGAGGCCGACGGCTGTGAGGATCCCGGGCGGCGCGGAGCGCTGCTCAAGCGCATGGCGTGGATCCAGGAGGTGCACCTGAGCCAGGCCGACAACGCCACGCACACCCTGGAGCGGCTCCTGGACGAGCCGGCGAGCCAGCGGGACGTGACTATGGCCTTGAGCCGGGTCTACCACGCGCAGCGCCGCTTCGACGACCTGGTAAAGAACCTGGAGCGAGAGGCCTCGCTCTCCAAGGAGGGGCCCGAGATCCTCGCCCTGCTCTGCCACGCCGGGGAGATCGCCGAGACGCAGCTCAATGACACGGGGCGCGCCCGGCAGCTCTACATGAAGGTGCTGGAAAAGGCCCCCACGAACATCCGCGCCCTGCGAAGCCTGGGGCGGCTCTACCTGGCGGCGGGCTACTGGGACGAGCTGGTGGAGACCTACCGAAAGGAGCTGGTGGCCACCCCCAAGGGGTACGACTCGGCGATCCTCTCGTTCCGCATCGGCCAGCTCTTGGAGACCCGCATCGGCGATGACGGCGCTGCGGAGCGCTCCTACAACGATGCCTTGGAGCAAGCGCCCGACTACACGCCGGCCTTGGAAGGGCTGGCGGCGTTGCTCACCCGCCGTGGCCGGTGGAAGGACCTGGTGGACATCCTCGTGAACCGCTCGACCCAGCTCGAGAGCCCCGACCGTCGGGCCGACGGGCTGCTGCGGGCGGCGCTGCTGACCTTCCATCGCATGGGCAACGTGGACCAGGCGCTGAAGCTGTGTCTGGAGGCCATCGCCGTCGACGACTCCATGCTGGAGGCGCACCTGCTGTGGGAGCAGCTCTCCGCCTCGGACGGTCGGTTCGAGGAGCTGACCTCCGTGCTCACCACCAGCCTGGCCGACGACGACCTGCCCCGGAACGCCCGGGTCCGCCTCGGGCTCAAGCTGAGCATGATCCGGCGGGTGCACATGGGCAGCCCGAGCGGAGCCATGGACGCCGCACGGCACGTGCTGCTCATCGAGCCGCGGAACGCCGAGGCGCTGTTCGTCCTGGCCTCCATGCTGCGGCGGGAGCGGCTGGTGGACGAGCTGCCCGACGTGCTCGGTCGGCTGGCGGACACCACCGCGGACCCGGTCACCGCCACCGCGGATCTGATTCACCTCGGCGTGGTGCTGCCGCCCGACCAGCAGTACGACGCCGTGCGCGCCGACATCTACGATCGGGTCCTTTCGATCAACCCGACCCACCCCTTCGCCCTGTGCCAACAGGAGCGGCTGGCCAGACGCCACGAGGACGTGGCCACCTTGGCGGACATCATGCGTCGCCGGTCCGAGGACACCTCGGATCCGCACACGCAGATCGCCGCCTTCATGACCCTGGGCGATCTCGCGTGGCGCGCCGGCGAGCTGGATGAAGCCGCCGGCTGGTTCTCGAGGGCGTCCCAGATCAACCCACAGTGGCTGCCCTGCGTGCGGGCCCTGCGCTCTCTGCGGGAGGCCCAGGGACGCTCCGCCGAGGGGGCCGAGCTGCTGGAGCAGGAGGCCGAGCTGGCCGTGGATCAGGACGCCGTGGTGAAGGCGCTCATGGAGGCGGCCTCCATCTGGCTCCAGGCCTACGCCGACACCGAGCGGGCCGAGAAGCTCTACAGCCGGGTGTTCGAGCTGGATCCGGGCAACTCCATCGCCTTCCAGCGGCTTGCGGCTCTGCTCGGCGGGCGAGACGCCCACGAGGAGCTCGCGCCCATCTACCGCAATCGCATCAACATGGCCGACAAGGCCGAGAAGGTCGAGCTCCTGCTCCAGCTGGCCACCCTGTGGGAGCAGCAGCTCGATCGCCACCAGGACGCCGCCGAAACCCTCGAGGAGGTGCTCCGGTTGGATCACGAAAACCCCGAGGCGCTGATCCACATCTCTCGCATCTACCGCCAGCTCGGGCGGTGGCGTGCGGCGGTGGTCTCCCTGGACCGGCTGGTGAAGGTCTCCTCCGAAGCCGAGATCGTTCGCCAGGCCCACTACGTGCGCGCGGATCTGCTCGAGCAGGAGCTGGGCGAGGACGACAAGGCCCTGAAGTCCATCCAAGCCGTCCTGGCGAGTCACCCCACAGACACAGATGCGTTGACGGCCGCGGCGCGGCTCCACGAGCGGCTGGGACAATGGGAGGGCGCGGTGAACGCCCTGGCCAGCCTGGCCGAGCCAGCCCCACCCGGTGAGCGGGCTGCCATGCTCCTGAAGATGGCTAGCATCTTCGAGGTGGGCCTGGGCCGCACCGAGCAGGCCCACGAGCACGTGGCCAGGGCCGCCGCCCTGTGCAGCCTGGCGCCCGAAGCCGTCGAGCCCCTGGGCGAGTACTTCACCAAGCGGGAAGACTTCGTGGGCTACGACCACCTGCTGGCGCGCGTGCTCAAGGGCGCGCCCCCGCGCAGCGCCGGGGTCGTAGCGCTGCACCTGGCCCGGGCGCAAAACCTGTCGGAGAAGCTCGAGCGGTACGACGACGCCGAAAAAGAGATCCGCGCCGCCCTCCTGGACGAGCCGGGCTCAACCGAGTCCCTGCTGGCCCTGGGCGAGCTGCACCTCACCCGGCAGAACCCAGCCCTGGCCCAGGTGGAGTACCACGGCGTGCTCGAGCGGGACCCCTTCCAGCCAGACGCCTATCGGGGGCTGCTCCGGGTGTTTGAGGCCAAGCACGAAAAAGACCGCGCGCGCCTGGCCGCGCAGGTGCTCGTGTCCCTGGACCAGGCCCGGGACGAGGAGAACAGGCTGGCCAGAGAGGTCCACCCCCCCAACCAGCTCCAGCTCCCGCCCGAGCCCCTCTCCCTGGAGGGGTACCAGCAGCTCATGGCCACCCGCGAGGATCGGCCCACGGCGCGCATGCTGCTCGGGGAGCTCACGCCGCATCTGCACATGATCTTCACGCCGGACTTCGCCCGCTGGGGTCTGGGGGAGGACGACGACCTCCCGGCCTCGCACGAGCTACGGGCCCGGGCCGTCCACATCGCCGCCATGCTCGGTGTCACCGACGAGTTCAAGATCGCCATCAGCACGAACAAGCCGGACGCCATGGCCATCGAGCACGCCGAGGAGCCGACGATCGTCGTCGGCAAGAAGCTCGCCAAGGGCCCCGAACGGCAGCTGGATTTCCTGCTGGGGCGAGCCCTGGGGCGAATCCTGGCCAAGACGGTGTACCTGGGATTGGTCAACCTGAGGGACCTCGAGGTGACCATGGCCGGCGTGGTGGCCCAGTACGACAAGAGCTACGGGCTCCACCTCGGCGGTGACGAGGACCTGGCCGGGGTGGGCCGCGCCTTCATGCGCAAGCTCAGTCGCAAGCAGCGCAAGGCGCTCGAGGAGCCGTCGAGGACCTACGCGGCCATGGACCCGGTGGGAATGCACACCTGGGCCGAGGCCGCCGCCCAGGGCGCCGCGCGCTGCGGGCTCCTGGCAGCGGCGGACCTCCCCGCGGCAACGGCGATCCTGAAAATGGAGGGCACCAACGACGAGGAGCTCGCCGGGCTGTGCATCTTCAACATCAGCCCCCGGTACGCCGAAGCCCGCCAGCGGTTGAGCCTGGTCCTCGATTGACCGAGGTCCCATGAGCGACGAGATCCCCATCACCCGCCCCTGGTTGGGCGCCGAGGAAGCCCGGAGCGTGGCTGGAGCGCTGGAGGATCGTTGGGTGGGCCAGGGGCCCCGGGTGGCCGAATTCGAGCGGCGGCTGGCCACGCGGGTGGGCGCGAGCCATGCCGTGGCGGTGTCCTCTGGCACCACGGCCCTGCACCTGGCGCTGGTGGCGGCGGACATCGGCCCCGGCGACGAGGTGATCGTCCCGGCCCTGTCGTTCATCGCCACGGCCAACGCCGTGCGCATGGTCGGCGCTCGGGTGGTCTTCGCCGACGTGGACCCGGCCACCGGGAACCTGGATCCCGCCGACGCTGCCCACAGGATCACCCCCCGGACCCGTGGGCTCATCGTTGCGCACCAGCTCGGCCTCCCCGCGGACCTGGAGAGACTCATCGACCTCGCCGACGACCACGGCTTGACGCTGGTCGAAGACGCCGCGTGCGCCCTGGGCAGCCGCTGGCAGGGCGAGCCCATCGGACGCCCCCACGGCGCGCTGGCCTGCTTCTCCTTCCACCCGCGCAAGATCATCACCACCGGGGAGGGCGGCGCCCTCACGGTGACCGACGAAACAACGGCCGACCGGCTTCGGCGGCTGCGCAACCACGGGGGCGAGGCCGCGCCCGACACCCCGGAGGGAACCCGGTACCTGGGGCTCGGCTACAACTACCGCATGAGCGACCTTCACGCGGCGGTGGGCCTGGCCCAGCTGGAGCGACTGGACGAGATCCTCGAGCGCCGCAGGGACATCGCCCAACGGTACGACGCCCGTCTCTCCGGCCACCCGTCCCTGTCCACACCGCCCGTGGTCCCCGGCGCCACGCACAACTACCAGTCCTACCAGGTGGTCCTGACCGACGACGCGCCGGCTACCGCCGCCGACCTGGTGACCCGGCTGGCGGCGCGGTCCATCTCGGCCCGGGGCGGGCTCACGGCGATCCATCGCGAGCCCGCCTACGCCGACGAGACCAGGCCTCCCCTGCCCCACACCGAGGCCCTCAGCCGACGGGGGATCTTTCTGCCCATCTATCCCGAGCTCGGTGACGACGAGGTAACGCGCGTGTGCGACGCCCTGATCGCCGCCCTGAAAGGAGAGCGCGGAACATGAGCGTGCGCCTGGCCATCGCCATCGCCACCTGTGGGATGATCCTGGGTCTGGCCGCGGGCTGCCCACCACCCCAGACCACCACCACCGTGCCGCGGGCCGTCGCCCCGGATCGCCTCAAGGGCGATTGGCACGTCACATCCACCCTGGGCGTGCGCCAGGGCGTGGGTGAGCCGGCAAAGCTCCTGCTCGCCGTGAGCCGCCAGGTCCAGGACGTGCTGGAGGGCAAGATCCGGATCGAGGGCGTTCCCGCGGCCCTCACCGCGCTCATGGGCCCCTTCGTGGCCCAGCACCTCAAGAAGCTCGTGCCGACCTGGGCGGCCGACCTGGTCCGGCGCCTCAAGAAGATAGACGACGCCCTGAGCGACATCCGGGTGGAGTCCATCGAGACCCTGCGGGCCCTGGGAGACAACCGCTACGCCGGCCACTCCCGGTGGCTCCGGGTGACCGTGAGGTCCGGCAGTCTCCAGGTGACGGGGACGCCCAAGGACGTTCCCGGGCTGGGCGCCCTCAAGGCCACGACCTACTCCGCCGCCGAGCACACGGGCCACCTGCGCATCCGCGACCTGAGGGTGAGCCACCAGCTCGGCAAGGTCTACCGCTGGGCCGCCGAGGCGCTGCTCGGGGGGGTCACCTGCGCTTCCAAGCACATCCCCTGCTTCCGCAAGGTGGAGCAGCTCCTGACCGCCTTGATCCCCTGCGACAAGCTAGCCACGCTGGTGGCCCGGGCCGCGCCGGCCCTCTCCGCCATGGAGCCGCTGATCAAGGCCGGATGCGAATCCCAGAAGACCCGACTCATCAAGGCGGTGGGCCTGCGGCTGGACAAGTTCAGCCTGCGGCTGACCTTCGTCAACCTCGGCGGCGACGCCCGCATCCAAGGGGACCGCCTGGTGGGCGGCCGTTGGCAGGGCACCCTGGGCAAGGCCTACGGGGGCGGACGGTTCGAGGGAACCTTCGCGGGCCGCCGGGCCGGGCAGTAGCACCGGCGCCGGATCTCGATGTCCCTAGCTGAGGAGCCGTCTCAAACCAGGCTTCCAGCGGGCGCGCCAACACCGGAAACTACAGCTCTGTCACGTGCATCTGTCTCGTGCGGCTTGTGGATGTGAAGCGATCCGGCTGATCAGTGTTTGAGAAACCGATCGCCGAGGCGCCACATGGACTGGAACAACAAGAGCCGCGTACCCACTCCTTTCGCCTATTCACGGCGTCTGGGCCTACATGGCATCTCGCACCGTTGCGGTTGACCTCGGCCCGGCCCCTGAGCATCAATGCACGCCGAGTTCCGATACGGGTCCCAAATAGCCGCAATACATCACGACACCATCGCGGTGATCGACCTCAGCGGGCAGTACGCCCACCTGGATTGCGGAGGAATGCTCAAGAAAAATGGACTGGGAATGTTTCGGGGCGTCGAGGCGTTATCGGCTTCGGAGGTCGAGTCTGATCATGTCGAGCGAAGCGCGGTCGCACAGTATGGTGATCCTTCTGTTCGCCACCTTGGTGGCGGCCACCAGCCTGCTGGGTCGGGTCGGTGTCAACGACCTGTCTCTTTCCCCAACCCAGGGCTTGGCTTTCTCAACAGCCCACCTACGGCTTTCGGACTCGCCGCCAGCCACGCCGTTGATCGCCTTGACCCCGGGTTGGGTTCAGATCGATCCCGATCCGAGCGAGGTCGGTCTGGACCTGGTTGCCCAATCTGGCACTGCCTCTGGATGGCGGCCAACCCGTGCGATGCGGTCAGCCAGCGTGTTGGACGACCCCGCCCATATCGCCGTCTCGGTCTACACCTTCGCCCCCAAAGGCAGCCCCCCCAGGTAACCCTTCCCTGCGCGTCAGGGATCGCTGGAGCCGTTTGCCTGTTGATCCTGGCCGGTGTGGTCCGTGTTGGGCGCCGCTTCCGCCCAGAGGATCATCGCGGTGGTGTGACCGGATCTGATCCGGGACATCCGCCGAACCGACCCCACGTTCCGAAGCGATGAAGGGTGTGAAGAACATGCAAGTTCAACTGACCTTTAGAAGATTGAATCCGACATTCGAGATTGAGGAACAGATATTCAAAGAGGCGAGGAGACTGGAGCCAGCTTTCCCGCAAAAACTGACCTGGTGCCACGTGCTCATCGAGCAGCCCCATCGCCACAGGCAGCGAGGGCGGCCCTATCGCGTGAGCATCTCAGTGCAGGGTCTACTGGGGTACCACATCGCCAGTAGTGCGTCGGACATCCATGTTCTGCATGACGACCCACGGGTCGCGATCACCAACGCCTTCAGGGCCCTGCGAAATCAGATGCGTACAAAGTCGCCGGTGAGGGAGCGGCTCCACCATCGGCAGAGGTTTCACGGCCAGGAGGCACAAACATGGGACTGAAACCTCTCGTGTACCAAAGCGTCATGCACCACCTGGCTGCCATCGGCCGCGGCCAGGGAGCGACGACTGAAGCGATCTCTGCGGAGCTGAGAGAAATTCCACTCCTGCGGTGGAGGCGTTACTCGAGGAGCTCCACGAAGAAGTTGTAGTTGACCCGGTCCACCTCGATCCAGGTCCCGCCGGCTTCCTGGTACTCGAACATGTCAATGGCGTGGCGGTGGTTGCGGATCTGCACCGCGGACCACCACTGGTTGCTGCCTTCCTTGAAAAAATACAGGATTGGCCCGGTGACATTGCAGGGGATGTACTGCCAGGTGATGTCCACGATTCCCGCCGAGAGGGGGGCGAGAGAGGGGGGCGATGAGCTCCACGTGCGGGCCACGGGTGCGCTGCGCGGGGCTCGGTCCTTCGTCAGCCTCGCTGGGGAGGCGTCGCGACCGATCATCCACGCGCTCTATGAGCGCGGCTACCGGGGCGCGATCCTGATCGAGCTCGAAAGCGTCGTGCCCCAAAAGGCCTCCGGGGACCTGCAGACCGCCCTGATGGCGGCGGGTTGGTGCCATGTGCAGACGCCCCTCGCCAAACACGACCACCCCGGCGGGCTCTGGTGTCCGCCCGCTCCGAACCGTCCCCTGAGGGAGTTCGAGCCTTTCGTTGGTGGTGGTCTGCTGGGCACGTTCGCGACGGTGAGCGTCACCCCGACAGCGCTGTACTACAAGGGGAAGCTCGTGGTGAGGCTCGAGGGCGGCCGGGTGCCTGGGAAGTACATCACCGACGGTCCCCAGGGGCACCTCATCCACCCGCTGCGCAAAGCGATCCTGGCCGACCATCCCCACCCGGGCATCTCTGATGCGATTCGGATTGTGGTGGCTCCGGGCATGACGCTGTCGTCGTACCTGATGTTCTCCATCTCCTACTCCGGCTCCCAGGCACTGGCTCAGGCCACGCGGAGCGGCCGGTCCATGCCCGTGAGCGTCCGCTGTCAGTGAGCCCGACGCTCGTTTGGATGAGTGTCGGCTGTGTTCCGGTACAACACTCGATTCGCCGACGAACACCGCGACGAAGCCCAAGGACGCGATATCCCGTCAGACCGGGATCCGGCCCTGGCACATCACCGGAGCGCTGTACGCGTCGTGCCTCGCACCGTACCAGTTGACCTCGGCCCGGCCCCTGTGCATCAATGCACGCCAAGTTCCGATACGGGCCCCAAGGAGCCGCCATGCAGCACGACACCATCGCGGTCATCGACTTTGGAGGGCAGTACGCCCACCTCATCGCCACCAAGCTGCGACGCCTGGGCGTCCGGAGCGTGATCACCGACCCCCAGGATCGGGTCTCGGTCTACGACGGCCTCAAGGGGATCATCCTGTCGGGGAGCCCGGCCTTGGCGAGCCAGGGGGAGGAGTCGGACTACAACAAGCAGATCTACGACCTGGACATCCCCCTGCTGGGCCTGTGCTTCGGCCACCAGCAGATCGTGCAGCACTACGGCGGTCAGGTGGAGTTCGCCCAGCGGGAGTACGGCCGGGCAAGCCTGCACCGCGTCACCCCGAGCCCCATCACCGAGGGCCTCGATGACATCGAGCAGGTGTTCATGAGCCACGGGGACTCGGTGGTGGCCGTGCCCGAGGGCTTCGTGGAGCTGGGCTTCTCCAAGCTCGGCGGCGCGGGCACCGAGCATCGGTTCGCTGCGGTGGCCGACGAAAAGCGCCGCCGGTACGGGTTCCAGTTCCACCCCGAGGTGGACGACACGAAGAGCGGCGACACCATGCTGCGAAACTTCGCCTTGAATGTGTGCCGATGCGAGCGCACCTGGGAGATGGAGCGTTTTCTGGCCGAGGAGATCGAGCACATCCGCGGGCAGGTGGGCGACCGGAGCGTGTTTTTGCTGGCGTCGGGGGGAGTGGACTCCACGGTCTGCGCGTGGCTGCTCACCCGGGCCCTGGGCCCCGAGCGGCTGCACCTTCTGCACATCGACAACGGCCTGATGCGCCTGGGCGAGTCGGCCCAGGTGATCGCCGCCTTCAAAGAGCACGACGTGAGCCGGCACGTGCACTTTGTCGACGCCTCGGACCGGTTCGTCGCGGCCATCGGCGACGCGGTGGAGCCGGAAAAAAAGCGCCTCGCCATCGGCAACACCTTCATCGACGTGTTCCAGGACGAGGCCCGGAGGCTGGGGCTGGAGGGGTTCCTGCTGGCCCAGGGCACCATCTACCCCGACACCATCGAGACCGGCGGCACCAAGCGCGCCGACACCATCAAGACCCATCACAACCGCGTGCCCATCATCGAGGAGATGATCCAAAAGGGCCAGGTCATCGAGCCCCTCGCCGAGCTGTACAAGGTGGAGGTGCGAGAGCTGGGGCGGACCCTTGGCGTGCCCGAGCCCTTCATCGAGCGCCACCCCTTCCCCGGGCCGGGCCTGGGGGTGCGAGTCCTCTGCGCCGACTCGCCACCCGCGGACCAGGATCGGGCCGCCCTGACCGCGGCCGCGGCGCCCATCGCCGAGAAGCTCGGCTTCGGCGCCCTGCCCCTGCCCGTGCAGTCCGTGGGCGTCAAGGCCGACCTACGCTGCTACGAGAGCCCCATCCTGCTTTCCGCCGCCGAGTGGGACTACGAGAAGGCCGAGCTTGTGGCGGGCGAGATCTTCAAGCGCGTGCCCGGCGTGAACCGCTGCGTGGTGGCCATCGCGCCCACCGCACCGCGCCGCGCCGAGACGGCGGTGACCCAAATGACCCGGGCCCGCCTGGACGTCTGCCGCCTGGCCGACGACGCGGTCATGCGCGGCCTGGCCCGCCACGACCTCATGCAGACCGTGTGGCAGTGCCCCACCGTGCTGGTGCCCGTGCGCATCGACGACGGAGACGGGGAGCTGGTGGTGATACGGCCGGTCCTCTCAGAGCGCGCCATGACCGCCCGCACGGCCCGCCTGCCCCGCGCGCTCCACTCCGAGCTGCGCGACGAGATCCTGGCCATCGACGGAGTCTCGGCCCTGGCCATCGACGTCACGTCCAAGCCGCCGGGCACCATCGAGTGGGAGTGACGGCTCGCTACAGCGGAGACAAAAAACAGGATCCGTGCAAGCCGGACCGAGAAGACCGCCCTGCCTCTAGGACGGCTTGCGGAGCATCTGCAGGGAGTCGGTGGCGATCTCGCACACGTCGGGGTTGGGGTCGGACAAAAGGGCCTCCAGGGCTGTGCGAGCCACAGGGGCGCCGATCTTGCCCGCCAGGTCGGCCACGTCTCCGCGCAGGTTGGCGTCGGAGGCCTCCAGGAGGGGCAGCAGGAGGGGCACGGCGGCGTCCAAGCAGCGAGCGTTCACACCCAAGGCCTCCTCGGCGGCGAGCATCAGACCGATGCGCTCCTGCATGGTGGAAGAGGCGAGCATGGCCGACAGGGCGGCTTGTCCCGGCGGGCTGGCCAGGAGGGGCACCGCGTCGCCGAAGCGCCCGGTCTCGATCATGGA
>Ga0272441_10003408_pt1 | contig 30255 bp, 22 predicted proteins | sample SSMProp6N_FD_193582 | JGI IMG/M metagenome (GOLD analysis project Ga0272441, IMG submission 193582) | Marine sediment archaeal communities from Little Sippewissett salt marsh, Falmouth, MA, United States - SSM-Prop-6N | ecosystem: Environmental > Aquatic > Marine > Wetlands > Sediment ... | reverse complement strand
GGTCCGTCTCGGACAGCCCATCGCCGTCTCCCTGCGCGGCAACATCGCGCGGAATCCCGCCACCGAAGCCCTGCTCGGCACCGCGCCTGCTGTGCCCGAGGCCTTCGCACTCGTGCCCGAGAGCGCCCTGGCCGCCTGGGGCGGTAACATCGGGCGCCTGGCCCTCGGTGTGCTGGGTGACATCGCGCTTGTGGCCGAGCCCATGATCGCGGGCGCCACGAAGCTCACCATGGCCGGCGCCGACGGCGACGCCGCCTTCGCCTTCACCCGCGGCACGTTCGACGACGAAGTGCCCAACATGCTCTTCATCGTTCGCGCCCGCGACCGCGAGGTGCTCCAGAGCGCGGTCGAGGTGTGGGGGGCCATGCTCGTCCGCGAGTTCCGTGCCGAGGCGCTCGAGCGGTCGAAAGCCGACGGGGTGGAGATCCTCTCGATGCGCGGTCGACGCGACCAGGGCTTCCACTTCGCCTGGGTGGGGCCCTACGCCGTGGCGGCGACAAGTCTCGACGACGTGCGCGCCGTCATCGGCCTCCACGGCGGCAAGGGCCAGGCCCTCGTGGCCTCCCCGCGCTACCGCAAGCTCGAAATGCCTGAGTCCAAGGTCAACCTCGTCACCTTCATGGACATGGCCGGCCTGATCCGCCAGATCGTCGAGGGCGAACGCGAGCAGCGCGCCCGATGGCGCAACGAGAGCTGCCGACGCAACATGCAGCAGATCGAGCAGGCCATTGCTACCTTCCGCAAGGCGCAAGGCCGCTTCCCCGCCACGTTCGACGAGCTGGCCCGTGGTGGTCGCGAAGGCAAGCGCGTCCGCGTGCAGCCCTGGTGCATGATGTTCGGCCAGGGCACGAAGCTCAAGCTCGACCCGCAGCGGGGCAAGGTCTCGTGCCCCGCACACGGCTCACTGGCCGACTTCACGCCGATCCGGCGCGACGAGCGCGAGCACGTGGACGAGGAGGCCATCTTCTTCTCCGCCTTCGGCACCTGGGCGCTTCAGCTCCGCATCCAGGGCGACGGTGTGGTGGGCGAGGGCCGGCTCATTCCCGCGCCGCAGGTCCGCTCGAAGGATGGCCGCCACGGCCACCTGTGAGCACCCACCTGCCACCCCAGTTCCCCCGCCGCAATGCGGTGTCCAGAACGCCGCGAGCCGCGCCAGGAGGCGCGGCTCGTGGAGGGGAATCGCCATCGGGTCGGTCGCTGCTTAGCCCGCGTTTCCCGCCAGGTCTGGGCGTGAGCGCCGCATCCAACGGAAGGAACGGGGGATAGCACCCGATGCCACCGCAAGCTCCCAGACAGCCTGCGCGTGCCCAGTGCGCCGATTCTCGTCTCAGGCAAGGACACACACGCGAGCTTCCGCAGGCGTATCCATAGTGGATACGTCGAGGACGGCTCGCACGGAGGACGCCGGCTGAGGCCAGAAGCGGACACTGGCGGCCAGAGCTGGTGTGAAATGCGGGCTAGGTCTCGCCGCGGAGGCGGAACTCCCGGGCGGCGTGCTCGTACCAGAGCTCCTGGGGCAGGCGGTCGCCGAACTGGGCGAGGAACTGGCGGTTCTGGGCCTGCTCCTCGAGCCAGTCCTCGGTGAAGATGGCGTGGAGGTCGCCCCAGGTCTCGCGCGGGAAGTCGAGGCCCGACCAGTCGATGCTGTCGTACGTGGGCACGTAGCCGATAGGAGTCTTGATGGCGCCGCCGCGGCTGTTGCAGCGGTCGAGCATCCACAGGAGCACGCGCAGGTTCTCGCCGAAGCCAGGCCACACGAACTCCCCGTCGTCGTCGCGGCGGAACCAGTTCACGCGGAAGACCTTGGGTCGGTGCTTGATGCGCTTGCCCATATCGAGCCAGTGGCGGAAGTAGTCGGCCATGTTGTAGCCGCAGAAGGGGATCATGGCGACCGGGTCGTGGCGGATCTCGCCGATCTTGCCAAACTGCGCCGCCGTGCGCTCCGAGGTCATCGTGGCGCCCACGTAGATCGCGTGCTGCCAGTTGAAACACTGGTAGACGAGCGGGGCCAGGCGCGCCCGGCGGCTGCCGAGGATGATCGCCGAGATCGGCACGCCGTGCGGATCCTCCCAGTTCGATGCGATCGAGGGACACTGGGCGGCGGGCGCGGTGAACCTGCTGTTCGGGTGGGCGCCCGAGATCCGGTGGCCGTGCTCGTCCGTTTGCCCCGGCTTCCACGGCTTGCCCCTCCAGTCCGTGCCCTCGGCCGGCGGGTCGCCCTCGCCATCCTCCCACCACACTGTGCGGTCGGGACACAGCAGCGTGTTGGTGAAGATCGTGTTGCGCCCGACCGTGGCCAGTGCGTTGGCGTTGCTGTGGGCGTTGGTGCCCGGGGCCACGCCGAAGAACCCCGTCTCAGGGTTGATGGCCCGAAGGCGACCGTCGGGGCCGACGCGCATCCAGGCGATGTCGTCCCCGACCGTCCACACTTTGTAGCCCTTCTTCGCCAGGTCGTCGGGGGGCACGAGCATGGCCAGGTTGGTCTTGCCACAGGCGCTGGGGAATGCGCCGGCGATATAGTCGACCCGCCCGTCGGGGTGCTCGATGCCCACGATGAGCATGTGCTCGGCCATCCAGCCCTCCTGGCGTGCCAGGTAGCTGGCGATGCGGAGCGCGAGGCACTTCTTGCCCAGCAGCACGTTGCCGCCGTAGCCCGAGCCCACGCTCCAGATCGTGTTGTCCTCGGGGAAGTGGAGGATCAGCCGCTTCGCGATGTCGCGCTCGGCTTTGCCGTGGAGGCACCGGGTGAACTCGCCGTCCGTGCCGAGGGCCTCGAGCACCTCCTTGCCCGCGCGGGTCATGATCAGCATGTTGAGCACCACGTAGATGCTGTCCGTGAGCTCGATGCCGATCTTGGAGAACTCGGAGCCGACCGGCCCCATCGAGAAGGGGATGACGTACATGGTGCGCCCGCGCATCGAGCCCGCGAAGATCTCCGCGGCACGGTCGTACGCCTCCTCCGGCGCCATCCAGTTGTTCGTGGTCCCCGCGTCCTCCTGCCGGCTCGTGCAGATGTACGTGAGCCCCTCAGTGCGGGCCACGTCGTTCTCCGCCGTGCGGTGGTAGACGCAGCCAGGGAGCTTCTTCTGGTCGAGCTCGACGAGCTCCCCCGTCTTGAACGCCTGGTCCGTCAACTCGCGTTTCTGCTCCTCGGAACCGTCGATCCACACCACCTCGTCGGGCTGGCACATCCCGGCCATGGCCGCGACCCAGTCCTGGAGCTCCTTGTGTTCCGTCATCATCGTCCCCGATCGTGAGCGTAAAGCGGCCCGCACCTGCGCCTGGAGGCGCACTGCCCCTCAATGGGCTGCTGGAGCATATGATTATACAGGACCTGCCTTGCGGAGTCCACCGCCGCACGGGGCCGGGAGCAAGGACGAGCCGAGGCGAGGCGGGGGTGTGGGGTGGCAAGGGTGGGGATGGCCGAGGTCAGGGCGCGGTGCTTCGGGGTGTGGAGGCGTGGGTGACGACGAGGTTCCAGGACTGCTCGGCGCTGGCGCCGCAGAGATCGGTGATCGTCAGATGGAGCGAGACGACCTTCCCCTCGTCCGTGGTGTCGTAGGGGAAGGTGTACTCGAGGGTGCTCCTGGTGCTGACGGTGGCACCGTCGATGTCCCAACGGTATGTCATCTTCTTCATATCGCCCTTGTCGGAGTCGTAGATGATGGGCTTGATGGTGAGTCGTTCGCCCTCTTTGATGCGGCGGATTTCGGAGATTCCGGGCTCGAAGCCGACGAGTTGCGGGGGCGCGTTGGAGCGCACGAGGTGGACCTTTCTCCACTGGACTTCTCTGGGCATGGGTTTGCCGTAGCGGTTGGCGACTCGGCAGGTGACCAGCACAGCGGGGGCGCTGCCATCCTCGCGAATGTCGCGGAAGCCCTCGGGGAGCTCCTCGGCGCTGGGCAGGTAGCTCCATTCGGGGTCGGTGCCCTTCTGCACGGACCTCGGGTTGGTTCCGTCGCCGACGAGCCAATCGTAGATCAGGTCGGTGCCCCCGTCGGAGTCGACGGCTTCGACGTGGAAGGCGCGGATGCCCTTGCCGGCGATGATGCCGAGGAGCTTGTCGGTCCTGGGTTCGACGGCGAGGATGGCTGGGGCGGAGGGCACGTTTTCGAGGCGCACGGTCCAGGCGGCTCGGAGGATTTCGGAGCCGTCTGCGGCTCGGGCGATGCCGACGACGGTGCGGATGGCGGGGCCTCCTCCGTCCGCGGCGCGCACGAGGTTGAAGGGCGGGTTGAGGGTGCAGACCCAAGGGCTGCCCTCCTCGGGCCTCAGGGCGCCGCGTTCGCTGCCGGCGACGGGCTTGCCGTCGGCATCGGTGAGCGACCAGAGGTATTCGTAGCCGCTCTGGAGGGCGATGGGGGACTCGAAGCGGAAGGTGCGCACCTGGCCTTCCTTGATGACGAGCCGGCCCGGGGGCGGGTCGACGGTCAGGTGGGCGACTCGGGTGGCAACAAAGATGCCTCCGGCGACGACGAGGATAAGACCGACGATCGCGCCGAGCAGGATGGCCCTGCGCTTGTGGATCTCGCGCCAGCATCCGAGCTTCATCTGCTCGGCGGTCATGTTGGAGGGGTCGAGTGCGGCGAGTTCGTTGCACACGTCGATGGCCTGGCGGTAGCGCTTGCGCAGCCACAGGCGCTCGGCCATGCCGACCAGTTCGTAGATGCGGTCGGTGCGGGCAATGTTGTCCTGCGTGGGCTCCGGTCGCGGCGCGCTCAGGCGGCGCGGCGTGGCCCTCTTCTTCGCGCGCACGGTGGTCCCCTGTTGTTGCGGCCCCCCGCGCCCGGCCGGCTCGATGGGCATCGGCGGCCGCGCCCGCGCGCCCACGGCGCGGCGCACAGCGCGGCGGCCCGGATGCCCCCAACTACGCGAGCGCAACTCATCTGCGCCGTGGACATCCTAGATAATTCATGCCACGAGGTGCGCCGCTCGTCAAACGGGGCGCGTGGGAATTGCTGCGGGGGGGCGTGTGGCGGAGCCGGTGGCGAGGCGGGAGCAGGCCCATCGCGGGAGATGGCGCGGTGCGCTGCGAACTCTTTTTGCCAAGGGTCTTGCAGACCTGCCGCCTGGCCGGTATACTTGGTTCCCGGCGATGGCGAGTTCCTACAGTGCCTCAGTACCGACGCCTTGTGCTAGGAGCCCAGGGGATGCGTTTGCGTATTCTCATCCTGGCGGTCGTGGGAGCGTTCGTCGGGGTCTCGATGCAGTCGCACGCGGGGGAGGCCCCCGCTCCGGTTCCGCCGGGCGCCTATTCCGTGATTCGGCCCGGGGACAACCCGCTCGCGAAGCCGGGGGGGGCGGTGCCCGTGCCGGAGATTGTGTGGGAGAAAGTGGAGGTCCGGCCCGAGCATCCGCGCCTGTTGTTCACCAAGGACACGCGGCAGGCGCTGGCGAGGCGGCTGGAATCGCACCCGATCCGGCCCGAGTTCAACAGGGCCGTGGAGGAGCGCGACCCGCTGGCATGCGCTCTGCTCTACCAGCTGACGGGCCGCAAGGCCTTCGCGCGCACGGCCATCATCGAGCTGCTGGCGGGCCGGGCCGGCGAAGGGGCGCCCTACTCGCTGCGCCAGCCCCTGGTGTTCGACTGGACCTACGACGCGATGACGGACGATGAGCGCCGCGACGCGATCGCGCGCCTGTGGGCCAACATGTCGCTCGACCGCGCGTCCGGGTGGCCCCGGTGCTCGCCCTACTCGGGCTACCCCGACGACCCTCGGCCGTCCGAGACGCCGCCGAACCAATGGCCCCGGTTCTACAACTGGACCTTCCACGACCAGGACTGGGCTCGGCGCTACTCGCCCACCCTGGCGTCCGTGCTCGCCCTGGCGGGACATCAGCCGCGCGCGGCCGAGGGTGTGCGGAACTACTGGGAGTACTCGCTCAAGGATGCAGTGCTGTTCATGGACTACCTGCGCGACGGCAGCTACTGGCAGGGCTACTACTGGTCCGTCACCCACCGGATCTACGAGATCGTGCGCGTGCTCGAGATGATGAAGAGCGCCTGCGGCATCGACTACCTGGACCCCAAGAAGCACCCCTACCTGGCCAACTTCGGCATGTGGCTGCTCTACTGCTCGGACCCATGGCGCCAGCGCACGATCTACAACTACGGCGACGGCCAGATGGTGCACTTCGACTACCGCACCTACAACAGCCTGCTCGCGTCCAACTCCCTGGCGGCCGACCCGCACGTCGAGTGGCTCGTGCGCCGCGCCACGCCGCCGGTGCTGAACTGGGAGATGGAGCTCTTCTACCACGACCACACACTGACCGCCCGCGGCCCGAGCGACCTGCCTCTGGCGCGCTGCTTCCCGGGCACGGGGCTGGCCGTGAGCCGATCCGCATGGACGGGGCACGGCGTGTGGGCCGCCACGCGCTGGTGCGACTGGTTCGATATGCACTGCCACCCCGACGCGGGCTCGTTCACCCTCTACTGCAAGAGCCCCCTTGCTCCCGACGCGGGCTACTATAGCCTCGGGTTCTTCCACGCGGAGGGCTACTCGACCCGCACCGTTGCCCACAACACGATCACGGTGCGCGACCCGGCGGCCCGAGCGCCGCTCAACGACGGCTGCCAGCGCAAGCGCGACAAACGCGTCTGGTCCTTCGCCACCGGCCGCGACGCCTGGGTGTACAACCAGGACGAGTTCGACCGCGCCGACCTGACGGCCTTCGAGAACCACAAGCTCTACGACTACTCGGCCGGCGCGGCGGGCAAAGCCTATCGGAGCGAGGACGTCCGCGAGTTCATGCGCCAGACCGTGTTCCTGCGCGATGGCGTCTTCATCGTCTTCGACCGTGTGGAAACCACGCGCCCGAACCTCGAGAAGCGCTGGCTGATGCAGTTGGTCGGTGAGCCGGCCATCGACGGCAAGCTGCTCAAGGCCGAGGTCAAGGGCCACATCGAGGACTACGATGGGAGCCTCACCGTCTCGAAGGGCAGCGAGGGCGCGTGGCTGCGCTGCCACACCCTGCTGCCGGCCGACCGACGCATTCGCAAGGTGGGCGGGCCGATCCCCGAGGTCCCCATCTCCACGCTTGCACGCACCCCTCGCAGGACCCACCGCATGGCCACGGGCAGCCGGTGGGAGTGGACCGACCCGCTCATCCTAGACTACAACGACACACTCACGGGCAAGAAGCTGGGCGCCATCTGCATCGAGCGGGATACACCGACCGACGCTGAGTACGAGGTGACCGACACCGAATTCTACATCAAGCTCAATGCCTACGAGCGCGGCCGGGTGGACGAGTTCCGCCTCCGGCTCGCCGACTACAAGACCATCCTGGACCTCACGCGCGAGCTTGGCAAGCGCCTCAAGTGGCAGTGGCACACGGCCATCCACTACCTGCCCGGTTACGAGTACTACAACGAGGGGATCAACTACGCCCCCGCCTACCGCGACTGGGTGTGGGCCGACCCGATCAAGTATGCCCCCGAGCTCGTCGGTCGGGCCAACGACCAGGGGGCGTGGCGCATCGAGGTCACGCCCGCCAAGCCGGCGGCGCGCGACTACTTCCTCCACGTCATCCGCATGCAGGCAGACCAGGGCGATGAGCCCGGCGCGGTGGCGCTCGTGAGCGACGGAAACGACAAGGCTGAGGCGAAAGTGGTGCTCGAGGGACTCACCTACGCGCTCACGTTCGCCAAAACAGGCGAAGTGGGCGGCCACATCCGCATCACCGACACGTCGGGCAAGGTGCTCGCAGACCGGGACTTCGCCAGGAAGGTGATCCAGGCCCAGTAGGGCGCGCCGCGGCCTGTGCCGCGGGGCAAGAGGATGCATTCAGTGGGCTCGGCCGCGCCTCGGCGCGGCCGGGCTCGCTTCATGTTCGCCGTCCGGACAGTGCAGTGCGGGGGTGGGCTATCGGCGGCGACGGCGGGTGGACGGCGCCGGGGCGGCCTGGCGCTTGGTGAGCCATTTCTCGGCGAGGTCGAGCGCTTCCACGCGGCGGTTGATGAGCTCCCCGATGCCGGGACGTGTGTCCATCGCCTGAACCGCTTTCCACTGTGCGATGGCGGCCAGCGGCTGAAGGGCGCGCTCGTAGCAGTAGGCTGCCTCGAGGGCGTGGTGCAGACTCTTGTCGCGCTGCGCGATGGTGGCACGGCGCCGGCCTGCTGCGTCGTAGTAGAAGGCAGCGGCATCGGCCTCCGCACGCCACAACTCGTCGAAGGCTCTCTTGCACGTGTTGCACTGGCGCGAGGACCTGGCGTCGAGATCCTCAGGGGCGTAGAGGATGCTGCTGGGACAGGTGGCATCGCGGCAGGGCGCGATGCCCAGCGACTGGGCGAGGGCGTGGAGTGCGAGGCGCCGGGCGCGGCGGGACACCTGGGCGGCCTCGCTGCCGAGCTGTTTGAGCGAGAGTGCGATGGCTCCGCCCGCTCGTGTGGGTGCAAGGGCCTGCTGGTGGCCTGGCGCCGATAGGGCAGCGGCGGTCACGCCCACCACCCGCACGGCCTGCGGGTCGGCGCTCTGTTCGGCCTCGAGGCGTTCGAGCACGCGACGCGCATCGAGCGGCCCTGGTTCGCTGCTGGGGATGGTCACCAGGCGGCGGGAGACGTCCACCTTGACCGAGAACGACCCGTCGGGGGCTTTGAGCGACGTAGCGAGGTCGGCCGCGAGCTCACGGAGCAATGCGCGGTTGACAGGTCCGCATGCCGCGAGCACGAGGCGTGGCACGGTGGCCTGGTCGCGCTCGGGCTGCCAGTCCTTGGGCGTCGGGCCGCGCCGGCGGTCCTTGGCCTGCCGGCGCAGTGCGTCGAGAGCGGAGTTCTTGATCGCGGGCTGCGTGGCGCCGAGCAGCTCCACGTCGCCCACCACGGGGAAGTCCTTGTGCAGGCGCTGCACCCCCGGCACAAGCGCTTTGCCTACGCTCTTCTCGTCCTTGTAGAGGTCGATCAGACGCGAGAGGGTCCGCACGTGTGCGGGAGTGAGCACGGCGACCACGCGGGCGGCGGCGCGGGCGCGTGCCTCGCGCGTGCCTGCATCGAGCGTTGGGAGCACGTAGGGCAGGAGCACGGGGTCGCGCCAGCCCGTCATGGCCGCGCGGGCAGGGGCCGCCAGGTCGGGGTCGCGGAGGGCTTCAGCGAGGAAGAGCGCTGCGAACGGGGCGCGCAGGGCGCCGAGCACCTTCACGCACTCGGTGCGGACAGCAACGTCCTTCGAGTTCACGAGCGTCTCGGTGAGCACGGCGACGACGCTGTGGCCGGCGATCGCACCCAGAGCCTTCACGGCCTCGGCGTGGAGCGTGCGGGCGTTGGGGTCGCGGAGGATGGCCGTGATGTTGGGCACGGAAGCCGTGTCGCCGATGGCGGCGAGCACGCGCAGCAGGTGGAGACGCTGCGTGGGGCTGCCTGCGGCAAACGCCGCGCGGAGAATCGGCAGGGTCTGCCGGCCGGTCTCGGCCAGCGCCGCCTGGGCCTTCAGGCGGGCCGCTTCGCTCTCGTCGATGAGTTGCTCGACGAGCACATGCACCCTCTCGCGTGCCTCGAGGCGAGCCATGAGATCCGCCGAGATGGCGACCGCTTCGCCCTGAGCCGTTGCGGCCGGGCCGTCGACGATCGACTCCGCGATGTCGCCGCGGTCGATCAGCAGCGTGGCGCCCACGTCGAGCTCGATGCGCGCCTTGTCCCCCTCGATCGTCACCCGGCCGCGCAGCTGCTGCCCGTTGCGCAGCACCACGGTGTCTGCGGGCGCACGCACGGCCAGCGCCGCGACGAGCGCTGCGGCGGCTGCGGTGAGGACGCACTGTGACGGGTGGCGGGTCACGACGGCTTTTTCTTCTTGCGCAGGAACGCCAGGAGGCCGCCTTCGCTCTTGGCCTCTGCGGCGGGTTCGGGGGGCCCGGACTCAGGGACGGCCGCGTCGTCGAGCAGCGAGAAGAGAGGGCCTTCTCTTTCCCCATCATCGGCCTCGCGGCGCGGCTCCTGCGCCGCCTTGGCATCGGCCGCCGAAGCGGGCGCGCCGCGGTCCGACGCGTCGACCTTGTCGAGGAACTCGAAGAGGCCGCGCAAGTCGTCGTCCAGCCTCCCCGTGGTGGATGTGCCTGCGTGCCGTATCTCGCGCCTGGGAGGCGGGGAGACCTCGATGTGGGGCTTGCGGGGAGCGTCGGTCTCTTCGGACTCCGGGGAGGGCGGCTCGTGAGCCGGCGCCTCGGGCGCCTCTACGGGCTGCGGAGCGGCTGGGGTGAGCCGGAACTCAAATGTCGCCTTGCCCACCAGCAGGAGGTCGGCATCGCGGAAGGTGTGCGTGGTGGTGCGCTGGCGGTTGACGTAGGTGCCGTTGCTGCTCCCCAGGTCGGCCACGGTCCATCCATCCCCCGGCGACGCCACGATCTTGCAGTGGTTGCGTGAGGCCAGCGTGTCCTTGACGATAATGTCGGCCTCGCGCGAGCGTCCGACCAGGTACGTCTTGCCCTCTTCGAGCACATACTCCCTGCGGTCGGTCAGTCCAGACTTCACGAAGAGCATGGCCTTCATAAGACAACCCCGCAACGGTGCGACCGGGTGCCGAGCACCTCAGCTTCTGGTGGTATCCTAGCGCCCGTGCATCGGGATGTCAAGGCGCTCGGCCTGCGCGGCTTGATCCACGGCGCCCCCTGTGATAAGATCCTGCGGCTGGCCTGTCTCGCGTACGAGCCAAGGAGTCGGCGAGGATGCCGCGAACCGCCGAACGATGGGAGGCCCGAGCACAGGAGGAGCGGGTGGCGCGCGCGGCCCTCCGCTTCCTGCGCGCGCGCGCGCGTCTCGACGAGTTGATCGCCATGAGCGCCAGCGCCGGCGGCGTGCCCTTCAGCGCGGTCAACGAGTTCGTCGAGAGCGACCTCTTCGAGCTCAAGGAGGACTGCCACGCGCTCTTCCGCAACCACGATATCGGGGACGACGAGGACGACGAGCTCACGCCGGCCATGCTCTTCGATATCCTCGTGGGCTCGCTCTTTCACCAGATGATGAAGGTCAAGGAGAACAGCTACCAGGTCGAGCGCTATGGCCCGAAGTATGCGGCTCTGCGGCGCGCGCTCCGCGGCCCGAACCCGCCGGAGGGTGGCGACGTGTTCGTGCGCAAGGGTCAGCAGATCATCCAGCGGGCACGCCGCGCCCTGGCCCAGGACCTCCGCTACGCGGTGGACCTGTTCTCCGAGGCGGCAGCGGTGCTCCGCAACGTGCTTATCGAGACGCGCGACAACCCGCTCCTCGTCCGCACCCTCCTCGATAACCGCGATGTCGTCGAGGCCGTCTACGGGGCACACGGGCTCGACGTCCTGCTCCGCGAGATGTTCGACGGCCGGCCCGCCGCTGCCTTGACGGCCGCTGCCGGCGACCTCTACGAGGGCGGCTGGTACGAACGTGCGCGCGACCTGTGCAAGCGAGCCCGAAGCCTCGAGCCCAAGAACAAGCACGCAGCACAGCTGCTGCGCAAGATCAACGCAGCGGCACACGCCCACCTCAGTTGAGGCGCGCTGCATGAGACCCTCGCAGCGGCCAGCACTCCTGCTCGTCGCCTTTGCGGCCCTCGTGGCGCTCCTCCCCCTCCGGCCGGCCGCGGCCGCGGGCCGCCTTCTCGACCCGGAAGCCGTCTACCACAAGCTCAGGGAGCAGGCGCATCGCTACGCGAGCCGCTTCGCGCCCCCACGCGTGCCCAAGCCGCCGCCCTGGGCGACGCGCACGGATGCGCCCCTCGCCACCATCGCGGTCCTCGCGGATCCGCATTACGACGATAGCCGCCCCCGCGCCTGGACGGCCACGACCCGCCAGCGCCTCCTCACGACGATCCGCTACCTGAACACCGCCGTCAAGCCCGAGGCCGTGCTCATCCTTGGCGACATCGTGGCGAACGAGAGCTCCGAGCAGCTCCGCCACGTGAAGAGACTGCTCGATGCCGAGCTCCGCTCGCCCTACTACCCGCTTCCCGGCAACCACGATGGCCCCGGGTATCCGGCCGTGTTCGGGCCACGGAACGTCAGCTTCGCCATCGCGGGGCTCCGGTTCATCGCGATCGGCATTGCTTACTCCCACTGGGACTCCGGCTGGGGGGTCTACAAGCGGGTCGGCTGGCTCCACCGTGAGCTGGCGGCACATCGCTGCGAGCCCGTCGTCGTCCTCACCCACAATCCCGTGGCCCTGCCAACGTTCGAGAACGCCGCCCTCGTTCGCCAGCAACTCGATGCCGCGCCCCACGTGCTGGCCGTCCTGTCAGGCCATCTCCACCAGGACTACGAGCTCCAGCTCGCGAAGCCCCACTTCGGCATGCCGATGCTCGTGCGAAAGCCCTACGCTTTCAAGGTGCTCCACCTCCACGCGGACCGCATCCTCATGGTGACCTACGAGGAGAAGGAGGGGGCGTACGCCCAGGCTCCGATCTACCAGAAGATCGACATCCCGGCAGCGCTCGGGTTGGGGTTGAGCAAGGCGAACGGTCGGAAGGCTGGATTGCAGCGTCAGGACTAGCTGGCAGTTGGGGCACAGCGTGCTAGCGGGCGTAGGCGTTGGGCAGGGACTGGTTGCAGGGCTCGCGCAAAGCCACGTGCAGGCCGATGTCGAACACGGCGCTGCAACTGGGGCAGATGAGCAGCACGGAGACGCTTCCCGAGGCTCCCCCGTTGCCGTTCTTGTGGAAGCTCACGTGGAAGCCGTTTTCGTAACCGCAGTCGGGACAGGCCCGCTGCCAGTTTGTCACGGCCAGTTGTTTGACCTCGGACATCGCTGGTCTCCTCTATGGCCACCTTCCCTGGCTCAGGCGCCCAGAGCCTGGTTCGTGCATCGCATTCTTCGCGCCTACTACGCGAACACAGTGCAAATACCGGGCCACACGCACGCAAGGTTGTAACCCACTGCCATGTTGGCACTTGTGGGATCGCGGTATTGGGAGGGCCGACGTTTTCGTGCACGACGTACACGAAGAGGGCACTTACTGGAGGAGCAACGGCCATGCTGTGGGCGCGGATTGCCTTCCTGGCCGCGTGTGCCGTGGCCACGACGGCCACGGGTGCCGAGCCAGGCTTCGAGGAGGGTTTTGAGGGTGCGCTCTCCCGCTGGCGGGCAGGCGACGACGGCGCCGTGCCCCTGCTCGCGGTGGACGCTCGAGCCGCCTCGGGCAAGCGGAGCGCCTACTCGGGGCCTCCGGGACGGCGGCGCGTCTCGCGTGCCGAGCTCGCCATGCCCAGGGTGGGCCGCCTCGAGGTGCGCTTCTACGACGACATGACTCCCGCCAAGCACCAGATGGCCATCGCCGTGGGCCGTCCCAGGCAGATCCTCGGCATCGCCTGCCGCGGCGGCACCCACTACCAGTGCCGCGTGGGAAGCACCTACACCACGGTGGCCGTGAAGCGCTCGCGGGGCTGGCATCTGTTTGCCTGGGAGTGCGACGGGCGCAAGACCGTCGCCTTCATCGACGGCACGCCCGTGTTCACCAACGACACGCTGGGCCACATCCGCGAGATCGTGCTCGGGAGCTTTTGGGACGCCAGCACGGGCTGGTACGACGACGTGCGGGCCTTCACCGAGCCCACGGGCGCCATCGCCGAGGCCGAGCAGGCGCTCCGCAAGCAGCAGGCCAGGCTGGCAGCCGCGCTGCGCGAGCAGCTCGCCGCCGACCGCCCGAAGCTCGCCGGCCCCTTCGCCGCACGCCCCTTCCGCCCGCTCGGCCCCGAGACGCCCCTCTCCCGCGAGTGCTATCGCCGCCTGCTCCGCTACGTGGGTCTCACCCAGGCCCAGATGCGCGACTGGCCCAGAGCCCCCGCCTGCCGCTACCACAAGGCCGACAACCACAGCGAGTGGGCTGTCCGCCAGAACGCCACCGTGGCCCTCGGCTACAGCGTCCTCCTTGCCGGCTCCTACGACGAGAAGGCGGCTGGCGTGCCGAAGGCACAGCTCGAAGCCGACCTCCAGGCCCTCCTCCGCTACGTCGCCATCACCCACAAGGCCAACCTCCTGCCCACCGGCGACGGCAGCCCGTGGGGCGACCAGTGGCAGTCCGCCCTCTGGGCACACTGGGCAGGCCAGGCGGCGTGGCTGACCTGGGACCGCCTGGACGACGAACTGAAGCTCATGTTCGCCCGCCTGATCTGCCACGAGGCCGACCGATTCAACACCCGCCGCCCCGACTCCGGCGTCGTGGCCGACACCAAGGCGGAGGAAAACGCCTGGAACTCCATGGTTATCACCCTCGCCGCCTGCATGTTCCCCCAACACCCCCATGCCGCGCTCTGGCGGGAGCGGGCGATCGTCTACATGATCAACGCCTACGCCAGGGAGGCCGACCGCACGAGCGACCGCGTGGTGGACGGGCGGCCGGCGCGCGAGCGCGTGAGCGCCGTGACCATCCATCCCGACTTCACGCTCGAGAACCACCGCCGCGTCCATCCCGACTACCTGGGCTGCTTCGGCCTCCTGCTGCGCAACGCCCTGCGCTACCGCGCCGCCGGCCTGGTGCCGCCCGAGAGCCTCCTCCACAACGTGCCCCAGGCCTGGGCCGTGCTCAAGCACCTCACCGCCGTCAACGGCTCGTACTTCTACGTGAACGGGCAGGACTGGTGGCCCCACCGCCACGGCTCCCCGCTCACCATCGCCGCATTCACCAGCGTGCTCCTCGACGACGCAGGCTCGGCCTTCCTCGAGCGCCAGACGCTCGACTTCCTTGGCCGGATGCACGCCCGCTTCCCCGACGGCCGTGCGTGGGACCCCCGGGAGTACAACTACCGCAACTCTGAGGAGGAGATGATCGCCCGCTACGCCGAAGTCACCCTCCTCCATCGCCTGTGCGGCGACGGGCCGCCGCCGGTATCGAGGGAGGCATTCCTCAGGTCGCAGTCGGGCGTGCGGCTCTTCGATGCCGGCGGCTTCGTCACCCACCGCACTCCCACGAAGTTCGTCTCGTTCGCCTGGGTGAACGGGGTGATGGGGCTGGTGTATCCTGGGGACGACACGTGGTTCACGTCGCCATCGGAGCGGGGCATGGTTGGGCGGATCGCGTGTGCGGGCCTTCGCGACACCACGCCGAAGGTGCTGGCGCGCAAGGTGGCCACCCGCCGGGACGGGTTCGTGGCCGCTGCACGGATTGCCCGCTGCGCAGGGGGGATCCAGCAGAGCCTCGCCGTGGTGTCGCTCGCCGGCGAGCCCGTCCTCTACCTGGAACGCCTCACGGCCACGCACGACGTGGACGTGACGGCCATCGCCACGGCCACGGCGCCCATCCTGAACGAGGATGCACCCGGCATCGCGCCCAACCGCCGCGTCGTCGAGCACGCAGGCGGTGCCGAGACCATCCCCGGCACGTCGAAGGCCGCGGCCCGTCTGCTCGAATGGAAGACCTCGTGGGCGAACGTGGACGGCAAGCTCGGCGTGGCGACCACGGCGAGCGCCATGGCCTGCCGCGATGCAAGTGCCTACCGCCGCTGCCGGCTGGAGGAGGAGCTCATCGGGAACTACCGCGCCGGCATCGGCCGCGTGCGGGCGGGGGCAGAGCTGAGCGCCTGCGCCGTCGCGTTCGTCCCCAACCAGGCGGCGGACGCCACGCGGCGCCTGCGCATCGAGATGGAGCGGATTGGCGAGGCTCTGCTCGTGGCGCGCTTCGACGGCACCATCGTCGCCGCGAACCTCGGCAGCCAACCCGCCGAGGGCGAGGCGCTTGGCCAGCGGCTCTCCCTGGCACCCCTCGAGGTCGCCGTCGTCACTCCGTGACCTCGCCCTCGTAGCGATAGCCGACGCCGTGGACGGTGCGGATGAGTGTGGGGTTGGCGGGGTCGGGCTCGATGCGCTTGCGGAGCTGCGAGATGTGCTGGTCGAGGGTGCGGCTGTTCGGCAGGTAGTCGATACCCCAGCAGGCGTTGAAGATGGTGTTGCGGTCGAGCACCTTGCCGGGGTTGGCGTGGAAGAGCTCGAGGAGCTTCACCTCGCGGAGGCTCAGCTCGATGACCTGCTCGCCGCGTCGGGCGCGCAGCTCGGCGGGGACGACCTCCAGGTCGCCGAGGGTGAACGATTCGGGGGCCGGCTCCTCGGGCCTGGCGGCCAGGGTGCGGCGGGTGACGGCGCGGATGCGTGCGACCACTTCCTTCACGCCGAACGGCTTGGTGATGAAGTCGTCGGCCCCCAGTTCCAGGCCGATCACTTTGTCGATCTCCTCGGACTTGGCGCTGATGAAGATGACGGGCACGGCGGGGTCGTCGCGGCGGATGCGGCGGCACACGTCGTAGCCGTTCACCACGGGCATCATGATGTCGAGGCACACGAAGTCGGGGGCCTCGCGTGTGAAGAGGTCCAGGGCTTCCTGGCCGTCGGCGGCGAGCACGGTTCGGTAGCCTTCGGCCTCGAGGATTTCGGCGAGGCCGACGCGGGTGTGGGCGTCGTCTTCGGCGATCAGCACCTTCATGGCTGTGCCGTGGCCTCCTGGGTTCGTGGCGTGTGGAGTGTGAGCTCGAACCGGGCTCCGAGGTCGCTCGGCAGGAGGCGAAGGTCGCCGCCATGGAGGCGTGCGAGGTCGCGGGCGATCGCCAGGCCGATGCCCGTGCCCGTCACGCCGTCGGCGAGTTTGTTGCTCAGGCGGCGGAAGGGCTCGAAGATCCGCTCCTCCTGGCCCCTCGGGATGCCGGGGCCGCGGTCGGCCACCTCGATGGTCGTCATCGCGCCGTTCTGCCGGCTGGCCACGCTCATCTGCCCGCCGTCGGCGGCATACTTCTCCACGTTGTAGAAGAGGTTGCCGAGGATCTGCTCGAGGGCGTCGGCATCGAAGATCACGGGCTCGCCGGCCTGGGCGTCGAACGCGATGTCGACTCCCTTCGCGGCGAGGGAGGGGCGGAAGTGCTCGATGACGGCGGCGATGCGCTCGTCGACGCGCCCCGCGGCTGGGCGGAGGGCGAGCTTGTGCCGCTGCTTGCGTGCGAAGGTGAGCACGTTGCCGATCAGGCGGCTCAGGCGCTGGCTCTCGGCCACGATCACTCCGAGGTAGCGCGCGCGGCGGTCGGGGTCGGGCGGCGCCGTCTCGAGCAGCTCGGCATAGAGACGGATGTTGGTCAGCGGGGTCTTGAGCTCGTGGGAGACCTGGTTGACGAAGTTGACGCGCTGGGCTGCCTCGCGCATCTCGCGCGAGGTCTCGCGGGCGATATAGATGCCCAGGCCGACGAGGGCGACGGCCACCACGATGGTGCCCGCGACCACGGTGACCAGGATGCCGCCGCCGACGGCCCGCTTCAGGTCGGTGTTCGATGCGAAGTAGCGGAGTTGCCAGGCCTCGAGGGGGTGGGCGAGCGAGCGGCTGGCCTGAGGCGTCTCGCCCTTCGCCGGCTCGTAGGCGCCCCACTGGTAGATCGCCCCGCCCTTGGCGTCGGCGAGCACCACGCGTCCCTGCGGCAGGGCGGGCTCGAGCGGGTCGGTGGCCGGCAGGGCGCCCACGATGTCGGCCAGCAGCCGCACGCGGCTCAGCTCCATGCCCGCGACGTGGCCCGAGGGTGCCCTGCGCCAGAAGATGATGTGGATGCCCTCGCCCCAGTACCACACGTGCCAGCCGTGGTCGGGCAGGGCGGCTCGGGGGGGCGGCGCGTCGTCGGGTGGGCGGAAGAAGGCCTGGGGGTCGCGCCAGATGGGCTCGGCTCGGCGCAGGAAGGCCCGCTCGTCCTCGTTGAGCGGGCCGGCGGGCGGCGGATGCAGCCGCACGCCGTGCGGGTCGAGCAGCATGGTCTGCTGGACGATGGGGCTCGTGCGTGCCAGTGCGCGGAGCGACGCGGCATCGGCGGCGCCGTTGCCGGTGAGTCGGAGCAGCTCGCGCTCGCGGTCGGCCATGAGGCCGGCGACGGTGGCGTCCACGTCGCCGAGCTTGCCCAGCAGGATGTTGCGGAACTTGTGCTCCACGATCTCCTGCTCATCGCGTGCCACCCGGAGCCCGAGCCAGCCGAGCAGAGCTACGGGCACGAGCACGATGAGCAGGAAGATCGTGATGAGCTTTGGCCTCACGCTGTTCCCCCGATCAGTAGGCGCGCTGCGCCTCGCGCTGGAGCTGGTCGTCGCGCATCCGCTTGCGCTCTTCCTTCCACTCGTCGGTGGCCAGCTTTCCCGCGTTGTCGTTGTTGAAGTCCGCCTGCGTCCGGAGCCGCACGGACTGGAGCTTCGTCGCCTTGGCGGCCAGGAACTCCGCGTTGTCCTTGAGGAGCTTCTCGGCCTCCTTCACCTTGCCCTGGTCGCGCAGCTCCACGGCGCGCTTATTGGTGTCGTTCCCGATCTGCTCGACGGCCGCCACAAGCACGTCCTTGTTCGCGGCCCCCTCGACCCGCTTCTCGGACTTGGTGAACCGCACGGCCACGGCGCTGGTCAGCCGGTCGGTGGTCTTCGTGTGCATGTTCAGGTAGGAGAGGCTCACGGTGGCCACGTCGCGGACGCTGTTCTCCTCGCCTGCGGGCACGTCGACCTCGATGAGGAGGTATTTCTCCTGCTGGCTGGTGAGCTGGTTGAGGGTCGTGGTCACCGCTTGTCCGTCGATCTCGCCCTTGCGGCCGAGGAGGCGGAGCGGGCGGATGCCCTCGGCGCAGGTCACTTTCACGACCACCTCCTGGGCGACGACGGCCAGCACGTCGCCGAACTCGAGCTTGAAGATCCTCGCCAGGTCGGCCGGCTCGCTCACAAACGCGTGGTTGCCGTCGCTGCGGCGGGCCAGCTCGGTCATCAGATCCTCGTTGTAGTCGGAGCCGAGGCCGACGGTGGTAACCGAGATGCCTTCCTTGATGAGCGAGAGGCCCAGCTCGCCGAGCTGCGCGGGCGAGCTCGGCCCCACGTTGGCCAGGCCGTCTGAAAGCAAGATAATCCGATTGGCACGGTCCTTGTCAAGGAATTTCCGCAATTCGTCGGCGCCTTTGCTCACGCCGGCGAAGAGCGCGGTGTTGCCGCCGGCCGAGAGCTTCTGGATGGCGGCTCGGATCGCCGCCTTGTCCGCCACCTTCGTCGCGGGCAGGAGCACCTCCACGGTGTGGTTGTAGGCCACGACGGACACGATGTCCTTCGCGGAGAGTTTGCCGATGGCCATCAGGGCGGCTTCCTTGGCCTTCTGGATTTTCTCGCCGCTCATCGAGCCCGACTTGTCGATGACCACGGCCACGTTCACGGGCGTGCGCTCGGCCTCGTCCTTCATCACGAAGCCGGTGAGCCCCACCTTCAGGAAGGCCTTCTGCTGCTTGTCGGCCATCAGGAAGGGCTTGCCGAGCGCCACGTTGAGCTTCACCTGGTCGGCCTGGGCGACCGGCGCCGCCACAACGGCCAGAAGCAGGCCGGCCATCACCACACGCACCCACGTCGTCGTCCTCATCACACGTCCTCCTTTGCGAGGGGTTCCGGGTCGGTCACACGTCCCTGCGGCTGCCATGGCCACCTCCTTTCGCGTGCGTCTTTGCCCTCCCGTGATATTAGACGCCAGAACGCGCCCCAGGTGGTCAAACGGCGGTAAGAAGGATGTAAAAAGAACGTCAAAGTCGCGGCGGGGCGGGGCCGGTTGACTTCGCCGATGCCCTGTGCCATAATCCGGCTCCTGGTGGCGCTCTTTGCACGGAGAGGCGGGGCCATGACGCCGGACGAGAAACTCGAACGCCTCCGAGCGATTCTCCGCGACATGGGCTCCGTGGCCGTGGCGTTCTCGGGCGGGGTGGACAGCGCGTTCCTGCTCAAGGTGGCCGCCGAGACGCTGGGCGGTCGGGCGATCGCCGTCACGGCATCCGCCCCCATCTACTCCGAGCGCGAGACGCAGCGCGCCCACGACCTCGCGGCGTCCTTCGGCGTCCGCCACGTCGTCGTCCCCCTCAATCCGCTCGGGCTTCCCGAGTTCGTCGCCAACCCGCCCGACCGCTGCTACCACTGCAAGCACGCCGTCTTCCAGAAGATCCTCGACACCGCACGCGAGGCGGGTATCGACCACGTGGCCGACGGCACGAACACGGACGACAGCTCGGACTGGCGCCCCGGCGGCCGCGCCATCGCTGAGCTCGGCGTCCGCTCGCCGCTCCGCGACGCCGGCCTCGCGAAGGCCGACATCCGCACCCTCTCGCGCCAGATGGACCTGCCCACCGCCGACATGGCGTCTGCGGCCTGCCTCGCCTCCCGATTCCCCTACGGCACCCCCATCACGGCCGACGACCTGGCCCGCATCGGCAAGGCCGAGGCCGCCCTCGAGGCCCTCGGCTTCGCGGGCCTCCGCGTCCGCCACCACGCCTCCGTTGCACGCGTCGAGCTGCCCCCCGACGATCTCGCCCGTGCCATCGAACCCGCCACCCGACGCCAGATCGTCGATGCGCTCAAGGGCCTCGGCTACTCCTACGTGACCCTCGACCTCGAGGGATACCGCACGGGCAGTCTCAACGAAGTGCTGCCCGAACGCCAGAATCCCGCGACCGACGACAGGAGGGACCCGCAATGACCGAGCTCCAGGTGGGCGAGACCACCCTGCGCCTCGTGCAGGGCGACATCACGGTCCAGGAGGTCGACGCGATTGTGAACGCGGCGAACTCCTCGCTGATGGGCGGGGGCGGCGTGGACGGCGCGATCCACCGCGCCGGCGGCCCCGCCATCCTCGAAGAGTGCAAGGCCATCGTCGCCCGCCAGGGACGCCTGCCCACCGGCCAGGCCGTCATCACCACCGCCGGCAACATGCCCTCGAACCATGTCGTCCACACCGTAGGCCCCATCTGGCACGGCGGCTCGGGCAACGAGGACGGCCTCCTGGCCAACGCCTACCGCAACAGCCTGGCGCTGGCCGCCGCCAACGGCTGCCGCACCGTGGCCTTCCCGAGCATCAGCACGGGCATCTACAGCTTTCCCATCGAGCGTGCCGCCCGCATCGCCCTGAGTACCCTCATTGAAGAGATCCCCAGCCACGACGTCGACGAGGTCCGAATGGTTCTCTTCGGCGCCCGCGACCTCGAGGTCTACAGCCGAGCCCTGCGCGAGGCCGCACACAAGGCCAGTCCCTAGACCTGCCGTGGATGCCCGCGATGAGCCGAACGCTCATGCACCTCGGCGCGGTGAGCACGCCACCGTGCTTCGAGAACCCCGCCGAGGCCTGGCCCCCCTTCGAGCAGGCCGTCCGCGAGGCCGCCCGGAAGGGCGCCGAACTCATCGTCGCACCCGAGGACTGCTTCCTGGGCATGCGCCGCGACCCGCCGCCCGAAGAGGTGGCGATGCTCCGCGAGCGCTCCGAGGAGGTCCCCGCCGGCCCCCTCGCCCAACGCTCCGCCGACCTGGCTGCGCAACTGGGCACCCACCTGATCGTCGGCCTCAACGAGCGTTCGCCCGAGGGACTCCACAAGACCGCCGCTGTCTTCGGCCCCGACGGCCACCTGCTCGGGCGCCACCGCAAAGTCGTCCTGTCGCCCGAGCCCGGCGTGCGCGAGGACCGCGTCTTCGTGCCCGGCGACAGCTTCCGCGTGTTTCGGCTTCCCCCGGCACGGGTCGGGGTGATGATCTGCTACGAGCGGCGGCTTCCCGAGGTCGCGCGCGTGCTGACCCGCCAGGGTGCCGACATCATCGCCTGCCCCTCGGCCGGCATCAGCGACATGGACATCCGCCGCCTGAGCACCCGAGCCGAGGAGAACGGCGTATTCCTCGTCCTCGCCAGCCCCTTTGGCAGCGCGGTCTTCGGGCCCGACGGCTCGATCCTCGCCGAGGCCCGACGCGACCCCGACGACCCACCGGGCGCAACCGTCGTCGCGATCGATCTCGCCGAACGCGAACGCTCCCCGTGCCGCCGGATGCGCTACTTCGAGTCCCTGACCCGACACGACTCCGCCCTCCACAGGAGACAGAGCCCGGATGATTGATCTCGACCGCGCTCGCGCGCTCTTCCTCGGCCACTATGACCCCCTTCTCCGCCAGTCGCACCCCTTCGCCGACCTCGTCCTGCCAGGCCGCGAGGCGTCGCACTTGATGCACGTGACCGACGTGGCCTGGATGGCTCACATCCTCGGCGGGCTCGAGCTCTCCGAGGCCGAGCGCGACGCCTGGGCCGCCCGCATCCAGCGCGACCAGGACCCCGCCACCGGCCTCTTCCGCTACCCGCCCGGCGAACGCCTCATCGACGAACACGCCACGTGGCAGTCCGTGGGCGCACTCAGCATCCTGGGCCGCAGCCCGCGCCATCGCCTCGTCTGCCTGGAGCCGCTGCTCGGCGTCGACGGCTTCCGCGCCTGGTGCGATGCCTACCGTCCGGGCACGTCGCATCATCGCTTCTTTCTCGCCGCCCTCGCCGCCGCGTCGGCACCCGTCGGCGACGACTGGAAGGCCGTGTTCGCCGCCTGGTACGACGCGCGCCAGGACCCTCGGAGCGGCTTCCCGTGCTGCTCCAATGTGCCGGGCTGCCTGAGCCCCGCGTTTCTCCTCACCACCCTGCGCTCCGCCCTCTGCGGCCTGCCCCTGCACGCCGACCGCATCGTCGAGACGGTGCTGGGCTTCCAGGACGCGCGCGGCGCCTTCACCGACGCCGATCTGCCCGGCTACATGGAGATGGACGCCTCGTTCCTTCTCCACCTCCTGGGGCCCCAGGCGCCGGGGGCGTCGGGGCGCATCGAGCACGCGCTCGAGCGGGTGGGCGAGTTCCTCGATGGCGTCCTCGCGGACCCCGACCGCCGCGCCCGCCTGCTCGCCGACCCGCACCGCGCGCTCGCCGTGTGCGGCAACCTCAGCGTCCTCTGGCGCCGCGAGGGCATCACGCGGCCCTTGCCGTGGGCCGAGCTCGAGCACTACGCCGTGGCGCTCTGACCCCACGAAGGGAGCGATGTGTCGCGCCTCATCGGGACATCGGTTTTCCTGGCCGCAATGTGCGGAGCCCTGTGCGCCGCCGACCGGGCACTCATCGGCGATTTCGAGCACGACACCGCGCCCCTCAAGCCCCAGAACGACAGGATCCGGGTGACAAGGAGCGAGGATGCAGCCGTCGGCCACGGCGCCGCGCTCGTGGACTGGCAGGACGGCAGCCCAGGCTGGTCGCGGGGCCTGGCCATCGATCTCCCCGCAACCGATGTCCCCTTCGATGCCCTCTCGCTCTGGCTCAAGGCTGATGGCGCTTCCTACGCCGCTGTGGAGCTCCGCGTCCGCCACCGCGCGAAGGGGAACTACCGCCTGCCGCTGATCGTCCCGCCCGTGTGGCGGCGCTTCCTGGTCCCGCTGAGTGCCTTCCGCCCGTGGGGTATCAAGGAGCCCCTCACGCGGGCGAACGTCGCGGGCCTCACGTTCCGCCGCATCGGCTGGACAGGCCGTTTCCTCGTCGACCACATCGAGTGGATCGCCGGCCAGGAACCCCTGCCCGACCACCGCGTTGCGATCACCGTCGATGCCGCTCAAACCACCGGCGAGTGCGATGCCTTCTGGGCCGGCATCGGCGACGACCCCGCACGCCCCTTCGACCCCCAGATCTACCAGATCCTGGCCCGAGAGAAAGTCTTCCGCCACGTCCGCGTCCACAACATGTTCACCGATGGCGAGGCGGCCTGGGAGCGCGGCACCCCCTTCGGGTGCCGCATCTACTCCGAGGACGCCAACGGCACGGCCCGCTACGACTGGACGCGGCTCGACGCCATGCTCGACAGTTTCCGCGAGCTGGGCCTCACGCCCATCCTCGAGACGGACTTCATGCCTGCCGCGCTCGCGGCCGACACCTCGCTGCGCAACTACGGCAGCGGCCTGCGAAGCCTGCCCGCCGACCTCGGGAAGTGGAAGGAGCTTGTCCGCGCCACCGTCGCCCACTGCATCGACCGATACGGCCGCGACCAGGTGAGCTCCTGGTGCTGGGAGGTGTGGAACGAGCCCGACCTCTGGTGGCTCTACTGGCGCCCCTCGCCCCAGAACCCCAAGAAGCCCGACCTCGAGGGCCTCTTCACACTCTACGACCACATGGCCGCGGGCGCCCGAGCCGCCGACCCCGAGGCGCGCGTCGGCGGCCCCGCCATCGCAGGTTTCACCGACGTCCTCAAGGCCTTCCTCGACCACGCCGCCGGCTCCGGCACGCCCATCGACTTCATCTCCTGGCACAGCTACAACACCGCGCCCTTCCAGATGGCCACCGTGCAGGAGGTCCGCGCCATGGTCCGCGGGCGCCCTGCACTCGAACGCTGCGAGTGGCAGATCAACGAGATTGGCTACTTGGCCGGGCCAATGGCCTACAACCGCAGTGGAGCCCTCTCCCTGATCAAGCTCGTCGATCTTCTCAAGACCCTCCGCCACGCGCGCCACGCCCCCAGGACCCGCCTCGTCTACTGGGGCCTGCGAAGCTGCGGGGGCAGCACCTTCGAGAAGGTCGGAAAGTACGCCCACGGACTCTTCATCCCATACGGCGACCGCCTGGTGGCCAAGCCGATCTTCACCTCCTTCCGCCTCCTCGCCAGGCTGGGCACCCGCTGGCTCCACACCGCGGGCGCCGGCCTCGGAGCCCCCGTCAACGCACTCGCCACTCTCGACCCCGCAACCCGACGCATCGCCATCCTCGCCTATCACATGGACGACTGCGACGTCGATGGCCACGAGACCGGCTCCCGCCTGCCGGATCGCCAGGTCGCCATCGCCGTCACCTCGCTCGGAGCCCCCGCCTGCCGCATCGAGCACTACCGAATCGACGCACGCCACTCGAGCACGTTCGACGCCTGGAAACGCGCGGGCAAGCCCACCAGGAAGCAGATCGAGGCCGAGCCCAGCCTCCTCGACGCCATCGCCCGCCACGACCGCCTCGAACCCTTCGAGCCGCCGCGCAAGGTCCCCACCACGGCCGGCACCCTCGAACTCAACACCGTGCTCCCAGGCTGCTCCGCGTCGCTCTGGCTACTCGACCCCCTGAACTGACGCGCACCCCATGAAAAATGTCCTGCCCCTGATGAACTTCCGCGTGGCCACCGGTGTCCTTTGAAATAGAGAGGGCCTATGACGCCAGCCGACACCGAGCTGATCGAGCGGATCCAGAAGGGCGATGCCGACGCCTTCGAGGCGCTCCTCGCCCGCTACGCCGACGCCGTGCGCGGCCACCTGCTGCGCATCGTGCGCCAGGCCAGCAGCGCCGACGACCTGGCCCAGGAAACGTTCCTGCGCGTGTGGACCCGCGCGGAACAGTGGCACGCCCAGGGCTCGTTCCGCGCCTGGCTCTTCCGCATCGCCACCAATCTGGCGCTCAACCATCTCCGCTCGGTCCGCCGACGCCGCCAGAGGCCCCTCGAAGTCCCCGTGGACATGGGCGACACGGACGAAGAGGAGCACGTGGCACCCCGCTGGATGATCGACGCGGCCGCCCTCGGCCCCGACGCCATCGCCGAGCTCGCCGAGGAGCAGGCCCGCGTGGGCGGGCTCATCGATGCCCTCCCCGACCACGCTCGCGAGGCCTTCCGCCTCGCCCACGAGGCCGAGCTGCCCATCCGCCAGATCGCCGAACAGCTCGGCGTGCCCGAGGGCACCGTCAAATCCAGGCTCCACTACGCCCGAAAACACCTCGCCCGCCTGTGGAACGACCAGGACTAGCCCGCATTCCTGCGGGAATGCGGGAAGCCCGAAATCCGAATGTCCGAAACACGAATCAGGGGCCCCGCATCTGTTTCGGACTGCGTGCTTCGGGTTTCGCATTTCGCGGTCCGCCCACCCGTGGCGGCGAGAGACGCAGGATAGGAGATCCTCAGTGGCCATCACGCCCTCCGCTCCCTGGCACAACGCATCGTTCGACCGGTTCCTCGACACACGGCTCCCCGACCTGCTCGCCGACCGCCTGCCCCTGGCCAGCTACGCCGTCGAACGCACCGGCGGCGCCACCTGCCAGCTCACCATCGCCCTGGCCGCCGGCACGGGGACGATCGAGCTGCGCTGCGAGATCCCCCAGCCGACCGCCCACGGGCTCTTCACCCTCAACGGCATCCCCCGCGTCGTCGTGCCCGTCGCCTCGTGCGAGGACCTCGAGGCCGCCGAGTTCCGCTGCGTGGGCGAGCAGCTCCACGGCTTCGTGGCCGAGCGCCTCGGCGACGCGCCCGACGGCCTCGCCTGGGACCCGTCCATCGCACGTGCCTGGCTTCCCCTCGACGCCTGGGCCGCCGACTTCCTGGCCACCCACAGCCAGGTGCTCGACGACACCAACTGGCTCTCGCGATGGACCCACCTGCGCCGCATCCTCATCCCCAACCGCACGAGCACGGTGAGTGCGAGCGAGCTCGGCCGCACCTGCCCCTTCGAGACGCCCGAAGGCCCGAACATCGCCCGCGTGCTCAGCATCGCCCTCGGAGCCGAGATCCGCGACGGGCGACTCGTCGTCGTCGACGACCGCCCCGAGGGCGCCCTTGGCCTCTCCGTCTCCATGGTCCCCTTCCTCGAGCACTCCGATGCCAACCGTCTGCTCATGGGCGTGAACATGATGCGTCAGCAGCTCGTGCCCCCCGACCCCGAGCCCGCGCTCGTGCAGACCGGCAACGAGCCCGATGCCCCAGGCGTCTGGTGCGGACGCAACCTCCTCACCGCCTTCATCCCCTGGGGGCCGGGAACCTACGAGGACGCCATCGTCCTCAGCCAGTCCTGCGCGCGGCGGCTCGACTTCCCCGAGCCCGTCGAGCCCGGCGACAAGCTGGCCAACCGCCACGGCTCGAAGGGCACCGTCGGCTGCATCCTGCCCGACCACCAGATGCCCCACCTGCCCGACGGCACTCCCGTCGAGCTGGTCTACAACTTCATCGGCTGCCACACCCGCCTGAACTTCGGCCAGATCCGCGAGGCCATCATGGGGCGCATCGCACGGGCCGAGGGAGAGCCCGCCATCGTCGCGCCCTTCCACGCCCCCGGCAGCGATGAGCTCCGCACGCGCCTCCGCCAGGCAGGCCTCCCCGAATCGGGCATGGAGACCCTCACGCGCGGCCCCGGCGCCCCGCCGCTCGAGCGCCCCAGCACCGTCGGCTACGTCTACTGGGCCAAGCTCCACCACCGGGCCGCACCCAAGCTCCACGCCTGGGACACCGGCCGCGGCCAGCGCCACGGCGAGATGGAGTATTACGCTCTGCGCGACCTGGGGGCCTTCGAGACCCTGGCCGAGACGCACAACACGCGCTCGTGCGAACGCATCGGCTCCGCCGACATCGCCGCCCAGGTGGCCGCAGGGCCTATCGGGCAGGCCCCGCCGCCCACGCCCGCCTTCGCCCAACTCGTCCGCCGCCTCCGCGCCGCAGGTATCCGGGCCGACCTGCGCGAGGGCACCCTGGCCTTCAGCCTCGAAGCACCCGACGAACCCGCTCTTCGGCTCGCAAGACCCGTCCCGCACCCGTGGCTCCATGGCCACACCCTAGCCGCCGTGGGAATCCTGGCCGACTGCCCGGCGTACGCCCCTCTCGCCGAGGCCAACGCACGCCTCCAACGCATGCTCGACGACCGCGCGCCCGGCAGCCTCCTCGAAAAAGCCGCCACACAGCTCCAGGCCGCCGCGGCCGAATACCTCGATGCACTCGTGCCGCCCGAACACCTCCGCCTGGGCAACCGCATCCACTTCTCCGGCCGCGCCGTCCTCTCGCCCGCGCTCGACCTGCGCCTCCACCAGGTCGGCCTCGCCGACGACCTAGCCTGGCGACTCTTCGGCCCGCTCCTCCAGCGCGAGCTCGGAAGCGCCGACGCCGTCGAGGCACGCTCCGAATCCGCCGCCGAGGCCCTCGACGCTCTGATGGAACGCTCCTGGGTTCTCGTGAACCGCGCCCCAACCCTCATGCCCACCTCCTTCATCGCCTTCCGGCCCGTGCGGATTCCCGACCGCGTCGTCCGCCTTCATCCCCTCGCCTGCATGTTCCTCAACGCCGATTTCGACGGCGATCAGATCGCCGTCATCCTCCCCATCACCCAGGCCGGCCAGCACGAAGCCGAGCACCTCCTCTCTGTGGCCGCACACCTGCGCCGCGACCCCGAACTGCTCAAGTGGCTCATCCCCAGCCAGGACATCCTCTTCGGCCTCACCTGCCTAGGCATGAAGCCCGGCGGCCTCGATGCCCTCTCGGAACTCGCCGGCACCCCCGTCTCCGCACCTGAAGGTATCCTCACCAAGGCGGACCTGCTCGCCGCCGTCCGCACGCTCCTCGAGCGCGACGGAGTGGACGCCACCCTCGCCGCCCTCGAACGCCTGATGCACCGGGGGTTCCGCGAGGCTGCCGCCTCGGGGGCCTCCATCAGCCCCTTCTTCGGCCACGGCGTCGACCTGCCCCCACTGCCCGACTCCGACGACCTCGACGCCTGGATGGCCCACACCGAAGACGTCGCCGACGCCCTCGCCGCCCGCACGGACTTCGCGAATCCCCACGTCGGCCCCCAACTCCTCGCCGTGAAGACCGCCGCCCGCGGCCACCTCCGCCAGCTTGTCCACCTCATCGGCTCCATGGGCGTCGTCATCGACGCCGCCGACCGACCCACAACCCCCATCCGAAACGGCCTCAGCCAGCACCCAACCCCCCGCGAAGTCTTCGCCTGCGTCTATGGTGCCCGCAAAGGCCTCGGGCGAACCGTCCTCGAGTGCGCACGCACCGGCTACCGAATCCGCGAGGCCAGCGCCACCAGGGGATTCTCCGCACTCGCGCGGGCCATGCGAGCCACACGCCCAGGCACCGTCCTCGCCCGAGCCGCCGCTGCCGGCGAGGTCGACCCCCTGGCCGACCTCGATGCCCGACTCTTCGTCGGCCTCGCCCCATAGCCCGCATAACGCCCCCTATGCCTTTCCCATGCCCTGCCCGCGCACGCGACGAGCCGACGCCAGCCCCAGGGGCACCGAGCAGCCGCCCCTGGGGACGAGACCCGGTGAACAACCAGGACTGAGCCTATACCCCCTCCCAGACTGGCTTTACGAGCCTGCTGACCACTGAATCCGCCCCGACCCACCAGCGCGCCAGCGCCAAATCGATGCCCCACAAGACATAACTGAAGTATTCTAAAAATGCGGGAATTATATTTGACAGCAACCTAGATAAGTATTATAAGGGCATCCGCACGGCATGCTCGATATGCCACTCTTGCGCTCATCCCCGCGAGAGCCACGCGACCGAATCCCCCCACCGCGTGGCCTCGGAGCTTGGAGTTCCCCCGCGTGCAGTTCTTTGGACAGTTCGCCGAGCCGCTCGACCCGCGACGCAGGGTCTCCCTCCCCGACGCCATCGCCGATGCCATCGGCGAGACGGCGCTCCGAAGGGGACTCGTCGTCACCCGCGGCTTCGACCACTGCCTCTACCTGTTCACCGCCATCGGCTGGGAGAGCGTAGGGGCACGATTCGCATCGGTCTTCCTCAAAGGCCTGGAGGCCCGGATGCTCGAACGCCTCTTCCTCGGAAGCGCCGTCGACCTGCCCCTCGGCGCCCGCCGCCGCTTCACCCTGCCCCCCGAGCTCTGCGAGCAGGCGGGACTCACCGACCAGGCCCTCTTCCTCGGAGCCGCCGCACGCATCGAAATCTGGAACCCCCAGCGCTGGAACGCCCTCAAGCACCCCGCGCTCGAACGCTACGAAGAACTCGGCGAAGCCTTCGGCCGACTCGTCCGCAACCGGACCCGGAGCAGCCGCCTGACGCACCCCGACACCGGCCGCGCATAGCCCCGGCCCACCCCGCCACGCCAGGGATGCCATGCCCGACGACAGGTCAAAGCGGATCGTCTTCGAAGCCTCGCCCGAGGTCACCGCAGCCCTCGAGCGCACCGCCGACCTGTTGAGTCTCTCCAAGATCGGCACCATTCGTCTCGCTGTAGCCATACTCAGCCAGATTGCCCGCGAGGCCACCCGCGGCGGCCGCCTCATCCTCCGCGACGCCGAAGGCCGCGAACGCGAGCTCTGGCTCCCCCAGCTCGACCTCAACCCCACCCCCGACCCATAGCACCCCCGTCGCCCCGTCTCTCCTGGCGTGCAGCTCAGAGAAGCCATGTTGGGATTGTCAGATCTGGCCCTCCCCAAAATGAGGCAATTCGTAAGTTATTGAGATACTGTGACTTGTGTCGCGCAGGCACACGAGCACAAGGGACGGCATCAGGCGGCGGCTTCGATATTCGCCGCAGCTTGCTCGCTGCGAGATGGCCTGCGCGCCGATGGGGTCGCCGCCGCGTCCTCGATGTCGGCCAAGTCCAGCAGCTCAATCCAGTCGGTCGTCGGAAGCTCGATGCCTGCCAGCTCGGCGGGGCTGTGGCCCTCGCGAACGCGGCCCCGGCCAAACGCGTGCACGTTGTCGTAGACCGCCATGAGATACACGTAGTTCCCGCTCAGGCGCTTGCGGACTGCCTGAGCCAGGCGCACCCGGGAGTTCACGCACTCGACCGAGGACGAGGAG
>Ga0272441_10003406_pt1 | contig 30256 bp, 16 predicted proteins | sample SSMProp6N_FD_193582 | JGI IMG/M metagenome (GOLD analysis project Ga0272441, IMG submission 193582) | Marine sediment archaeal communities from Little Sippewissett salt marsh, Falmouth, MA, United States - SSM-Prop-6N | ecosystem: Environmental > Aquatic > Marine > Wetlands > Sediment ... | reverse complement strand
CGTTGAGACCGTCAACGTAGCCGATCGGATCGCGGGTTAGGTACCGCCCGACTTCGGGGTCATAGTATCTGTGTCCGTGGTTATCCAACCCGATGGAGTCGTCCCGCTCCTTGGTGTTGGCGAGGCGGTTGTTGTCGGACGCGCCGGACGAGGAGCTGATGTTCCCGAACGCCTCATACAAGTCGGTCTTGGTGACGGTGCCGTCCTGGTCGGTGAGCGCGACGGTGTGGCCTACGGCGTTGTACGTGAAGTACTCGCGTTCGCCGGAGCGCTCGGAGTAGAGAATCGAACCGATCCCGCCGCCCATGCCAGAGCCACGCACGAACTGTGCTTTCAAAGAGCCTGTGGCGTCGAGTTCCTGGAAGCTGACGCCGCCGTCGTATCTGAAGTAGGTTGTAGCGCCGTTTTCGGTCTTGGTCAAGCGGCGCGTGCGGTAGTCGTAGGTGGCGGTGAAGACTTCCGTTGAATCGACCGACGCCGAGATCAACCTGTTCTGAGCGTCATAGGCGTACGAGGTGGTTGTGGTGGTCTCCCCGTCGTCCACGGCTTTGCTGATCCGGTTCCCGTTGTCGTCATAGCCGTATGAGGTTTCGATGTCGCCCCTTACGGTACTCTCGAGCTGGTTCAGCACGTCGTATGTGTACGTTGTCGAGTCGGGCACACCGTCCTTGACGTGCTGCATGCTCAGCCGGTTCCCGGCCTTGTCGTAGGTGTAGGCGTAGGACTCGTTGACGACCGGACCGGACGGTGGTGTCAGCGTCCAGTCCTCGTCGGTGAGCCGGTAGTGCGCGTCATAGTCGTACGTCAGCGCGCGGGTGCCCTGTTCGGCGATGACCTCGGTGATGGAGAGCCGGTTCCCGACCGAGTCATAGGTGTAGCTGACGGTATAGATATTGTCGTCGGTGTCCGTCCGTGCCGAGCGGCAGAGCACGCGGTTCAGCGCGTCGAAGCTGTTGGTTGTGGCGACCTGGTTCGGCGTGACGCAGTTGGTCTGGTTCCCGTTCAGGTCGTAGGCGTAGGTCGTGGTCCCGCCCCCGCTGTCGGCGACGGACTCGAGCAGGTTCCGCGCGTCATAGCTGCTGGTTAGCGTACGCCCGGAATCGACGTAGGTGACGCTGGTCCGGTTCCCGTTCGGGTCGTAGGCGCTGTCGACCTCGCAGGACGAATGGCTGCTGCCGGTCCGGATCTCCTTGGCGACGCGATAGAGCGCGTCGAGCTGGTAGCCGGTCCGGCCGGCGGCATCGGTCACGTTCGTGAGCGTGCCGACATCGTTGTACTGGAACGTCCGGGTCTCGGAGCCCGACCCGCTGAGCCGGGTCTCGGTGATGCGGCTGTTCGCGTCGTAGTCGTGTTCGGTCGTCTGGCCTTTCGGGTCTGTCACGCTCTGGAGGTTGCCGTTTCGATAGTAGGTGCGTGAGGTGGTCCGCCACGTGAACGGTTCGGGATCGTTCGGATCGGTCATGACATGTTCGTGGGTCTGCCGGTCGAACGCATCGTAATCGTAGGCGGTCCGCTGGGCCACGGTCTCCGTGTGCAGCACGAGGTTCGTCGCGTTCCCGTTCTCGTCGTAGTCGGTGGTGGTCACGATCGGGTCGCCGGTATTTGCGGCGGCGGTCACGGTAGCGGGCCGGTTCATCACGTCGTAGTCGGTCGTGGTCCGGATGTCGTTCGGGTCCTCGACCCAGACGACGTTCCCGTTCCTGTCGTAGCCTGTTTCGGTGACGGCCGCGAGCGGCGCCGTGACTTTGACGGCGCGAAACGCGCGGTCGTATTCGGTGAGCGTGGTATTGCCGTTCGGGTCCGTCACACGGACCGGGTTCCCGGCCAAGTCATAGGCCGTGGTGGTCACGGCATCCTCGCCGGGCAACTCGAGGGTGCTTGTCACGAGCCGGTTCCGCGCATCGTAGGTGTTGACCGTGCGGTTCCCGTTCGGGTCGGTGATCTCGAGCTTGTTCCCGTTCTTGTCGAGTATGTAGCTCGTGCTCGCGGCTATCCCGCCATCGTCCGCGATGGTCTGGGTGAGGCGGCCTGCCCCGTCGTAGACGGAACGGGTGACCATATCCTCCGCGTCGGTCACGGTGAGCGGATTGTCGGACAGGTCGTAGCTGGTATAGGTCGTGAAGCCCATCGGGTCGATCAACGCGGTCCGGCGGTAGAGCTCGTCGTAGACATATGTCGTGGTCTGCTGCGCGTCGTTCTCTTTGAGCACGGTCTCGGTGCGCTTCTTGCCGACGTTGTTGTAGGTGCTCGTGACGACGTAGTCTTGTTCCTGGATCGGGTCGGCCCAAACCCTGTCCTCGTCTTCACGCCGCACGACCTGGACGGCACGGCCGGCCTTGTCGTAGGTGGTATGCGTGGGGAACCCGCGCGGATTGACGACCGTGGTGGGCCGCCAGCCGCCGAGCCCGAACGCGCCGCCGCCGGAGTTCGGGCCGTAGGCGCAGGATTCGGTGTTGCCGTCCGGCAGCGTCTTGCGTGTCAGTCGCGTGAGCGCGTCGTATTCGAAGCTCGTCGTGTTGTCCTCGGCGTCGGTCGACGACAGGAGAAGCCCGATCGGGTCGTACGTGTTGGCCGTTACGATATCGAGCGGGCCGTTACCGCCCACGCCCTGCATCCGGATCCGGGTCTCGACCAGGCGGTTCGCAAGATCGAACGTCTTGACGGTCGCCTGCGAGTTGGCGCCGTTCCCGACGACGATCAGCACCTCGTTCCCGTTTGGGTCGTAGCCGCGCTCGACGGTGCTCGCCGCGGGCTGGCCCGGGTTATCGGGATCGTCGACCTCGGGCAAGGTCTCCTCCGTGAGCCGGTTGAGCGCGTCGTACTGGTACGTGGTTTCGTTCTCTTCCGGATCCGTTCGGGACGTGACGTTGCCCATGGGATCATTGACGGTTGTCGTGACGAGCGGTGTACCGTTCTCGCCGAGCTCGGTGTACTTGGTCGTTGTGTGGGTATAGCCGTATTCGTCCGGCGTGAAGCGGGTGACCCTTCCTTGCGGATCGGTGATGCGCTCGAGGAACCCGCGATTGTCGCCCGTATCGCAGTAGTCAAACGTCGTGGTGCGCTCCAATGCCGTACCGGCGGCTTCGGTCATGGCGATCCGGTTCCCCTCGCTGTCGAGATCGTATTCGGTCACACCCCCTTCGGCATCGACCTGCCTCTCGAGCTTGTTGAATGTCTCGTCGTAGTAATACTCGGTCTCGAGCGCGAGCCCGTCGGGATCGACGATCCGGCGCGCGGGCTCGTCCCAGCCTGCATAGTCGTAGGTGTCCCCGCCGCGTTCGTACTGGTATTCGACGACGCGTCCGCTGACGTCGGTGACGCGCAGCAGGTTCCCGTACTTGTCGGGGCCGAACTCGTAGACGGCGCTGTACGGGTCGGGTCCGTCAAGCGTGGTGCGCGTGATCCGATCGACATAGGCGAGCGGCTTGAGCTGGCTCGTGTCGAGCGCGCCCTCGAACGTGTATTCGGTAACGATCCCGCGCGTATCGGTCGCGCGCGTGACGACCTCGTGCTTGAGCTTGGAGAGCTCGCGGCTGACGGTCTCGAACAGGGCGATGCCGTCCGCGGTCTCGATCGAGGTCACGACCGGCTGTTCGGCGAACGCGACGAGCCCGCCGGAATAGACGGTTTGCGGCACGATCTCGGTGGTGTAGTCGAAGTAGGTCTGGTGCTCGCGCGCGTCGATCACGAGCCCGGGACAGACGTGCAGCATGACCCGGGCCTCGTTGATGTCGATCGGCTCTTCTAGTCTGCCGTATTCCTGGTCCAGGATCTCCTGCATGAAGTAGCCGAACTCGACGGTGGGCGTGGCGTCCGGCTGCCCGGTCGTCGCGTCCGTGACCTGCGGCCGCACGACTTTCTCGAGGTAGCCGTAGGTGTAGGCCGTCGCGCCGGGATCGCCGGGCTCAAGATAGTCGTAGGTCGTGGTGTTCCCGCGCGCATCGGTCACGCCGACGAGCCGCCAGGCACAGGCGGTTGCGCAATCATCGAGTTCTTCATACTCGAAATCGATCCCGTGCTCGGGACGCGCTTCTTCTTCGATCCGCGTACAGAGCAACGGCTGGTTCGGCTCGTCATAGATGTACGCGAGCGTGTTCCCGTTGCGATCCACGACGTGGTGCAGACGCCAGTAGTCTTCCGGCCGTCCGAACGCGCCGTTGATCGCCTTTTCGTAGTACAGCTTCGTGCCGTACTTGCGTGTGAGCACGAGCCAGTCCGGGTCCTCGGGATCCGGGTTGTCGACCGTCTCCAGCTTGCAGCGCAGCGCGGCGTTGTTCAGACTCGATATGGCTTCCGGCCGCCACTCGCCCCCATACCGTTCGTACTGGTAGGAGGCGCCCTGATCGTCGATCACGGTCGCCTTGATGACCTCGATATCGCCCGGCAGCGTCTGCTTGGAGACGATCACGTGGCTTGCGAGGCTGTTGTCCCAGCCGGGCCCGAGGATGAGCGTGGAGGCATAGACCTTGTTCTGCGCCAGATCCATCTTGGCGTAGGATTGGTGTGCGAACGTGCGCCGGAACTCCATGAGCAGCTCGCCGCCGACCACGGGCACGGCGATATCCGTCACGCTGTAGGTGGGCAGCAGCCCGTACATGTCGACGTGCGCCTTGTTCGGGGCGCGGTCCGACTCGCTCTCGCCGGTCGGCGACGGATCGGGCAGCGGCACGCCGCGCGTGCTGACCCTGCGCCGCTTTGCTGCGATGCCGGTGTTGAGCGGCGGCGGCAGCGCGTCGGGCGGCACGACCTGGATAACGTAGTAGACGGGCCCGAGCGAGCCCTCCGCCATTACGGTCGCTTTCTCGACGCTATGTACTTTCTCAGGCGCAACGTACTGGCGACCGTTGGGTCCGTAAAAAGCATCGGGCTGCAGTTTGCCCGGTCCGAATAGCGACCATGTGAACTCGCCTTCGTACCCATCGACCTCGAGATAGACGGTGTTCGTCCTGCCGGCGGCCACCTGGTTCGTGTAGGCGAGTATTGTGTAGCTGATGGGATCACAATTGCTGCACTCTGTCGACTGTGATTGAGGAAGATCCTCGTCGTCCTCTCCGTCGTACGTGTACCCACTGACCAGAACGGGCACATAGCGGACCCGCTGATAGTCGCGCAGCGCGCGATTCTCGCCGGCGCTCACGAACCCGTCGACTGGGTTGAGTTGGAGGATCTCGAAGACAATCCCGCCGAACGCGCCGACCGTACCCGTACCATGCAGGCGTGTTGTACCGGCGATCTTCCCGATCCCCGCGGGATCCGTGGAGCTGCCCAGCTCGTCGACGCCGCTGGCGGTCGCGAGCATGGCGCCGTTCAGCCACCCGACCAGCAGGCCATCGACCGGATCGGCGACCAGCTCAAACACGTACTGCATCTCCGGCAGCAGTTCCGCGCTGATCTCGAGAGGCCCCCAGCCGTCGCCCCACACGAGGCCATAGACCCGCTCGTCCTCGAGCGCGATACTGAGCCCGGCCTCCTCGCCGCCCTGCTCGTAGATGACCTGCCGGCTCTGCACATCGGCCCCGGTCCGGAACGCGACGTTCACGACCTTGCCGTTGCCCTCGCTGAGCGCGGCGTCGCCCGGAACGGAGAGTCCGTCGTCGACCGCGTCGAACTCGAGGCCGGGCAGCCCGTTGCACACGTTCGCGACCAGCTTCGGGCGTAGGTCGGGGTTGGACTGCGTGGCTTCGTAGCCGTCCATGCACTCGATCCAGGAACTGACCCCGTTGTTCCCGTCGACTGTGACGCCCTGGTCCGAGCGCAGCCAGAGCGTGGCCTCGGAACACTCGGGCGCGCTGACGACGTCGACCGTCGTGGTAGCGGCCACGTTGAACTCGCCGTCGTTCGCGGCCAGCTCGAACGTGTAGGTGCCGGGCATGTTCACGCCGGTCGCCTCGGTCACGAGTGCGGCACTGTCCACGAACCCGGCCGTCGCGGGGCCGGCGACCTGGGTCCACGCGCAGGCGGGCGTGTCGTTCGGCAGCCCATCGTCGACGACGCTACCGTTCAAAGCGAGCTTGCCGTCTGCCGGCAGCAACACCATGCGATCGGCCCCGGCACTGACGACCGGTGGCGTGTTGGCGACGGGCGCCCCGAACGTGTCGGGGCCGCCCGGCGAGCCGTACACCTGCGCGCTGGCCCGCCAGCTCTCGGGCAGCGCGGGCTCCCCGGCGCCGGCGGGCACGAGCGAATAGCCGTCGCCGTCGGCCTGTTCGGGCCAGGGCGCCTCGTCGTCGTAGGTCAGGGACACGAGGGTGGCGCCCCCATTGCGCAGGGTTACCGTTCCGCCGCCGTTTGCCAGCCCGCCGGAGTATTGGCCCGCAACCGTCACGTCCGGGTATCGCACGGCGAACGAAGCGGGCTCGGCGGCCACGACCAGGTATTCGCCCGGGCCCAGGCTGGCACCGGCCCCGAACGCGAACGCGATATCGCCGCCGAACGTGACGGCATCGAGCGGCGCATCGGCACTGCCGAGGTTGGCGAGTTCGACGAACTCGTAGGCGTCGCCGCCGTCCGCATGGTACATGATCTCGGTGATCGCCAGTCCGTCACCCGAGCGTTCGAGCACGAACATGGCTTCGTGCAACGCGCTCCAGAGCTGGCCGCTCCTCGAGCGGGCCGCCACACGGACCTGTTGCTGGTACGGCCAGGACAAGGAGATCTGGACCGGCCCCGAATAGGCCTGCGCCTCCGGCGCCAGGCCGCCGCCGCTCTCGCGCGGATCGCCGCCGCCGAGTCTGTAGTAGATCTGGCCGTTGCCGGTTTCCATCGTCAGGGAAAAACCGCTCGGGTAAAGCCCGCTCTCATGGCTGAACGCCGGCGGGTCGAGCAAGGGATAGAGCGGATACGGCCCGACGTGCGCGGCGCGACACGCGCCGACCAGCCGCTCGGCGTTGCCGGCCATCATCTGAAAGACGCGATCGCGCGCGGGCACCCAGTGCTCGTCACGGGTCAGCACCTGCGCGCCGCCGGCATAGAACGCGCTCTTCGCATCGCCCCACCGCGCGGATTCGGCGATCATCGCTTCGGAGACCGCGCCGCAGAGCGTGGCCCAACGCGCCTGGCAGGCCGCGTCACTGAGCGCGCCGTTGTTGAAGCCGTGTTCGTAGAGCCGGTCCGCGAACAGGATTCGGAAATCGGAATTCGTCCAGCAGGCGCGGAACACGCGCGCGATGTGTTTCTGGTCGTTCGGTTCGTAGGCGGGATCCAGGAACCCGGGGTTCACCCACGCGCCGCCGGCCGTAGACGAGTCTTTGCCCCAGGCGAGTTCCATGTCCCAGCAGAAATAGCGGACGGGATCCGGATCCCGGTTGGCCACGTAGTAGTTGTTTTCGTAGCCGGACCCGACCCAGTCGCCGCCGCCACAGATCCACCATGTAAGGATATAGTCGCAGAAGTTGGTGACGTCCAGATGGCCGAGCAGCGCCTCGTATGCGGACGCCTCGCTCAGATCCGTGACCGCGGGATCGGTAAGCGTGTCGATCAGCGCATTCCAGACGGTATCCGGCCCGCGCGGCTCGCCGCCGACCACGCCACCGTGATTACGCACGTACCAGTCGGCCTTCTCGCCGCCGAAATAGCTGCTCTGGAACCAGGCATCCGGCCGTTCGCAGACGTTGTACAGGCCCCAATACAGCCCGTTCAGGTAGAGATGCACGAACATCCCGCGCGCGCCGTGGCCGGAAACGGCGATCTGCGTGTCCCTGCCCCACTGGTCCTCGACATAGGTCGTGAGCCGCTGGTCAACGCTGCAGAGCCCGGCATAGTTCGCGTAGCCGCCGGCCCGCAGCACGAGCCGGTCGAACTGGCGGGCAGCGCTCTCGCTGTTGAGCGGCGCGCTCTCGAACAGCGGGAACCGCAGCTTGCCGGGCCGCGTGTCGCTGTCTTTCCAGGCGAGCCGCAGCGAGCGCTTCAGAGTCACCTCGTTCTCAGGCATATCGCCGCCAAGCTGCTCGCGCCACATCCAGCTGTGCGGCTCGAGCATGCAATCGCTCTGGAACCCCTCACGTCCGCCGGGGTAGATCAGTTCGACCGAGGCCGGCGCTTCAGATTCCGAACCGAGGTTCGGGCCCCAGTTATAGACCGCGTTCCACCCGTCGAACAAGCCGTGCGGGTCCGTGACGACCGAAAGCGTGGGCACCGATTTCAAGGCGCCTTCGAGCCGGCCGGCATAGGCCGGATCGGAGAGCACGGCCGGGTCCATCTCGTAATCGGCCGGGATATTGTCCTCGGCCCACCACTGTGCCCACGGCTCCGTATAGCCCGCGGGCGCCGGCGGCTGATTGGCGACGGCGGCGGGGAAGATGTAGGTCTGCGTGTCGATGTTGGTGTCTTTGCAGTATTGTTTGGCGGCCATTGCGCGCAGGCAGGTCGTGCTCGTGATCGGGATCGGCCCGGCGCAGACCGTACCGTGTGTCGGCGACGGTGCGGTCCCGTCCGTCGTATAGAAGATGGTCGCGCCGTCGGTCGCGGTCGTGATCTCGACGTCGAACGCCGTGTCGAAGAAGCCGCGGTCGACCGAGAATTTCGTGTCGGCCACTTCGGGGATCGAATCGGGATCGAGCGGGTTCGAGCCGTTCAGCACTTCGCCGATATCGAGGTAACCGTCCTGATCATAGTCGGTCACCGCGCTCGCAACGCTTTCGGAGCCCCAGTAGATATGTTCGATCCAGTCGGGTATCCCGTCCGGCCCGCTCGGCCCGGGGTCGTCGTCGAGCGACGTATCATAGAAACATGCGATCACCTCACGTGCCGCGTCCATGGTCACGTCGAGCGGATCGAGCAGCGACTTGCCGAGCGCATCGGTTACGCGCTGGCCGTCAAGCCGCCAGCCGACGAAGGCATAGCCTGTCTGCTCGGAGGCCGTGCACTGGACCACCGCGCCGGCCGTGTTCCAGCCGGACTCGGGAATTGCGGATCCGCCGGTCCAGGCCGTGATATCGAGCTCGTATTCCTCGGTCCAATTCACCGTGACGACACGATCCTGGTCCATGCTGACCTGGCCGCCGTCGGGATCGGCCAAGGCGCGATGGCCGGCCCCGAGCGTGACGGGTGAGGTGACCGACCAGTCGAGTGTCACGCCGTGTCGGTACAGCCCGAACACGGGCAACTCGCCGGCGACCGCGGGCGTCGCGTAGGGTTGCGGAACCTGGCTGAACGACAGGCTGTGCAGCGTGATGTCGATCTGCCACTCGCCGGTGGCCGCCTTGTAGACGGCCGCGTCGGCCGCGCCGTCCCGGTCGTAGTCGGCCGGGTGCGGGATCCATGAGCTGCCGTCGGCGGGGAACACGAAATCGGTATAACCGGCGGTCGAGCGCATGAGGTACCAGCGGTTCTCGGCGGGCCAGAACACGGCCGCGTCGGTGTTGGTATCGCCGTCATAGTCCGCGGGCACAGGGTCGGCCGCGGACCACCCGAACCCGAACTGGGTATGGCCCTCGGTGGAGCGGAGCTGGTACCACGTGCCGCTCGGCTTGTAGTACACCGCGATATCGTCGTGTCCATCCCCGTCGTAATCGCCCGGCACCGGGATCGGCCCATTCCACCCGTAGTCCACATGCTGGTAGCCCGCGCTCGAGCGCATGATGTCCCATGCCCCCGCGTAGTAGACGGCCAGATCATTCGTGCCGTCCCCGTCATAGTCGGCCGGCACCGGTGTGCAGGCCGACCATCCGAACTGTGCGGTCCGGAACCCAAGCGTGCTCTGCATGATGTACCACATTCCGTCAGCCGGGTTCCACACGGCCAGATCGGTCTCGCCGTCTCCGTCGTAGTCGGCCGGCACGGGAATCGGTCCGTTCCAGCCGAACTGCTCCTCGGCCGTGCCCTCGGTCGACTTGTAGAAGAACCATTCGGCGCCGCCGGGCCCGTCGTAGGCTGCCGGGTCCGCGCACTGGTCGCCGTCGTAGTCGCCGGCGACCGGGGCGCTCGCGCCGGCCTTGCGATCGTCGACAAAGAACGGGCTGCCGGCAACCGGTGCGACCGAAACCGCGCACAGAAGAAGGAACAGCCCCGCGCAGATCCGGCTGTATCGGAAGGTCGTGGTGCGTGGCCGCTTCATTTCGCACCTCCTTCCTGCTCGAGCAGCTCGGTCAGTTTGCGGAACGAGGCCGGCGGGCCCTCGGCCGTATCGGACGGCGCGTTGCTGGGCGATACGATCAATGCGCCGGTCGGGTCCGTCGTCAAATGCGCCCAGGGCGCGGCGAGCGCACCGAGCAATACACCCTCGCGCAGCGGGTAGCGCTCGAACTTGATGTTCGTGGCCTGGTCCGGCCAGACCCGGTACGCTTGCTCGAGCCCATCGCGATTCACGCTGACGGCAACGGCAATGACCTTCTTGATCGCACGCCCGGCCTCGGGCGAAAGGAAGAACCGGACATACCGCGGCACGCCGGACTCATGCAGGCCCTCGTCGCGATGCGTCCCGCGCAGAACCGCGCGCGTCCCGTCATGCATCTGACAGAGCATATCGACGACAAGCGCTGCACGCAGCGTGTCGGCCGCGGCCGAGTAGGACACGACGAGCTGTTTCCAGACCCGCGCTTCGGGATCGGCCGATAAGGCTGTCCGCGCCGGCATCGCAGGATACGGCGGCGCCGCTTCGTCCCAGTCGGCGAGCGCGATGTTTTGGATCTCGAACAGGCCGGCGCCGGCGGCGTGCGTGAGCATAAGGATGCCGCATGCGCATGCGGCTGCACGGTGTGTGAAGGTCATGCTTCTCCCCCAGTTCCGGACTGTGCGCAACCCGATCGGGCAGAGCACAGCCTTGGTTCCCGCTTCTATCTATCGATCGCGAAACTAGGGGAGCGTCAAAGCAGCGTCAAGGAAAAAGACAGGCGGTCTCTCATGTGTCAGCCAGCCCTTCCGCGCCACTTCCGTTATCCCTACATCGTGTTGGGATGCTGTTCTACAGGTTGTGTGCCTGTTGGGTTTCGGCAATCCCGGGCTATCGCGAGGGCTGCCCCCTTGCCGGCTCGGTGGGTGAGTGGCATGTTCGGGCCCAAGGCGGGACGGTGGGGGCCGCGCAGCGTGCCGGGGAGGACGGATGACAGACCGGGCTCAGAGTGTATCGGAAGGCGGATTGAATGTCAGCTCTGCCTCGAGCACGCAATCGCCGCTGCCGGCATGGGTCTGGCGCACCTGCACGGCAAACACGTTGCGGCCGCGCACCAACGCATCGCGCGCGGCGCTCAGGTCAAACGTCTCGGGCGCGCCGCCTTCGTGACTCGCGGTGGCCACAGACTCGGGCGTGAGGGGGCCCGGCGGCAGCAGTCTGCGCAGCACCTCGCGGCCGTTGAGGTAGGCGGCAAACCCGTCGTCGTAGTTCAGGTCCAGGACCAGGCTGCCAATGGCCTGCGGCTCGACGGCAAGCACAAAGCCGGTCCGGCAGTAGAAAGTCAGACCTTTGGACGCAATCTCGGTTTCGATATAGTGCTCGCCGTACCCGAGCGGCGCGACGCCGCGTGCCCAACTCGAATCGTCATATTCGGGCTGTGCCCAGGCCGGGCCGGGATCCGAGCGCTTGTCGAAATAGCGCCATACCGCCGTCCTACAGACGAGCGTACCGGAGTTCGCGCGCCCGAGTGTGCCCGGCCCGTCGGTGTTGACCCAGTTGAGCGGGTCGTTGCCATAGTAGCGGGGGTCCAGTCGTTGGAGCGAGCGGCCGGCCCACTCCGCGTTCACGGGCCAGCGGCCCTGCCGCACGCGCAGTTGCTCGACGCGCACGTAAGGCACTTCAAGGCCGGACTCCGCCCCTTCCGCCGGCCGATACAGATCGATATCGAGCTTCTCGCGCGCTGGGCCTTCCACGTAGAACAACTCGTACGGCCCGAAGATACGGACGTCGGCGGGCAGCGAATAGCGCCGTCTCAGATACGCCGGGGCAACGGTGGCCACCAGCAGATATTCGCGCGGTGCCATCTCCACGCCCGGCGGAAAGCTGTAGTGACCCGAGCCGCCGAGCCGCCAGGTGCGCGCTTCCCTGCCCGGCTCGTACAGGGGCACCGGTGCGTCGCTCAGGCTCAACAGCTCGATCGCCTGCAGTCCGGTCGGCCCGGATTCGAAGCGGATCTCGTTCATGATTACGGGCCCTACCCGCGGCCCGGCATTGGGACGGCCGAGCGTTGGTTCGGCCATCAGTACGAAGTCGGTATGTCCATCGCTTGTCGTATGGAATCCGAGCGACGTGCGCGTGTCGCAGGCGTCGAACCTGCGCGAGACCAGGTTCCGCATCTGGTCCCCGTCCCATCTCGTGAGATAGAGCGCACCGCCGAACCGCGGCACGGTGAACGGCACGCGGCGACCTGCCGCCTCGACGAGTTGCGAAGGGTCCAGCACCAGATACGCGCCGCCCTCGAGCACGGTGCCCGGCCGCACGCGGTGCGCGCGATAGTCCACGGGCGTGTCGCTCACGTACCAGCCGCCCAGATCGACGGCCCCCGGCCCCGCATTATAGAGCTCGAATGCGGGCAATCCGGCGCCAGGCGCGGGCGCAAACACCTCGTTGATTCGCGGGTCGTATAACGCACCGTCATCGCGGCCGGGCGAGCCGCCCAATGCGTTGCTGCGGCGCCAGTTGAGCGGGTCGTCCGGGTCCGCGCCGGGATCGAGCGGCACGATCGAGTAGCCCTTGCCGTCGGCTTGCGCCGGCCAGGGCGCCCCGTCGTTGTAGCGCACGGACGTCACGGTCCGGCGCAGCTCGTCCATCAGCGTGATCCGCTCCCCGCCGCTGTCGAGTCGGCCGCCGTATGTCCCGAACGGGACAATGCCTGGATAGCGTTTGCGGAAGCTCGCCGGATTCTTGACCAGCACCGCGATCTGGCGCGGCGCCAGCCGCGTGCCTGAGGGAAACGTGTAGTCGATCCCGCGGAAGCGCATCCCGGACAGGTCGCGCGCTACGTCGGCACTCAGGTTCTTGAGTTCCAGAAACTCGTAATCATAGCCGCCCAGCGGATTGTACATCAACTCGGTGATCCGAATGAACGAGGAGGCAATCAGCCCTTCGTTTCCCTGCTTCAAATAGCAGCGCTCCAACCGCTCTCTGGCCAGCGAAACAAGCGGATTCGGCGCGTCCGGATCCCGGAGCACTTCCTTGTAGATCGCCATGGCAGCGGCCAGGTCCCCCTCGAAGTCTTCCCGGTACATGCCACGCTGCAACAGGATGTCCGGCGGGCCCGGCGCCGGGCCCGCGCCCAAAGCCATAGCCGCAAGCAGACCCATCAAGACCGCAAACACGGCCACCCGCCCTCTTCCGCCTTCCGCCTTCCGCCTTCTGACTTCCAACGTGCCCGCCACTCACGCCTCCTTACGCCGTGGTTCGGCCGCTTCGTCCTGCGCGCCGGGAATTTCGAACAGATACCCGACTTCTCGCACCGTCTGGATGAAACACGGCCGGCGCGGGTCCCGCTCGATCTTGGCGCGCAGCGTCGTGACAAACCGGTCAATGCTGCGCGGCGTCACATAGCAGTCATACCCCCAAACCGCATTCAGAATCTGGTCCCTGCTCAGGGCGCGCCCGCGGTTCTTCAGGAAGAACAGCAGCAGTTCGTACTCCTTCGGCGAAAGCTTCACGCGCCGACCGTTCCGGTGCAGGCGCCGTGCCGTCACGTCCAGTATGCAGTCGCCGAACGCGTAGGTGCTCACGACATTATCGCGCCGTCGGCGCAGCAGGACTTCCGCTCGCGCGAGCAGCTCCTTGATGCTGAACGGTTTCGTCACGTAGTCGTCGGCGCCGAGATTCAGGCCGAGCAGGATGTCCGATTCGTCGGCCTTGGCGGTCAACATGATGATCGGCATGTCGAGCTGTTCCTTGCGGACCAGCCGGCAAATCTCGTAGCCGTTCACTTTGGGCAGCATCAGGTCCAGGACGATCAAGTCCGGCTTCGCGTTGACGGCCAGCTCCAAGCCGCGCTCGCCGTCGGTCGCCGTGCACACACGGTAGCCCTTGAACTCGAAGTTGTCCTTGAGCCCACGCAGCATCGCGGCATCGTCTTCGATGATCAGTGCCGTTTCCATGGTGTCCCTCCCTTGTCGGTAAACCTAACGCTAAGCGCCCGCGCCGGGCAGTTTTACGGTGAATGTGCTGCCTTCGCCGGGTTCGCTCTCCACCGCGATCTTGCCGCCGTGCGCGTCCACAATGTATTTCGCGATACTCAACCCGAGCCCGCAGCCTTCAACGCTGCGTGCGAGGCTGCGGTCCACTTGATAAAATCGTCTGAAGATCCGTCGTCGCGCGCCGCGCGACAGTCCGATCCCGCGGTCACGCACCTCAAAACACACCGTGTGGTCCGCGCCGTAGAGCCGGAAGGCGACGGGCGTGCGGTCCGGCGAGTACTTGCGGGCGTTGTCCAGCAGGTTCACGAGCACGGTCACGATGGCCGCCGCGTCCGCACGCACGTGCGGCAGGTTGTCGCGAATCTCGAGCTCCAGCGCGATGCCGCTCTGCTCGTACTCGGGCGATGCGGCCTGTGCCGCACTGCGCGCGAGCGCCGCGGCATCGAGCTTCGTGAACTGGAACGGGTGCGGGCTGCGTTCGATGCGCGAAAAAGTCAGGAAGTTCTCAACCAGACTCGATAGTCTACGGTTCTCCGCGGCGATCAGCCGCAGATATTCCTCCACCCGCTTGCTGTCCCGGCAACTGCCCTCCAGCAAGGTGTCGACCAGCACACGCATCGAGGCAAGCGGCGTCTTCAGCTCGTGCGAGATCGTCGCGATGAAATCGTTCTTCAGCCGGTTCGCCCGGAATTGACGCGCCATCACGCGCCCCGCCGTCCCGGCCGAAAGAGAAACCAGGCCAACCACGAGCAGGCCGATGCGAACATAGCGTTCCGTCTGCTTGCGCAAACTCAGCGCAAACCCCGCCGGATCCCGCAACGAGACACGAACGCGCCAACCGGGAAACTGCCCGCCGAGCGGCGCTTCCTGAAAGGCCGGCGCGCCAGCCGGCTCCGGACCCAGGATCAACTCGTCCTTGTCGTCCAACACGCGCAGCTCGAGGCGGGGATCGGACACCGTCACGTAGTGCGGCGCAATATCGGCCGATAGTACCGTGCGCGCCTTCACCAGAAGTACGCCCCGACGACCATGCCCCACGTAGCGCCCGTAAAACTCGCCCGATGCGCGGGTCAGGGCGCGCCAGCCGGCTTCAATCCCGCGCTCCAACTTCCGGCTCTTCGTGTATTCACCGGCCAGTTGCAGCGCTGTGCGCTCCGCCGATGCCAGCGCCGAAGCCCGCGAAATTCGCCCGTCCCACGCGCCGCCCGATATGCCCCAACGCCGAAGCCGGCGCAGCGCTTCCTCCAACAAAAACGCGCGTTGGCCAGGCAGAAGATAGGCGCCCGCTCCGCCCCCGGTCGTCAGCGCATCAAGCAAATCCGCCAGACCCCGCTCCGACGACTTGTCGGCCGCCTGCTCCAGATCCCACAACGTCAGTTGCGCACACAGCGCAAGCATAATCGTCTCAGGCGTCAACTCCACCGTCCCGCCGGCCAGACCGGAAAGCTCCAGCACCGCCGCCCGACATGCGGCCGACGCCTCGTCGAGCTTGCACTGCTTGCGAAAACAGCGCGCCTGCCCAACCCGCCCGTTCAACCGAAGAAAAACGTCCGTCGATTCTGCCAGCTCCGAATACAGAACCAACGCCGTCGCCGGCTCGGCCTTGCCGAACTCCAGCGACCACGCCTCCTCCAGCACGACCGGTGGACGCCGGTAATCCTGACGACGCGCCAGGCGCGGGAAAATCAGCCGGCCGTCTTCATACACCAAGACGCTGTCCGCCTGGCCGCCCAAAACAAGAGCGCGGCAGATTTCCAGCGGCGTGCCGCTCAGATGCTCCGTACTCCCTGCCAGTGCCGCCGAGCCCGCCAGACCAGTCGCCGCCGCTCGAAGTTCGTCGGTCAGAACGTCCGAAAGCTCTTGCCGAACCGCCAACGGCTCGTTGCGCGCCGCTCGCTTCACGAACCACAGTATCGTCGCCGCCGTCAACGCGACAACCGTCACAAGAATGAATGCAGCAGAAAAACGCTGAAGTAGTGCCGTGGCCCGATGTGCCGGCGTTGCCATCTCCCTACTCCCATGTCCTTGACTTACCCGTTCGTCCTACCGCCTCTATTCTGCGGATGATTTGTTACCGAATTGTTACCATTTGGTTACCACTGCAGCAGTGTGGCGCATCCGGCCGGGGTTGTCAAGGGGCGGGCGGGGTTTTGGATATTGACAATGCGTGGGGTCCGCAAATATAGTCACCGGACTGTGCGCGGGGGCAGGTGAAGCGGTTGCGGCGGTGATCAGGAGCAGAGGGGATTGGGACGGATCGATGCCGACCTACGAGTACGAGTGTCGGAAATGCGGGAAGCGTTTTGAGCGGTTTCAGAGCATGACAGACGCGCCGGTAAAGCGTTGTCCTCGGCGTGGTTGTCGGGGCACGGTCAAGCGTCTGATCGGGACGGGAGCAGGCATCATCTTCAAGGGTTCGGGTTTTTACGAGACGGACTACCGCAGCGAGAGTTACCGCAAGGCGGAGAAAGCGGAGAAGACAACGAGCAGCGAGTCGTCGGCGGGCAAGAAAGAGGGAGCGGCGGACAAGAAGACGAGCGAGCCGGCGAAGAAGACATCAACCGACTGAAAGGATTGGACGATGGCCGGACGGAACAGGGGATTCGGTAGATGGATACACATTCTGGTGGACATCTGCCTGATCGCGGTGATCGTTCTGGTGCTGTGCGCGGCGAAGCCGACGGCGGCCCTGGGTACGGACGAAGATGCGCGCGCGTTTCAGGACAAGCTGGAGGCGCTGCAGCAGCGGATCGAGTCGGGCGAGCGTTTTGAGCAGAGCGTTGACGAGAAGGAATTGAATGCGTACCTGGCGGCGAAGGTGGAGCGCACACGTCAGGCGGCGGACGCGGGCGGTTTGAACGTGGACATTGACAGTCTGTCGGTCACGCTCGATGAACAGGGTTTCGTCTTTCTGGTGGTCACGAGATGGCGTTGGCAACGCGTGGGCAAGCGGATCAGTTGCGAGGTACGCGGGGTCCCGCGTGTGACGGCCGGCGTTTTCAGGATTGACATCACGGGCAGCCGGGTCGGGCGTCTGCCGTTACCGGGGCCCGGCGCGGAATGGATGGCATCGAAGATTGGCACGGTCTTCGCGCAGAGCGGGCGGGAACGGGAGATTCTCGGCAGCCTCAGCGCGATCGAGTTGCATAAAGGTCAGGCTGTGCTGAGGGTGAACTAGTCCTGCAGACGGCCGCCAGCAAAGAGCGGCCGGGCCGCGGTTCCGCCCGCCGTTGGTCGGCGCAGTCTTCGCCGACCGCCATACCGAGGGCATTGTGACGCTAGCAGAGCGGGTCCGATTGGGGATACTCGACGCATCGCAGGCGCTGCGCCTGTTGGCCGGGGGCCACAGGCGGCATGCCCGCAACTACATGATCGCGGCGCCGGCGCTGCGCAGGGGCTGGACTGGGTCGACCTTCTCGGTCTTGCCGCTGTCAACCGGGCTACCGCGCTGCATTGAGGTGGAGCCGACGACATCGTGCACGCTCAAATGCCTCAAGTGCGAACACACGCACTGGCATGTGCCGCAACGGAACATGACGCACGAGGAATTCCTGCACATTGCGCGGCAGTTCCCTCGCCTGTGCGGTGTGAGTTTCGCGGGCAGCGGCAACAGTCTCGAGCAGCCCGAATTCATACAGATGCTCGAGTACTGTCACGAGCGAGATCTGTACACGCAGTTCCGCGCGCCGCTTCTGTTCCTGACCCGCAAGCGCGCGGAACGGATCGTGCAGGTGGGGGTGGACCGGATCGTGATGACGATAGACGCGGCGACACGCGCGACCTACGACGCGCTGCAGCCGGGCTCGGAATTCAAGCGCGTTATTGCGAACGCCAGTTATCTCGTGGAGTGCCGCTGCAAGGCCGGCGCGCCGGTCCCGGAACTGACGTTTGTCTTCACGGTCATGGGGCAGAACCTTGGCGAGATGCCGCAATTTCTGGAGCTCGTGAACGACATCACGATCGCCGATACTCGCTCGGTCCGCCGCGTCGCGTTCATACCGTTGCTTGCGTTCGAACAGACGCAGGAGCTCGCCGTGACGGTGCCGAAGTCGCTCATCAGGGAGACCCGCGAAAAGGCGCGCCGGCTGGGCCGTTTCGCCGTCACGTTCGGCGGGCTCGGAGGCCGGCACCGTGCTGCGTCGTGCCGATTCTGGGCCGTACCGTTCATCACCGTCGAGGGCAACTACTACCCTTGCCGCATGATGTGCGGCCGAAACCGGCGGCGCCAGGCCGACAAACACGTGTTCGGCAACCTGTTCCAGGACGATTTCCGCGAAATCTGGAACTCAAAAGAAGCCGCCGCGTTCCGGTTCGGCTTACGCCGGGCGACCCCGCCCGAGCTCTGCCGCGTCGTCCAGTGCCCGCGTTGCGCGGCCGCCGGCGATCGCGCCGGTGACCCGTGATCGGTTGGTCCGCCGTCGCCCGATTACGTCGACTCAAGATGCGTGTAAGAGGCGGCAGAAGCTGCCTGCTGCCGCCGCCAGCGACTGTCCTCATGTCGCCCTGTTCTCCAAGGACCGAGCGGATACGACCGAGATCTGCCTTTATCTTCGTGGCAGGATGCGTATAATCGGTGCCTTACCAAGTTGGAGGGGCCGGCCAGTGGCACCGAAAAAGTTCTACGTTACGACACCGATCTACTACGTGAACGACAAGCCGCACATCGGGCATGCGTACACCACGCTGCTGGCCGACGTGCTGGCGCGTTATCATCGGCTGCTCGGCGTGCCGACCTTCTTCCTGACGGGTACGGACGAGCACGGCCAGAAGGTGGCGCGCGCGGCGAAGGAAGCCGGGATAGCGCCGCAGGAACAGGTGGATGCGACCGTGGTCCGGTTCCAGGCGCTATGGCAGAAGCTCGAGATCACGCACGACGATTTCATCCGCACGACCGAAGAACGGCATACGCGGGTCGTACAGAAGATCCTGCAGGATCTCTATGATCGGGACGAGATCTACAAGTCCGAATACGACGGGTGGTATTGCGTGCCATGCGAACGGTTCTTCATGGAAAAGGACCTGGCCGAGGGCAACTGCCCGGAATGCGGGCGGGCGGTGGAGCAGATCACGGAATCGAACTACTTCTTCCGGATGGGCAAGTACCAGGACTGGCTGATCCAGTACATTCACGACAACCCGACGTTCATTCAGCCCGACTTCCGGCGCAACGAGACGCTGGGCTTCCTGCGCAAGGAGTTGAACGACCTGTGCGTTTCCCGGCCGAAAAGCCGGCTGGACTGGGGTATCGAGCTGCCCTTCGACAGCGACTATGTCACCTACGTCTGGTTCGACGCGCTCGTGAACTATATCAGCGCGGTCGGCTATCTCTCCGACGACGCGGCCTTCGCGAAGTGGTGGCCGGCCTCCTACCACCTGATCGGCAAGGACATTCTGACCACGCACACCGTGTACTGGCCGACGATGCTTCAGGCCATGGGCCTGCCGCAACCGCAGACCGTGTTCGCGCACGGCTGGTGGCTGATCGACGAAAGCAAGATGAGCAAGTCGCTCGGCAATGTCGTGAACCCCATGGCCATGGCGGAGACCTACGGCGTGGACGCGTTCCGCTATTTCCTGATGGCGGAAATGACGTTGGGCCAGGACGCGAACTTTTCCGAGGACAGTTTTGTGCAACGCTACAACACCTATCTTGCCAACGATCTGGGCAATCTGCTGAGCCGGGTCATGAAACTGATCGCGGCGCACTGCGACGCGAAGATCCCGGAGCCCGCCGAGCCCGGGCCCGAAGAACAACGTCTCCGGGACGGCGTGCTGGCCGCGACCGCCGCGATGCAGAAAGGCGTTGGGGAGATGCGCCTGGATCTGGGCCTGGCCGAAGTCGCCGGCGCCGTGCGCGAGGCGAATCGTTACATGGAACGGCGCAAGCCCTGGGTCCTGGCCAAGGGCGGGGACCGGGCCGCGCTGCATACCGTGTTGTACACGGCGGCCGAGGCGCTCCGCGTCGTCAGCGGCCTGCTTTATCCGACGATGCCGGGCAAGATGGCGGCGCTGCGTGCCGCGCTCGGCCTGGCGGAGGGCGAGCCGGACATCGCGAAACTCAAGACCTGGGGCGTGTTGCCGGCCGGCAGCGCGATCGGCAAGATGCAGGCGCTCTTCCCACGCGTGAAGCAGGAGCGCGGCAGCAGCGTCGTCGAGAAGGAAAAGGAACCGGCAAAGGAGCGGAACGTGATCGAATTTTCACAATTCAAGGATGTGGATCTGCGCACGGCCAAGGTACTCGAGGCGGAGAAGGTGGAGGGCGCGGACAAGCTGCTGCGCTTGCAGATCGAGCTTGGCGGCGAGCGCCGCCAGATCGTTGCCGGCATCGCGCAGCACTATGCGCCGGACGAGGTGGTAGGCAAGACGATCGTTGTCGTCGCGAATCTCAAGCCGGCAAAAATCCGCGGTGTCGAGTCCAACGGCATGCTGCTCGCCGCCGTTGCGGACGGCGAACTCAAGCTCGTGACCGTGGACGGCGAAATCCCGGCCGGCACGAGCGTGCAGTGAGCGAGTGCACGCCAAGCGGCATGCCGCACGACCAGGCGGGATTTCTGCCGGTACCCGGCTAGACGCTGGAGCCGCGCCAGCCAAGCTTCTGGCGCAGCAGCGAGAAATAGCTGTAGTTCGGCAGGTGCACGACGGCCACATCGTGCGCGCCGCGCCGCACCGCAAGCCGGTCGCCGGCAACCAGCGACTGGCCGATCTGGCCGTCAATCGAGAGTGTCAGCTTGTCGGAACTCTCGGCAACCCGGATGCTGATCGCGCTCGCGTCCGGAATGACGAGCGGACGAACGCTCAGCGCATGCGAGCAGATCGGCGTGATGATAAACGCCCGGGTTGCAGGATGCACGATCGGCCCGCCGGTGGACATGGCATGGCCGGTGCTGCCGGTCGGCGTCGAAATGATGAGCCCGTCGCAGATGTAGGACGTGACCTCCTCCTCGTCGATCGACACGTTCAGGGTAACGACCCGCAGCGATCTGCCGGTGTGAACGACCACATCGTTCAGCGCCTGGAACTGCGCCGCCTCCACGCCGGTCCCGCCCTTGAGCACATCGCACAACGCCACGGAACGCACGCTGGTCGAGTAGTCGTCGTCATGCAGGCATGTGAGCGCGCGGTCCAGGTCCTTCTCCGCCACGCTCGTGAGGAACCCGAGGCTCCCGATGTTCACGCCGAGAACCGGGATACTCGAACCCTGCAGCGCGCGCACGACGCGCAGCATTGTGCCGTCGCCGCCAAGCGCGAGCACGACGTCCACGTTGCTGCAGACCTCCTCCGGCGGCAGTGCCTGCTCCGGCCGGCTCAGAAGCTGGGCCGTCTCCTTGCAGGCGACGAGCTTGAGTCCGAGCGCAACGGCCCGTTGCTCCAGACGGGCAAGCACCTCGGCCGCGCGCGGCTTCGAGCAGTTCGCAATGACGCCCAGTCGTTCCATCCGCGGTCACCTCTTGCGGCAATATGCCAGATATTCCACGTTGCCGGCCGGCCCACGCAGCGGGGACTCGCACACGCCAAGCCAATCCAGGCCCAACATGCCCTCGGCGCAGGCGCGTACGTCGGCCACGACCCGTTGGCGCACGGCGGGATCTCGCACGACCCCGCCCTTGCCTACCTCTTTGCGGCCGGCTTCGAACTGCGGTTTGACCAGCGCGAGAATCCGGCCCGTCACGGGCAGTACGTGTGTAACAGCCGGGAGTATCTTCGTCAAGGAGATGAACGCGACGTCGATCACGGCCAAGACCGGCGGTGGCGCAAACTGTTCGGGCCGCAAGTAGCGCGCGTTCTCCTTTTCCATGACCACAACGCGCGGGTCGTTGCGCAAACGTACGTCGAGTTGGCCTTTGCCGACGTCAACCGCATAGACCTGCGCCGCGCCGTTCTGCAGCAAACAGTCGGTGAACCCGCCGGTGGAAGCGCCGACATCCACGCAAACCAGGCCCCGCACATCGAGCCGGAATTGCGTGAGCCCGGCTTCGAGTTTGTGTCCGCCCCGGCTCACAAAACGCTCGGGCGCCTCAAGCTCCAGTGCAACGTCCGTTGCATAGAGGTGCCCCGGCTTCGTTGCCGGCTGGCCCGCAACGCGGACCCGGCCGGCCCGAATCAGGCGCTGCGCCTTTTCCCGGCTCGCCGCCAGGCCCGCGTCTGCAACCAGCTTGTCCAGCCTCTGTTTCTTCATTGTTCGGCACGCCTCGGCACAGTCGAATCTGCGCAAATGTACCAAACTATCACACCGTTTATCCAAACTTTTGGGGTTGTTGCTCGATTGGCACGGTCTCTAGTGTCGAATGGCGCTGAGACAAGCGCGCGCGTGGGCACAAGAAGCCGCAAGGCAGCAATGCCTGCGGTACCGGGCGAGATCCCAGACCGCGCCTATCACAGCGCCATTCCAGGCTGGGGGTCCGGTGATTGCTGGAGGGAAAGCTCATGCTGACACGGTTCGATCACATTCTGGAACGGGCCAGGCTGGACAAGATGCACCAGGCGGCGTTGGATATACTGGCCGGGACGGGGCTGAAAGTGGAACATGCCGGCGTGCTGTCCGAGCTTGCGCGGCATAAGGGTTTCGATCCGGCCGCCAAGCCGCGGGTCAAGATCTCGGCGGACCGCGTGGAAAGATGGGCTGCACAACATCGCGCGTGGCAGGAGAAACAGGGCGCAGCGCAGGGCGCGGGCGCGCCGGCGAAGCTGCACTTCTCGGTCAGCGACCGCCCGATGTGGATGGTTGATCGCGACGGAAACACGTTGCGGCAGACCACGCGCGAAGACGTCATTGCGGGCATCAAACTGACCGAAGTACTTCGCGAGAAAGGCGTGCGCGGCGGGGCGACCGCCGTGCCGACCGACGTACCACTGCGGATCCAGCCGCTGGAGCAATACCTGATCACGGCAGAATACAGCCGCGGCGGGGGCCGCACCTCGCAGGTCACGGATATCCACACCGCAGAGGTCATCCGCGAGATGGACCGCGTCTACGAGCGGCCGGCCCGTTTCTCGATCTGGTGTCCGAGCCCCTTGATTTTCGGCGGGCCGGAGCTGGACATCTTCTGGCGTTTCCGCGAGGAAGCGACGGCCGTCTCGGTCGGGTCCATGCCGATGATGGGCATGACCGGGCCGTGCGATCCGATCGGCGTCATGACACTCTCGATCGCCGAAACGATCGGAGGCGCGGCCATCGTTCAGGCGCTGTTTCCCGAACTGCCGGTCACGATCCATCCGCACCCGCAGCCTGTGGACATGCGGACCGGCGCACTCGCGTTCGGCACGCCCGAGTGGGAACTGCTCGACCTGATGCATCGTGACGTGTTCGGCTACTACGGCCGGGAACGGCGCATGAAACTGCTGCACACGACCGCGTCCGTGCCGGGCGGCCAGGCACAAATCGAGCGCACAAGCGGCGCGCTGCTCGGCCTGCTCGGCGGTTATACCGCCTTCGGGCAACTGGGCCAACTCGGCCTGGACGATGTCTGGAGCCCCGCCCAGCTCCTGCTCGATCTGGACATTCTCCAGCACGCGGCGCGCGTGGTGCGCGGCCCGGAATCGGGGACCGGGCTCGAACCCGAGAATCTTGCGACGGTCGTGCAGGAGGTTGTCGCGTCCAAGCGTATTTTCGCCGAACACGCGACCACGCTGGACAACATGCGCAGTCAGTACCACCAGCCCTCCGTGCTGCAACGACAGGGCCGTGCCCAGTGGATGGGGGCGGGTTGCCCCGACGTGGTTGTCGAGGCAACGCAACAGGCGGAGGCGCTGATCGAAAGCTACGAATACGAATCGCCCCAGGCTACGCTGCGTGAACTGCGCGGGATCTACGAACGCAGTCGCGAGCGGCTTATGGCGCTCTGATTCGATCGATCCGCGCGTGAACCCGCCGCGCTCGTGGAGTGTTCTTGGCGAACAGCGATTGCTCTGAATCCGCGTTTGTCATGGGACCCGTATTGCTGTAACCTTATTCGGGCAACGGCAATTTGCCCGACGGACAAGCCCGTCGGCATCGCTTCACGGGGGTGCACAGAGATGAGCCGATATCTGTTGTTCGTTGTGACCTGCCTGTTCCTCGTCCCGGCCCAGGCCACACGAGGCGCGGGGCGCGACAAGCGCGAAGAGACGGAACAGCGAACCGACGCGCTGGCCGCGCTGATCACGGTGAAAACGGAGAACGGGCGCGGCAGCGGGTTCATCTGCGACATGGGCGAAACGAACGACTATATCATCACGAACGCGCACGTGATCGAAGCGGCCAAGTCCATCAAGCTCACGACCGTCGAAGGCCGCCAGTTTCGGCCGAAAAGCATCGAGCTCGCCAACAATCGGGATCTCGCCCGAATGCGCATTCCCGATACGGACGTGCCCAGCCTCAAACTCGCGGCGCACGCACCCAAGATCGGCGCAAAGATATTTGCCTACGGCGACAGCATGGGCATGGATTCCATCACACGGCTGCCCGGCAAGGTCAAGGGCGTCGGGCCCCAGGTCCTGGAGATCAGCGCCGAATTCGTCGCCGGCAACAGTGGCGGCCCGATCCTCGACAACAAGGGCGAGGTGTTGGGAGTCGCGACGTTCGTTGTGAAACCCAAGAAGGTCGACTGGCACGTGAAGGACACCGAGTTCGAGAAACCGCGGCGGTTCGGTGTGCGGGTGAACGACCGCGTCCAGTGGGTCCCGGTCCGGTACCGGCAGTTCTATCGCGAGGCCTCTGCCTTGCAGGACGTCAAGTTCTATCTCGAAGATATGGGCCGTATCTCAATGATCCTCAGGCAGGAAGACCCGCGCGATACGCGATCGGGGTTCCAGAAAATCCTGCTCAGCAAGGAAAGCTTGAAATCCAAACGCTACGCGGATCCGGCGTACGCGACCCATTTGCTCACGATCAGCAACAGCTACATTCAGTTCTACAACAGCGCCCGGAAGTACAGCTTCTCGAGCTATTCGGTCAAAGGCCCGCTGGACCGGTTCTACGAAGCCCTCAAACGGACCCCGACCCTGCCCCGCCAGAAGCTGCAGAGACGGCGCTGGTCCACCAACCACTACAAGAAACAGGCCGACGAATACATCGAGATGTTCGAGACCTGGGAGAAGGACATCGAGCCGCTCAAGAGCCAGCGGGCGTTCTAGCCTGATCTATTCGAGCCAGACGCGGGAGCGATACAGCGCCGTGCCGCCCGCGCCGCCGGAGTTGGTGTAGACCACCGTGCCGCCGGTGGCCGGCACGTCGGCATAGCCGGACACAGCGCCCCACTGTGCGTTGGTCTGCAGGTCGGGCAAGACCTCCAGCGCATAGTGCCGGCTCATCCCTTCATAGCCGACGCCCTGCGCCAGGATTGTCGGAAAGCTCACGACCAGGTCGGCGCCAACACTCGAGACGTCGACGGCGAACGGGTTCGCGTTCGTCGCCGGGTCGGTGCCCGCGATGTATTCCTCGAGATTCGACAGGTCGTCGTTGTCCCCGTTGTCCGTGCCGGACTCGCCGGTCCCGTTCAGCTCGGCATCTTCCCAGCCGTCGGGCAGTCCGTCCTGATCGCTGTCCCAGGAAGCGGGCATCGCATCCGAGGCAACCGCGACCGCGACGTCGAGCTTCAGGTCGCTGCTGCTCGTGCCGGCATTGAACAGCTGGACAGCGACGAGGTTCGTGCCGGCCGCAAGCGAAGGAACGCGTTCCTTGCTCAGCGCGTAGACGTGCTCCGCCGGCTCCGTCGAAGACTCGGCCGTGGCGTCGTATGGCGGCGCGCTGCCGAGCACGTTGGTGCGGGCCACCTCCTCGCCGTTTACCCACATGATGAACCCGTCGTCCACCTCGACTTCGACCGTGACACCGTTAACCAGCGCGCCGGCGTCCAACACAAACGGCTTGCGCAGGTACACACAAGTGTAGGTGTTCGTAAGCGGCGTGCCGAACGGGCCCTCCGCCGGCTGGCTGCTGTAGCCGAACGGCGCGTCGCCCGTGGCCCATCCGGAATCGTTGAAGCCGGGCAGCCGCCATGCCGTAGCGGGCGCGGACGCCTCCGTCGTGCCTTCCAGGTACCGCCAGGATCCGGCGCGCGCGATCACGTTGCTGCGCGCCGGGGTCGCCTTGAGCATGAACGCATTGACGTAGGAGTAGTGTCGCGACGTACTGTCCTGGTCGAGCGTCAACGTGACCGCCCGGTCGGAGCCGGGATCAATGTTCATAAAGCGTGTGACGAGGCCGGTCGGATTGTTGTAACCCGCGTTGTAGTAGGCGGTGTCGTTCGGGACCGCGTTCGAACGCAGCAGCGTGCCGGGACTGCTGAAGTTGCGGAAACTGTCGGCGCCCGAAAGCGTTCCGTAATGGTCGCGCGAGCTTCCCCCAACGTAGGCGGAGCCGTCGCGGTCCGCGTACAACACCAATTCGTAGCGGTACTCGGGGTCAAGCCCGCCGAGCGACAGAACCAGATCGGCTCCGTCCGCGCCGTATGTGAGGGTGCTCTCGCATTCGACGTTCCCGTCGAAGACCGCGTGCGCGTCCGTGCCGGTCGCGGGCTCCGCCCCCTGCGTCTCGTGGGGGGCGGCGCCCCCGGTGATCTCGACCGAGACCGGCAGCCGATCGCCCGAGGTGTGATCCAGCAGATGGCCGCGCTGGATTCTGGCCGAGGAACCGTTCGTCGTCGTGTACGTCGTGATGTTCGCCGTTGTCTGCGGCGAGAACCAGGCCAGATCGTTGAAGGCAATGAACGACATGCCCGGCCCGAACACCGCCTCCTGCGAATAGACGCTTTCGTTCGCGTTCGTGTCGCGCGCAGTGACCGAGAAATAGTAGAGCACGCCCTCCGTCAGGTTCGAGATTGAGGTGCTCGGACTCGGTGCGGTGGGGACATCCTGGTGGTTGTCGTAGCTGAATTGCGAGGTGTTCGTGGCACTGCCCCGCGACGTCGTGCCCCAGTGCACCCGGTACACGTCGAGGTCTGCCTCGGAATTGCTGTTCCAGACCGCCTGAACGGTAAGGCCGCAGGCGATCGTTACTTGCAGAAGGGCCACCGCGCCCGCCGCCGCGGCTGTTTTCCGAATTCTTCCGTATACCTTCACGTTTGCGCCTCCGATTAAACGCATGAATAGACGTGGATAGTGTAGCAAATAGCGACTCGGCTGTGAAGCGAAAAGGGACAGATGCACCCGAAAAATCCGGCTAATCGTGCAGATAGCCCGAAAAATCCATCATCTTCTGTTCATCTTTCCGGTAGGTGATCGGCTTGGGCTCCAGCCAATCCACGAGCTGCGTGCGCAGCGCATGCGCAAAAAAGAGGTTCCCGGCCGGGCTGTAGTGCCCGATCCGATACCGTTTCCAGTACTGCTCCAACGGGATGGCAAAGGACTTGAAATCCTCGACATGCACGAGGTTCATGTCGAAATATCACTCTTCGTAGCTCTTCATGGCGCATCCACCTCCGTAAGCAATGCGCCAAGACTAGGTGCCCGCGCACGGGCGGGTCAACCCCGGGCCTGAAACGAGTTTCAGGCCGGCGGCGAGCCGTACTCTCGGCACGCGTCGAAGAACGCGCAGATGTTCGCGATCGGCACGTCCGGCTCCAACACATGGGTCGGACCCAGGATCAGGCCGCCGTCCGCGCCGACCCGCGCGATCCGATCCCGAACCGTGCGGCGCATCTCTGCCGGTGTACCGAACGGAAACGTGCTCTGCGTGCCGATCGTGCCGTCCAGAATGAGCTGCTTGCCGAACGCCTTGCGCACTTCGACCGGGTCGATGCACTCCGGTTGAACCGGATTGAGAATCGTGACGCCGATCTCGAGCAGCTCGGGAATGATCGGCCAGATCTTGCCGTCACTGTGATATTTGATGGCGATGTCCGGGTTGATCTCCCGCGCGGCCCGGTAGACCTGCGCCCAACGCGACTTCAAATGTGTGCGCCACAGCTCGGGCGAGAACATCATCGCGTTCTGGTTCGCAACGTCGTCGCCGCTGGCCAGTACGTCCACGCCCGCCTCGGCATAGGCGACCGCACGGTTGATGTTGCGGCGCATGAGCCGGTCCAGGATCGAGTCGACAAACGACGGGTTGAGATACAGGTCCTCCAAGAAACGCTGGTTGTCGCGAATCTGCCACGCGTCTTCGTACATGTGGCCGATCGAGCCGGCAACACACCGGCCCTGCTCCTTCAGCCTCGCCACGCGATCGGCCAGTCCGTTCAAAGCCCAGTCCTCTTCGTCGATCGGAAACGCTTCAATCTCCGCCAGCGTCTCCGCCTTGCGCAGCGGCGACACGTAGTGCCGAAAATGATACAGACTGCCCGGCACCTGCGCGACGCCGAGCCCGTTGATCCACGAAGGATCCTCGATCTCCGGGTAGTAGGACGTGTAGTCCGCTGGCTCCGCATCCGCGGGTCGGGTCCGCTTCACGCCCGCACAGCCGTCCATATCGAAAAATGTAGCCAGATCTTCGGTGCCAGTATGCGCGATCAGCCGCCGTTTCAGGTCCGGCGTGAACCCCGCCGTGCGCGGCACCCGTTCCGATCGTTGCCCTGAAAAAAGAGCCAGGTAATTCTCGCGCTGGTTCATCTTCTCTCCTCCTGTCCTTCTGTCCTTGCGCGTCCATGCGCAGCCGTCGCGATTACATCTGGCCACAACTGGACTTTCTGCTATACTTCCCACACACGCGGACACTTGCCAATGGATAGTTTGTCATCAATAATGGACGAACTGATACTTTCCGAGCGCATTATGCACGTACCTGGGATACGGGCGCAACGGACGGGGCTGGAAGTGTTGGGCGCGGGCGGGTCGGGCAGCGTGCCACGCAAGGGGGCGCTGCGTCGGCCGCGGGTGTTGAGTTGCTACGCGGTGGTGGTGCACGTGGCGGGCGAATCCTTTTTTGAGAGCGGCGCGTGTGGTCGTGCTCGCGTGAGTGAGCCGGCGGCGTATGTGCTTTTTCCGGGCTTGGCCCATCGGTACGGCGCGGTTGAGGGGAGCGGTTGGACGGAGACGTGGGTGACGTTCAAGGGCGCGATTCCGGACCGGCTCCAGGTGGAGGGTTTGTTGTCGCCGCACCGCGCGGTGATGGATCTACCGGCGGGCGACTTGCGGGTTCCGGGTTGTGTGCAGGCTGTGCACGCCCGGCTGTCCGATCGGCGGCCGGGCTACGAAGAGGAGGCGGGCGCGGCGTTGTATCGGTTGCTGATGCTGGTGGTCTCGCTGGGGGATCGGGTCCTGCCGGAATCGCGGGGCGGGACAGCGATCGAGCGGGCGGTATGGCACCTGAGCGAGCACACGGCCGAGACGGTTAACGTTCGTGATCTGGCGCGCCGCGTGGGGATGGGCTATGCGTCCTTCCGCAAACGGTTCCGCGAGCAGACGGGGCACGGCCCGCACCAGTACCATTTACGGCTGCGGATTCAGCTTGCGCAGCATCTGCTGTTGACAACGGACAAGACGGTTCGGGAAGTTGCGTTCGCGGCCGGCTTTTCCGATCCGTACTATTTCTCTCGTCTGTTCCGCCGGATTGCGGGAGTACCGCCGCGCGGGTACCGGCGTGAGATGCACAGTTGGGCCGGCGGCCGGCCCGCGATCCGCGGCTCAGAATCGGCGAATCGCGATGGTTAATGGTTGATGGGTGACGGGGTTTTGAGCATATTTCACACGGGACAAACGTTCAGGCATCCCATGCGCAGGCTCCCGAACATACGACATCTGCTTCCGCCTGTTCTGGTCGGCGCGCTCGCGTTTGGCGCCTATATGGGCAACGGGCGCGGGTATCCTTCGGGCGACACGGTTCCGGCACGGCTGTTGCCGATCAGCATGCTGCGAGAGCACGATCTGGATCTGGACGAATTCGTCAGGGAAATCCACCCCGGCAAGCACTACTGCATCGTTGTCGTCGGGGACCGCCGGCTCAGCGCCTATCCACTGGGGCCGGCCTTCACGGCACTGCCAATCTACGCGGCTGTGCAGCTTGTGGCGCCACGTGCGATCAAGTCCGGCCTCGATGCGTACTACAGCCGCGGCTACGGGGATGAAAAGATCACGTTTATCAGCCGGCTCGAGAAGGCGGCCGCCGCTTGCATCGCAGCCGCCTGCGTGGTCGTGCTGTGGCTGCTGTTCCGGGAGCGACTCGACACGGCCCTGGCGGCATTGCTCACGGCGACGTTCGCACTCGGCACCGGCTTGTTGAGCACGGCCGCGCAGGCCCTGTGGACCCACGGCCCGTCCTGCCTCGCGCGCGCGCGCGCGCGGCTGTTAAAGCGGC
>Ga0272441_10003405_pt1 | contig 30256 bp, 23 predicted proteins | sample SSMProp6N_FD_193582 | JGI IMG/M metagenome (GOLD analysis project Ga0272441, IMG submission 193582) | Marine sediment archaeal communities from Little Sippewissett salt marsh, Falmouth, MA, United States - SSM-Prop-6N | ecosystem: Environmental > Aquatic > Marine > Wetlands > Sediment ... | reverse complement strand
GCTCCCGTGATGGGAGAGGGAACGGCAACAACCTCTTGCCGAGCCGGCTTTCCTCGTGACCCGCGGGGAGCGGGCCGGCAGGACGAATGCCCAGGACGCGAGGCAGCGCATATACTCTGGTGAAACGGCCTGCGGCAAATACCCCCATATCGGCCCTTTTGGAGGCCGAAATCCGCTTTTACGGGGCGTCAGAGCCGATTAGTCGTCAAAATGTTAAACTGGGCAAGGCAAAACTGTCGGCTTTTGCACACTTTTGTCGATTTTGTGTTCCGACTTTTCATTTCTTGTCGGTTTCTGTCGCGTCTATGGCGGGTACTGAATATGCACTAGGGCGTCGATTTACGGTCGGCCACAGGGCCGTTCGGGAGCCGAATCCGGTGGCTTACCATCAAGTCGGAGGACGCCGTCCGGGCGTGCGAGGGCTGGAGCGCGGACGACCCGCCGCCCGTCCGGGGGGTGGGGCCGAACCGGGTAACCCGATACCGACCGAATAATACGGTGTCTCAACCGTATAACTAGACGGAGGCACGCACGCAGGCCGAACCACGAGGCTGGGCGTGCCCGAGGACGGGCGGCGCCGCGGGCCGTTCGCGGGTTACGGGATTCAGGGTTGCCCGTGGCCTCGCATTCGGATAGCATCTCAGTGGTCTGGAGCGCGAGAGACCCATGTCGTTACCCGAACAGTCACTAATGCGATGGTTGGTCGTGGCCCTCCTCTTGCTGGCGGCATGGGGGGCGTCGGCGCAGGCGCAGGCGGGGGGCGAGGCGGCGCCGAGCGACGGCCTCTCCGAGGCCCAGAAGATTGCCCGCGAAGAGCAGAAGACGGTGGCCGCCATTCAGGCCGCCGTTGACGCCGGCCGGTATGACGAGGCGATCGACCTGGCCAAGAACTTCGTCCGAAACGCCAAGAGCGAGGATCTCAAAACGCAGGCTACAGGCCTGGTGGCCCGAGCCCAGCGGAAGAAGAAGAATTGGGATCTCGCCCAGGCCACCTACCTGGGCCTGCGCAGCCGATACGATAAGGGGAGCGACGAGTACATCCGGGTGGGAGCCATTGTGGACATCCTCCGGGCGTCGCGCGACGGCCTCTATTTCCCGCTCGTCGTGGCCAACGGAGGGACGGCCGAGGCGCCCGGGGCGGCGGCCTCGAAGATCCTGGACGATGACGAGGTGCTCAAGGAAGCGATGGCGTGCCTGGCCCGTAACCAGACGGAGCGGTTGCGGGTCCGGGTGCCGCGGCTCCTCAGGGCACGCAGTGTGTGGGAAGTCGTCGGGCAGTTTCTGCCGCTGGCCGAGGAACTCCACCGACTGCGCGTTATCTGGCCGGACCTGAACCCCAGCCTGGAACGCGAGGTCGTGCAAATGGCGGCCACGCGTCTGGCGGCCCTGAGCGAGCAGATGCTGGCGAACATGAAGGAACGCGAAGCCCACTTCCGGGCCGTGCAACGCGGAGGCCGCATGAACACGGCCGAGCGGAGTGAGATGACTCGGTGCCAGAACACGTGCGAGAAAATGGTGGCCGCCGAAATGTCCTTTCTGAAAGCCACCGCCCAATTGGGTGGAACCGCCGGTTGGGCGGAGGGTCAAAAGTTGTGTGACGACAGCGCCCAGCGCCGCGATGCGTTTATGGAACTCGCCAAGACGTTCACGCCACCCAAACGCAATACCGGCGCCACACGCGGGGGAGGGTACAATTGGCGCCGCGATTCCCGAGACGGCGGGGCCGGCTTTTAGCGTCACGGTTCATGCCTCCCCCTTCGGCCGGCACATCTTTGATGGGCGGAACCGCGTTAGAACACGTCGCATATCTTGTCCGCGCGCGAGATGGTTATCGGCGCCTGGTTGCAGCCGGGCGGCGCGATTCCTGCAGGGGAAGCGGCTACGCTCGGAGGGCGAGCGCCTACCGATAGCATGAACACACACGTGAGGAGGGGGGAAGCTCATGCGCACGGTATCCTGGTATGGTGTAGTGGCGATGCTTGGAGTAGCGGGGGCCGTGGCGGGGCCCGTCTGGGCGGATGCAGCGGCAGAGGCCCAACGCGTGGCCGAGATCGCCGGCACGTTCAGCGCCGGCGACTACGCCAAGGCGGTCGACGGCGCGAAGCGGTTCCTCGGGGGCGCCCGCGACCCGGAGTCCGTGACCGAGGCACGCCGCATCCTTGCCGAGAGCCTCCGCAAACAGGGCCTGTGGCGGCCGGCCGGGGGAGCGTACACCGCGCTTAGCCGCTGCTGCCCCAAGGGCAGCGACGACGCGCTGAAGTACGGGGCCACCGCGGACGTGCTGAACGCGACCGTCAACGGCGTGTACAAGCCGGCGATGGCGTCGGGCGAAAAGCGGAAACTCTCGGACGACGAAGCGCTCGAGGCGGCGCTCGCGAAGTGGGCGGCGTTCCGGTGCACGCGGTTCAAGGCGCAATGCTCGCGGCTGGTGGGGGCCCGGTCGCCTCAGGCGGTGATCGCCATCGTCCAGCCGGCCGCCCAGGAGGCGCACGGCATCTTCGTTGTGGCGCCTGAAACGCCGGCCGACGAGCCGCGCAGGCTCGCCAAGGCCGCCGGCGCGAAACTCGCGCTCATTCACAGGGGAGTCGCCGCGACGCTGCACGGCAAACTCAAGAAGTACGAGAAGAAGATGGACGAGCCCTGGTCCTTCACGAACGTCGAGAAGAAGGACATCAAGCAAACCTCGGAGCTTTGTAAGCAGATGGCCTGGGCGGAGAAAGCCTTTCAGGAAAACCTGGGCGACCTGGGAGGGCCTGGGGAATGGGCCGACGGTGTCGCCGTGACCAAAGAAAGCACCGAACGCCAGGCTGTCTACAACCAAATGGCCGAGCAGTTCGTCGTGCCCGAGTACGATATCGACTACATCTTCTAAGCGGCGTTACGTAAGCCTTGCGCGGTGGGTCACCGTACGCACAGCTTGCGACCGCCATGTCGCGGCGCCTGCGGAGACCCGACGCGCGTCAACCGCAAACGACGTACCTGAGGCCGGTTAGAGCGTCATGGCGGCAAATCCCCCGTCCACCCGCAGCAGGATGCCCGTGACGAAGCCCGACGCCTTGTCGCTCGCCAGGTAGAGGACCGCGCCGAGGAGTTCGTCGGCCTCCCCGAAACGGCCCATGGGCGTGTGGGCGTAGATCTTGGCCGTCCGCTCCTGGGTCAGGAGTTTGCGGTTCTGTTCGGCCGGGAAGAAGCCGGGCACCAGGGCGTTGACGCGCACGCCCGCCGGGGCCCATTCACGGGCCAGGAATTGGGTGACCTGATTCACGCCGCCCTTGGCCACGCCGTAGGTAAACACCTTCGAGAGGGGCGGGCCGCTCGAAGCACTCGAAATGTTGATGACACTGCCGCACCCGCGCTCCACCATCCCTTTGCCGAAGACCTGGCAGGCCAGGAACACGCTCTTGAGGTCAACGGCGATGAGTTTTTCCCACTCCTCGTCGGTGATCTCGAAAAACGGGGTGGCCGAGTTCAGGCCGGGGGCGTTAATCAGGATGTCCGTGCCGCCCCAGGCCTCGTCCATCCGCTCGCAGGCGGCAACGAGGTCGGCCCGGGAGGCGGCGTCGACCTCGAGGCCCATGGCGTCGCCGCCGGCCGCGGTGATGGCGTCGGCCTTGGCCTTGGCGGCGTCGGGGTTCAGGTCGAGGATGGCCACCTTGGCCCCGGCGCGGGCCAGCGCGCCGGCCATGGCCCCCGCCAGGACGCCGCCGCCGCCGATGACGGCAGCCCGTTTACCGTCGAGGCTGAACAGGGTTGTCAGGTAGTCGGTATCCGCCATGGCTTGCGGCTCCTTTGCGAGCGTGCCCGAGACTCTCGAAAGCGGTATGATAGCAGGGCGCGGGTTGGTCACAAGCCGAAAGTGCTTGCATCGTCCCGCCGCACCGGTAATATGCCGCTGCGCTTGGCCGTTGCCGTGTAGCTCGAAGGGCTGAAACGGCCGGGCTGACGACCGTCGGAGGCCTTCGGCCTCGACAACCCAAAGCGATGATGCCATAAGGAGAACCCTGTGGCCGCAACCGACGCCCAGGCCCCCCTCAAAGCCTTCGAGCCCCAATGCGAGTACTTCGTCGGCATCGATTCCGACGGGTGCGCCTTCGACACCATGGAGCCGAAGCACAAGGAGTGCTTCTGCCCGACGACCGTGTGGAAGTGGGACCTGGCAGCCGTCTCCAAGTTCGCGCGCGAGGCCTGGGACTTCGTCAACTTGTACTCCAAAACACGCGGGTGCAACCGGTTCCATGCCCTTCAGCACGTCATGAATTGCCTGAGGGAACGCAGGGAGGTCCGGGCCCGCGGCGTGGCTATCCCCGAACTCGCGGAACTGAAGGCCTGGACCCAGCGCGAGACGAAACTCGGCAACCCCGCACTTGAGGCCGAGGTGGTGAAGACCGGCAACCCCGAACTCACCCAGTGCCTCGACTGGTCCACGACGATCAACGAGGCGGTGGCGCAGATCGTGAAGAACGTCCCGCCGTTCCCCGGCGTGCCGGAGGCGCTCGGGCTGCTCGAGGGCAAGGCCGACATGATCGTCGTCTCGGCTACCCCGTGCGAGGCCCTGGAGCGCGAGTGGGAGGAGCACGGCGTGGCCAAGTACATGACCGTGATCGCCGGCCAGGAGATGGGCAAGAAGGCCGAGCACCTCGGTCTGGCGGCGGCCGGCAAGTACCCGCCCGAGAAGATCCTCATGATCGGCGACGCCCCCGGCGACATGAAAGCCGCCCGTGCGAACGACGCCATGTTTTACCCCATTAACCCGGGGCACGAGGAGGCGTCGTGGGCGCGGTTCGTCGAGGAGGCCGGCCCGAAGTTCCTCGCCGGCGAGTACACGCGCGCCTACGAGGCCAAACGGGTGGCCGAGTTCGAGACGATGCTCCCCGAACAGCCGCCGTGGGAGTAAGTAATCGGTATTCCCGCCTACAGTTAGCCGCCGAGTTCACTCGGCGCGCGCTTGCGCGAACGCGCCGGGCAAGCAGGGCGGCTAATTATAAAAGGTTGTTCACAGTTAGCCGCCGAGTTCACTCGGCGCGCGCTTGCGCGAACGCGCCGGGCAAGCAGGGCGGCTAATTATAAAAGGTTGTTCACAGTTAGCCGCCGAGTTCACTCGGCGCGCTTGCGCGAACGCGCCGGGCAAGCAGGGCGGCTAATTATAAAAGGTTGTTCACAGTTAGCCGCCGAGTTCACTCGGCGCGTGTGTCGTGCGGGGTGAACGGTCGGACGAACGCCCATTGTTGCCGGGGCTTGCTTTCCCGCTCGGGGTTCGCTTCCACGTACGCGACGGCGCGGCGCACGCCCTCGGGCTCGTACAGAAACACTTTCCAGGCCTTCTTCCCCCACACGGGTTGGTCCAGATTGGCCCACAGGCCGTCCCGTTTCAGGTGCTGCGTGGCCCGACCTTTGAAATGGCCGACGATGCGGCCGACTGACCGGTCGTTGCGGCCAATCACCATGTGCACGTGTTCCGGGAGAATCGTGCACGCATGTACCGCGTAACCGCTGTCCCGCGTAGCCTGCGCAAAGCCGTTGCCCACCGCTCGCGCCTGCACACCCGTGAAGGCGACGGGCCGGTGCTTCAGCGCGGCCTTGGCCTCCCGGCGCAACCGCCAGTCGTGCGGGACAGCGGCAAGCGAACGGGTCGTGGCAACCGTGGTGGCCTTGCCGAAGCGAACCAGTTCCCACGCCCCGACGAAGTTCGACCAGGAACCCCGTGGATCGTTCGGCAGCCAGAAGCCGTACGCGCTGAAGATGACGTGGAACGCGATGACCATGCGGTTCCCCCCCCTGGTTCCGCTTCGCCGTACGATGTAATTATGAAATGCCGTTCACAATTAGCCGCCGAGTTCACTCGGCGCGTGCCTGCGCCAGCGCGCCCTCGAAGCGCGTTAATGGTGAAACAGCCTGAGCCCCGAGAACGCCATCGCCATGCCGTGCTCGTTGCACGCCTCGATGACGATATCGTCGCGTGCCGAGTTGCCCGGCTGGACCACGTACGTTACGCCCGACTGGGCGGCCCGGTCGATGGAGTCGCGGAACGGGAAGAACGCGTCGGACGCCAGGGCGATGCCGTCCATCCTGGCGATCCAGTCGGCCCGCTCCTGGGGCGTCAGGGCGTCGGGCGCCGGGTCGAACGCCTCCTTCCACGCCCGCTCTTCCAGGGGGGTCGGGTGCTCGAGCAGGTACTGGTCGATGGCGTTGTTCCGCTCGGCCCGGTTCAGGCCGTCTTTGAACGTGGCCTCAAGCACCTTCGGGTGCTGCCGCAGCCACCAGGTGTCGGCCTTCGACCCGGCCAGCCGCGTACAGTGCACGCGCGACTGCTGCCCCGCGCCGATGCCGATGGCCATGCCGCTGGCCGCGAACGCCACCGAGTTCGACTGCGTGTACTTCAGGGTGATCGAGCCGACGACGAGGTCGCGGACGGCCTCCGGGGGCATGTCCTTCTTCTTCGTGACGACGTTGTCGCAGATCTCCGGCCCCGGCACGACGGCGTTGCGGGTCTGCTCGAGCAGCACGCCGTAGATCATACGCTGCTCGGTCGCGGGCGGTGCGAAGGCGGGGTCGACCGTGAGGACGAGGTACTTGCCGCCACGCTTTTGCCGGAGCACCGCGAGGGCGTCGTCGTCGTAGGCGGGGGCGATGCACCCGTCCGACACCTCGCGGGCGAGGATCTCAGCGGCGCTCTTGTCCACGCGGTCCGAGAAGGCCGCAAAGTCGCCGAAACTCGACATCCGGTCCGCCCCGCGTGCCCGGGCGTACGCCACGGCGAGCGGCGAGAGGTCCGGCATGTCGTCCACGAAGAACGCCTTGGCCTCGGCGTCCGAGAGCGGGCTCGTAACGGCCGCCCCGGCCGGGCTCACGTGCTTGAACGAGGCCGCCGCCGGCAGGTCCAGCGCTTGCCGCAACTCCTTGACGAGGGCCCAGGCGTTCAGGGCGTCGCACATGTTGATGAAGCCGGGCGCGCCGGAAAGGACCTCGAGCGGCAACTCGCCCGCCGCCATGTACACGCGGGCCTCTTTCTGGTGCGGGTTCATGCCGTATCGCAGCGGGATTTCCTGCGGCATCGTAGGGCCTTTCGTTGAAAGGAGGCTTTGGTTCAGGTTACCGGATATCCGCGACCGAAGGTCGCGGCTCACGACAGCGCTATTCGTTCTTGCGGTACGTCTCGGGCACGTACGCCGGGCACGTCGGCTCGGCGAAGATGGGGTCGAATCGGGCGAAGCGTTGCCGGCCGTCAAGGAGCGGCACGCTGGGCCAGTCGTCCCCGATGAGCGGCCGGGCGTATGCCACGAAGCCGTCCGTCACGTCGCGGCGGTTCTCGGCGATCCAGTTTGCCGGGAACGTCCGTTCCGAGTTTGCCATCGCCTCGAGTGGCACCTTGTCGTACCGGACGCGGTAGACGGCGCCGGGTTCGCGCAGGATGGTGGCCATCCAGCCGGACCCGTCCTCGGCGGCCACGTGGGCGGCCTTGACGCCCACCTTGTACGCCTCGTCCAGGTCCACCGTTGACGCATAGATCATGTTGTGCCGCTGGTCCGTGCCGGGCACATTGTAGCGGGCCGCGCCGGATACCGGCAGACCCTTCTCATTCAGGTACCCGGACACGATGCCGGCGGCCGTGGCTTTGGAGGCCGAGAACTGAACGTGGCCGAACGAGTCGCGGCGGGCGCCGAGGTCCCCGACGTCGAATCCCTCGCTCACGACCACGACGCACCGGCCGCTCGCGCGGAGTTCGTCGGCCACGTTGTCGGCGAGGTCGTCGAGGCTGACGCCCGATTCGGCCATGTAAATGTGCAGGGGCAAATCGCGGCCGGGGTCGGCCAGGCGAGCGGCCGCCGGAATGAAGCCGATCTTGCGGCCCATGGCCTGCATCACGAGCACCGGGTCCGCCGGGCAGGAGCCGGCGTTCTCCTCGTTCGCTCCCTGGACGGCCAAGGCCCAGTACCGGGCCACGCTGCCGTACCCGGGCGTGTGGTCGATGAGTTGGAACTCGGAGTCGCCCACGTCGTTGTCGATGGTTTTGGGGACGCCGGTGGCCACGAGGTCCAGGCCGCGGTCCTTCGCGAGGAGCGCGATCTTGTGGGCCGTGTCCATCGAGTCGTTGCCGCCCGTGTAGAAGAAGTAGCCGACGTCGTGGGCCTTCAGGACCTCGACGACCCGCTCGAAATCCTCGTCCTGTCCGTCCTTGAGTTTGTAGCGGCAGGTACCGATGGCGCCGGCGGCGGGCGTGGTGCGCAGCAGCGCAATTTCGTCGCGCGGCTGGGCCGAGAGGTCCAAGAGTTCCTCCTTCAGCACGCCCTCGATGCCGTGCCAGGCGGCATAGACGGTGCCGAAGGCCTCGGGGTTTGCGAAGCACGTCTCGACGACGCCGCGGATCGAGTTGTTGATGACGGGGCTCGGGCCGCCCGATTGGGCCACGATGACGTTGCGGGGCTGGGCCATGGGGTACGGCTCCTCTTCGGGTCAGGTGCCGGGACGGCGTTGCCGCCCTACGTCCCTTTCTGGTCGTTTTTCAGTCGGTACAGCGTTTCGCCGGCATGGTCGACGACGAGGGTGCCCTCGTCCTCGCGGTTGAGCCACTCCGCCAGATGGACCTCGCGCGGGTCCAGGTACCCCAGGTTGATGCGGTCGCACCGCTTGCGCGGGATGCCGGTGGCCAGGGTCACGCGGATGCGCGGTGTTTCAACGCCGCCTGAGTACGTGCCGAGGCCCGTGACGTGGGTCGAGTGGGCCATGATGCCGCCCGGCACGTCGGCGAACCGGTCCATCTGCTTGCGGAAGTAGTCGAGGCAGTGGTACCCGATGCGGTCGAGGATGCGCCCGTGCGTGTACGAGACCTCCGTAATGTGCGGGGCGTAGATGATGAGTTCGCCGCCGTCCTCGACGATGGGTTCGAGTTTGTACATGACCTTGCCGGCCACCCAGAGGTCGTCGTACATCTCCGGAGCGATGCCGAGAACCCGTTTGAAGGGGCGGTCGACGGTGCGGATGTGGACCTGGGCCGAGAGGTCGGCCGCCGCGCTGTACGCCTCCACCGGGTCGCCGATGAAGAGGCCCTTCAGGCCCTCGCGCGTGACGACCATGTCGAAGTTCGTGATGGGCAGGTCGATTTCCTCGACGGCCCGGTCAATGACGCGCCGCACGACGGTATCCTTGACGCCGTTGATCTTCCAATTCGTGACCAAGGCCCCGAGCCAATGGAAGAAGTGGATGATCTCGGGCCCGGCCACTCCCGGGAAGAGGTACTTGTGCCCGCCCGAGAAGCCAACGACCTCGTGCGGAAACGTGGGCCCGACGATCAGAATATGGTCGTAATCGAAGAGGCGGCGGTTTATTGCCACCGGCACGTCGCGGGCGTACCGGCCTTCGGTCAGGCGGTCCATCTCGTCGGCGGAGAGCGTCGCAACCGTCGTGAGCGCGTCGGGGTTGTCCCACGCGTGGTTGAAGATGCGCACGTGCCCGAACTCCTCGGCCCGGTCGGAGGCGTCCATGTCGAGCATCGCCAGGACCTTCGCCTCGGGCATGGGTTGGTGGGTGCCGAGGGCGATGAGGAAGTCGAGTTTCGCCACCCGGGTGGCGAGCAAACCGCACAGCGTCCGGAACATCAGCGCCACCGGGGCCGTGCGGGTGCTGTCGGGAATCAGCGCGAGGACCTTCTTGCCTTCGAGGCGGACGCCCGCCAAGGCCTCCTCCGAGAGACGCCAGACGTCGGTGTCGGCCAGAATGCCTTGTCTGTGTCCGTGTCCGACGATCACGGCGTGCCCTTTCGTGTAATCGCCGCGCGGGTGCGCGGGTTACGGTTTCCGTTGCCGGCGATAGGCTTCCCAGCGTGGGTTTTTGCCCCACTCGGCGGCGCGGGCGGGGTCGTGGTTCGGGTTCGGCTTGGGCAGGGGGGCGCCGATTGCCTTGCGCCACGCGTCGAGTTTCGTGCGAAGGGCCCGGGCTTTCTCGGGCATCGCCTTCGCCATGTTCTTCGTCTCGCCGACGTCGTCGGCCAGGTGGTAGAGTTCCACGTGGTCGTCCTGGAGAAAGTGGATGAGTTTCCAGTCGCCCTCGCGGATGGCCAGGGCCGGCGTCGAGTGGTGGTACGTCGGGTAGTACCAATAAAGCGTGTTGCGGTCGAGGCGGTCGCCGCCCTTCAGTAGCGGCACGAGCGACGTGCCGTCGATGACCTGGCCGGGCCGGGGCTCGAGGCCCGCCACGTCGAGCAGCGTCGGCATGAAGTCATTGCTGATAACCGGCTGCCCACACGTGGAGCCGGGTTTTGCGACGCCGGGCCACCGAACGATGAGCGGCACGCGAATGCCGCCTTCGTACAGCGACCCTTTGAATCCGCGCAGCGGCGCGTTCGTCGTGATGTACGGCCCGTTGCCGGTGTATATGCGGTCGAGGCCGCCGTTGTCCGACAAGAAGATGACGACCGTCCGCTCGGCCAGGCCGAGGTGGTCCAGCGTCTCAAGGCACAGGCCGACCGACTCGTCCATGGCCTCGCACATGCCGGCGTACACGGGGTAGATCGACGTCTTGTGCGTTTTGGCCTTGGCCTCGTACTTCGCGACGAGTTCCTTGCGGGCCTGGCAGATGATGTGGACCGCGTGGTGCGACAGGAAGCAGAGGAACGGCCGGTCGCGGTTCACGGCCATGAATTGGACGGCCTGTTTCGTAAGCGGCCCGACCTGCTTGCCCGGGTTCGCCTTGGCGAAGTCGGCGACCTTCTTCGCGAACGCCTCGGGCAGGGCGTCGAGACCCTGGTTTCCCTTCGGCGGGGCCACGAACCCCTGTTTCAGCGACGGATACCCGAGGTGCCATTTGCCGATGCTCGTGGCCACGTACCCGCCGGGCGCCAGGGCCTCGGCCAGCGTAACCTGCTCGGGCGGGAGTTCCAGCCGGTTGGCCGGCGGGATGAGTTTCTCGTACGGCCGCCAGTGCCCCGGGATGAAGTCGTAAATCCCCGTCCGGGCCGTGTACTGGCCCGTCATGATGCTCGAGCGCGTCGGCGAGCACACCGGGGCCGCGTAGGCGTCCGTGAACCGCATCCCTTCGGTCGCCAGGCCGTCGATGCGGGGCGTCTCGATAAACCGGTTGCCGTAGCAGCCGGGGTCGGCCCAGCCCATGTCGTCCGCCAGGACGAACAGGACGTTCAGTTTCGGCGCGTCGGCGGCTCGGGAGGCTTGCGGCCGGCACGCGGGCAGGGCGGCTGCTCCCGCCCCGATGGCCATCAGACGCAGCAAAGCGGTGCGGCGGGTCATGCGGTCAGGGCGACTCATGGCGTTCCTTTCCAATGGTGCTCCCGAGACCCAACGCCTGCCGTTGAGCCGATGACGGTACGTCGTCGTCGGCCGTTCCGGGTCGACGTGCCGTCGCCCGCTAAACGGACGGGGCCTCGACCGGGAAACCCGCTGCTCGCAGGGCGGCCACGACCGCAGCATCGGTCCGGGCCAGTTCGACGGTCGTTTCGGGGAACTCGCGCCGGACCGCGTACGTGCGCCGCAGCGCCTTGAAGAAGCCCGGCCTCTCGTTCTCCGGTTGCCCGAGCATGTCGCGGAGCCGGGCGTCGTCGCCCTGGATATCATACGCGGCGCAGACGGCCCGGCCAAGTGCTTCCTGCGGCCGGATGGCCGGCGGAAGGGCAAGGCGCGGGTGGGCGGGGGGCGGCATGAGCGGCGACGGGTCCCAGTTCCGCTCGAGGCCCACGTGCTCGCACAGGGCCGCCAGGACCATCCGCGTGCCGCCCACCTTCCCGTCGTACGAGTACCCGGCGATGTGGGGCGTAGCCAGGTCGGTCCGTTCGAGGAGTCCGGCGTCGATGGCCGGCTCGTTTTCCCAGACGTCGCACACCAGGGCCCCTGGTCGGCCGGCGTCGACGGCCGCCGCCAGAGCCGCGGTGTCGGCCACCGCCCCGCGCGACGTGTTTATGAGCCACACGCCGGGCCTCAGGCCGGCCAGCAGGTCGGCGCAGACCATGTGGTACGTGGCGTCGCGGCCGGTACGCGTGAGGGGCACGTGGAAGGTAACGGCGTCGGCCTCGGCCAGGGCGTCGAGCGGGACGTACCACGGGTCGCCCGTCAGGCGTGCCAAGGGCGGGTCGTTCGGCAAGACGCGCAGTCCCAGGGCCTCCAGCATCCGGGCCAAGCGGCCGCCCACGTTTCCCACGCCGACGATGCCCACCGTGAGGTCGAACAGGCTGCGGCCGGTGCGGTCGGCCAGCACCAGCAGGGCCGCCAGCACGTACTCGGCCACGCTCCGGGCGTTGGATCCCTGGGCGCTGGCGAACCCGATGTTCCGGATGGCCAGGTACGCCGTGTCGACGTGGTCAATGCCGATGGTGGCGGTGGCGACGAAGCGGACACGGCTCTCGTCGAGCAGGGCTGCGTCCACGCGGGTCACGCTGCGCACGAGCAGGGCGTCGGCGTCGGCGACGGCCGCAGGAGTGATAGCGTCGGCGGGCAGGGCGTGGACATCGGCCACTGGGCCGAACGCCTCGGCCAGAAGCGGGATGTTCGCGTCCGCGACGATCTTCACGTGAGCGCCCCCTCGTGCGGGGCAGGCCGTGCCCCGCACGGCGGCTGACGACAGGCTACGATTCGTCCATCCACTCGGTGTGGAACGTGCCGTCGCGATCCGTCCGGTTGTAGGTGTGCGCCCCGAAGTAGTCGCGCTGGGCCTGCGTCAGGTTCTGCGGCAGGCGGGCCGTGCGGTACGAATCGATGTATGCGAGCGAGGCGCCGAGCGCCAGGACGGGAATGCCGGCCGCCACGCCTTCGGCAACGGCTTTCCGGAGCCCGCGGCTTCGCCGGTTCACGGCCTGCGCGAAGGTCGGCGCGACGAGCAGGTTCGCCAGATTCGGATGCTGGCGGTAAGCCAGGGCGATGGGGTCCAGCAGTTTCGACCGGATGATACACCCGCCTTTCCAGATGCGGGCAATCTCCGGCAACTGCAGGGCGTAGTGGTACTCCTTGTCGGCCTCGCGCAGCATGGCCAACCCCTGGGCGTATGAGCACACCACGCTGCAATACAGGGCGGCCCGGCAGTGGTTGATGAACTGGGTCCGGTTGGAGGGCCGGTAGACGCGCGGCCCTTTCAGCAGGCTGCCCGCCGCCATCCGCTCGTCCTTGAGAGAGGAGAGGATGCGGCCCTCGACGGCCATGTCGATCGTTGGGACGGCCACGCCGATGTCCATGGCCGCCTGGCTGGTCCACTTGCCGGTGCCCTTCTGGCCGGCCTTGTCGAGGATCACGTCAACGAGCGGCTGGTCGGTCAGGTCGTCGTGGCGGGCCAGGCAGTCGACGGTGATCTCGGTCAGATACCCGCCCATTTCGCCTCGGTTCCAGTTGGCGAACGTCTCGCTGATTTCGTTGGGCGTCATCTGGGCAAACGCACTCAGGAGGTGATACACCTCGGCAATCGCCTGCATGATGCCGTACTCGATGCCGTTGTGGACCATCTTGACGAAGTGGCCGGCCCCACGGTCGCCAATGTACGTGCAGCAGGGTCCGTCGACCTGGGCGGAGGCCCGTTCGAGGATGTCCTTGACGAGGTCGTACGCCTTTCGCGACCCGCCGGGCATGATGCATGGGCCGAACCGGGCGCCTTCTTCGCCGCCCGACACGCCCGTGCCGATGTAGAGGATCCCGTCTTTGGCCAGGTCCTCGAGCCGGCGCTCGGTGTCGCGGAAATGCGAGTTGCCGCCGTCGATGAGCACATCGCCTCGGTCCAGGTGCGGGCGGAACTGGTCGATCATGGCGTCGACCGGGTCGCCGGCCTTGACCATCAGGATGATCTTGCGAGGTTTCTGGAGGGCGTCGCACAGTTCCTTCGGGCTCATGCACCCGACGACGTCCTTGCCTTGGGCGCGGTTGTCGATGAATCGCGTCACCTTGGACGTCGTGCGGTTGAACACCGCCACGGAGTACCCGCAACTTTCGATGTTCAGGGCGAGGTTCTCGCCCATGACGGCCAGGCCGACCAGTCCGATCTGCTGTTTTGCCATGGTTGCAGTCTCCTATGAGAAAGCCACGCTCGTTGTGCAGTACCGCCATGCGTGGCCTGTGCGCGAGAGAAGCCATTGTACCGGCCCTGGGTGGCATGTCAAGGCAGCGCGAACCGACTACCCCGGCCGTTGGCCCGTCCGCCAGGAACGGGATTATTGCTGCAACCGGGTGCCCAATGGTGGTAAAGAACACAGGGGAAACGCGGTCCGGCCCGCGCCGTCATCGCACGCGGGGCCGAGCCCACAAGAGCCGGTACCGACGGGAGGATTCGTGGAGACGCTCTTGCCGATTGCAGCGGCAACGGGAGACGGCAGCCTGATGATTCCCACCTGGGGATGCATCCTGCTCGTGGGTATCGGGGCCGTGTATCTCGTTCTGGGGACCCGTTGGGCGCGGCTGTTCAACGTGCTGAGCATGACGTTCCTGGGGTGTGTGGGGGGGCTGGTGGTGTCGCAGTGGGTGCCGTTGGCCCAGCCGGTGGTCATTGTCATCGTCGGCGTCCTCTTGGGAGGGCTGGCGGCGGTGTTTCGCGGCGTGGCCCACGCGGTACTGGGCTCGGTGGTCCTGGCGGCGGTGCTTTCGGTTCTGGTGGGGCTGATCGTCGGCGACGAGGGGTTTACGGTGTACCTCGTGGTAAACCTCTCGGAGCAGTGGAGCGCCCCGAACCTGGCCCACGATGCGGTGCTTGCGGGGTTCATGACGGGCCTGCTAACGGGGGCGGCCGTGGCCCTGGGCCACCGGCGCCTCAGCCGGAGGCTGGTGGCTTCGGCCCAGGGGGCGGGAGCCATTCTCTTTGGCGTAACCGAACTCGTCGGCGCCTGGGGAACCGACGGCGGGTCGTCCCTGGCCGCAGACTATCCCCTGACCCTGACCGCGGCATGGGCATGCCTGGTGGTCATCGGCATGCAGGTCCAGCAGGTCGTGGAACGCACGTTCGAGGAGTTGGGCGCCGTCACCGCCCCCGAAGGCGACGAGGCCGAGTAAAGGAGATGCCGCCATGCTGGCACAGACCCAGCCCGCCGAACCGGCCCTCGAACCACCCCTCCTGGACGCCATCACGGAGCCGGCCCTGACCGTGTACGAGCAGCATCCGGTCGTGGCCGTCCTCGTGCTCGTGCTGGTGGGCCTGGCGTTCCTGTTGTGGGGGTATCGGCTGTACCGGTGGCTGGTGGTGCTGGCGTGTGTGGGGTTGGGCGCCGTTCTGGGGTTGATGGCGGCGACCTACCTGGAGGTGGGCCAGACGATTCCCATCGCCATCGGATCCGTGGTGCTGGGCGTGCTGGCGTGGCCACTGCACCGGTTGGCGTGGGGCCTGCTGGGCGGTGTTGTCTTCTCGATGGCGGCGGCGGGGGTGGCGGCGTACCTGGCGGTGGAGGACCAGGTCCATCTCATCCTGATCAGCGTGGGCGGGTTCGTGGTCGGTTCGGCGCTGACGGTCTTGCTCCTGAAACCGCTCATCATCGTGATTACGTCGCTCGTGGGGGCGCTGTTTGTGGCGGTGGGCACGCTGCGTCTGATTACGCTGTGGCCCGAGGTTGGCGACCCCATTCTGCGCACCATCGATGCGCACGCGATTCTAGCGGCGGGGGCCGTGCTGGTGTTGGCGGCCGTCGGGTCGGCCATGCAGATGTTCGGAGCCGCCGACAAAGAGAGAAAGAAGAGGAGGGCGTCGGACGAGGAGTAGACTCCGGCGTACACGATGCGCGGCGGTTCTCGGTAACCACCACGCACGAAGGGAATGACCCGCGAGCGGGGCGGATGACCGCCGCCCACACCCTTCGCGGACCCTTTCTCAGGCCGCCGCGCTACGCGTACTCCCTGGCGGCCTGCTCGTTGCCGTACGAGCCCACCCACAGGTCCTTGACGTGCAGTTCCACCTCCGGCCGTGTGGGGCGGAAGGTGGAGATGCGGCTGGTAAAGGCAATGCCGCAGGACCCTGCCCGGTAAAGGCTGTCGGCCAAGGATCCCATCCCCCAGGCCACGGCCCGGCGGGCCCGGCCGCCGCTCGTCACGTGCATGGCCAGATGATTGCCGCGCTGGCCGATGCGGCGGGGTTTGCCTGCCACACCCACCTTCTTCGCCGCGAAAACCGGCCTCGGGTTGCCCGCCCCGAATGGGCCGAGACACGTAAGGAGCCTGGCGGTTTCGAGGTCGAACTCGCCCGGGTCCACCTCGGCGTCCACCTTGAGGTGGGGGATGAGGTCGGCGGGCGTCAGGGCGCTGGCGGCGTAGGCGAGAAACGCCTTGCGGAAGGCCTCGACGGCGTCGGCCGGCAGCCGCAGCCCCGCGGCCATCGTGTGCCCGCCGTAGGTGGTCAGGTGCTCGCGGCAGGCTGTCAGCGCCCCGAAGAGGTCGAACCCCGGGATACTGCGGCCTGAGCCCTGGGCCTGGCCCTCGTCGAGGCTGATCAGGATCGTCGGCCGGTGGTACGCATCGACGAGCCGGCTGGCCACGATGCCGATAACCCCACGGTGCCAGCCCGGGTTCGCCAGCACGATGGCCGAGTCGCGTTCGGCCGAGAAGACGCGGGCCAGGTCGGCCTCGGCCTCGTCGCGGATCGCCAGCTCAACCTCGCGCCGGCGGCGGTTCTGGCGGTCGAGGTCCTGGGCGATGGTCATCGCCGCATCGGGCCCCGCCGTCGTCAGCAATTCGATGGCGGCGCGGGCGTGACCCATGCGCCCGGCGGCGTTCAGACGCGGGCCGATGACGTACCCCACCGAGTGGGCGTCGATGGCCTTGCCTTGAAGGCGCCCTACTTCCCGAAGGGCCGACAGACCCGGGTGGTCGCTGGCGGTCAGGGCTCGCAGACCGAAGGTGGCCAGGACGTGGTTCTCGCCCACGAGGGGTACGACGTCGGCAATGGTGCCGAGGGCGGCCATGCCGGTGGCGGCAACCAGGAACGCCCGGAACGGTTCGCTGACGCGGTCGCGCCCGCTGAGCGACTGGCCGATGGCCCACGCCAGTTTCAGGGCCACGCCCGCCCCCGCCAGGTCGCGAAACGGGTAAGGCGAGTCCGGCAACTTGGGGTTCACGATGGCCAGGGCAGGGGGCAAATGGCCGGGATCCGGCTCATGGTGGTCCGTCACGATCACGTCGAGCCCCAAGTCGCGGGCACGGGTTATCTCCTCAACGCCGGAGATGCCGCAGTCCACCGTGACGAGGAGCGTCGCGCCTTCGGAGGCCAGTTGCTCGACGGCGTCCAGGTTCAGGCCGTAGCCTTCCTCGACGCGGTGCGGCACGTAAACGCGGACGTTGGCGTCTGCGAGGCGGAGGGCCTTCCAGAGGATAGCGGCGGCGGTCATGCCGTCCACGTCGTAGTCGCCGTAGATGACGATCGGCTCGTGCGCGCGGGCAGCCGCAACGAGGCGATCGGCGGCCTCGGTCACGCCCGGAAGGGCTGCCGGCGGATGCAACTGCAAGAGGTCCGGCTTCAGGAACAGCCGGGCCGACTCGGCCGTCGCGTAACCTCGTTGGCCGAGAAGTTGCGCCACGATGGGCCGAACGCCCAGCGCGCGCGCCAAGCGGGCGGTGTCGGCGAACGGCGGCTCGATCGTCCATTCCTTGCTCATGGCGCCTTGAAACCGATCCGCCTCAGGAACTCATCGCTGCCCCGGCGGACCCAATCGCTTTCGAGCCGGTCGCGGACGGCCTGCATGAAGGCGGGGCGGCCGGGGTCGTCGGCCTGGGTGGGATTCACGTGATGAAAGTCCGCCCGGTTCGTGACCACGTCGCGGAACCCCATGCGGGCCATCGCCTGCGGAAAGTCGAAGAAACCCTCCTCCGACGGCGTGGTCCGCGTGTTCCAGACCCAGACGCCGATCTTCGCAAACACTTCGCGCGCCGACCGCCGGACCCGGGCCAGACCCGTGCCGGACCGACCCGGCCCAATGACCATGATTGCCAGGTCGGCCTCGGTCCCCCACAGGTAGGCGTTGCCCTCGACCAGGAGATTCTCGCCCTGGGGCACGGAGCCGGCGAGGGCGTCAATGCCGTGGGCAAGGCCGCGCGGTTCGGCCAGCAGGACGCGGGCGCTCGCGGCGCCGGCGGCCATCAGACGGTCGAGTTCGGCGTCCGAGCCCGTCTCGTCCGGGTGCAGGAGCAGGGCATGGCCGGCATCGCCCAGGCGGTCGGCGGCCGCCTCGGGAATCTCGTCCGCCACCCGGACCCGGGCCACGTGCCAGCCCGTCAGGTGGGCAAGCAGCAACTCGGCGACGGCCGTCTTGCCGATGCCGGGGGCAATGCCCGTGATGGAGATGACAGCCATAGACGGTCCTCGGCGGTTCCCGTGAGCGGGCGTTGCCTTTAGTGTAGCACGCGGGCGGCAAACCGAAAAGGGGAAGGCCTGCAACCTCACGGCGCCTACTCGAAGTACGCGACGCCGCGACGGAAGAGACGCATGCCGTCGCCTTCGCCAACCGACGGCCGGCGCGTCCACTGCGGGTGGTGGCAGGGCGATATGTGCCGTTCGGGGTGTGGCATGAGGCCGAGGATATGGCCCGTTGGGTCGCACAGGCCCGCCACGTCGCCGACCGAGCCGTTCGGGTTCCACGGGAACCCCGCCCCCGCCTCGCCGTTTGGGCCGACGTAGCGGACGGCCACCTGGCCGGCGGCAGCCAGGGTATCGACCGAGGCGTCCATGGCCGGGACGAACTTGCCCTCGGCGTGGGCGATGGGCATTTCGAGCACGTCGCCTTTCTCCAGGAACACGCACCGGTCGGTGTCGACGCGGAGGCGGACCCACCGGTCGTCGAAGAGGCCCCGGTCGTTGGTGGTGACGGTGGCGCCCTGTTCAAGCGATGGCCGGCCGTCCGTGCCGCCCGGCAACAGGCCGGCCTTGACGAGTACCTGAAACCCGTTGCAGATGCCGAGAACGAGGCGGTCGGTCGCGAGGAACGCCGCCACGGCGTCCGCCAGGTAGTGGACGACCTGGTTGGCCAGAATCTTGCCGGCCGAGATGTCGTCGCCGTAACTGAAGCCGCCGGGAATCGTCAGCACCTGGTAGTTGGCCAGTTGGCCGGGGTCTTCGATGAGGCGGTTGATGTGCATGCGGTCGGCCACCGCCCCCGCCTGTTCCCAGGCGAAACAGGTTTCCCAGTCGCAGTTCGTGCCGGCGGTTCGCAGGACCAGGGCTCGGATGGGCATGGCATTACCTCGTGTCACGGCACGCGCGTCGCGAGCGACGCGGCGAACGTGCGTTCAACTACCATTTCAAGGGCGCCTGCCAGGCCTCGCGCATCGCATCGCAGGCCGCGTCGATGACCGTCTTGCCGCCGATGCCGGTCACAACCAGGCGGCCCGTCTCGGTGACCTTGCCGATACGTCCCCAGGGGACGCCGGCGACGAGTTTCTCGAACGCGACGGCCTTGTCGCGCGGAACCTCGACGAGGAACCGGGTCGTCGATTCGCTGAAGAGGAGGCGGCCATCGTCTAGAAGGCCGTCCTCGCGGGCCACCTCCTTGAGGTCGATGGCCAGGCCGAGGCCGCCCGCGAAGGCCATCTCGGCGGCCGCCACCGCCAGGCCGCCTTCCGAGAGGTCGTGGCACGCACGCACACAGCCGGTCTCGATGGCGAGATGGATGGCCTTGAAGATCTCGGGCCCCATCTCCAGGTCCACCTTCGGCACGGCGTTGCCGATGGCGCCCCGCAGGGCGAACCAGTGCGACCCGCCGCATTCGTCCTTCGTTTGGCCCACGAGGTAAACGGGGTTGCCGGACGCCTTCAGGTCCATCGTCACGCAACGCGAGACGTCGTCGACGAGGGTCATGGCGCTAATGAGGAGCGTGGGCGGAATCGAGATCGTTCCGTCGCCGGTGTCGTACTCGTTGTTCAGGCTGTCCTTGCCGGAGATGAACGGCGTGCCGTACGCCATGGCCACGTCGTAGCAGGCCTTGGAAGCGAGGACGAGCGAGCCGAGGCGGTCGGGTTTCTCGCAGTTGCCCCAGCAGAAGTTGTCGAGGATGGCGATGCGGTCGGGCCGGCCGCCCACGGCCACCACGTTGCGGACGGCTTCGTCGATGCCGGCGGCGGCCATCCAGTACGGGTCAATGTCGCCGTATTTCGGGTTCATGCCGCAGGCCACCGCCAGGCCCTTCGGGTTCCCGAGGATGGGCGTGATGACGCAGGCGTCGCCGGGGCCGTCTTCGCGGACGCCCACGAGCGGTTTCACGACCGTCTGGCCCTGGACCTCGTGGTCGTACTGGCGAACGACCCACTCCTTGGAGCAGACGTTCCAGGCGCCCAGGATGGCGAGCAGGTCGTCGGTGTACACGGCCTGGGCGGGCAGGTCGGGCTCGGCGTGCCGGGGCGCCGTCCACTTGGCCGTGCCCGTGCGGCGAGGAACACCGTGGTGCAGGAAGTCCATGTCCAGGTCGCACACCGGGTGGCCCTGGTAGCGGAGAACGAGGCGGCCGGTGTCGGTGAACCGGCCGATGACGGTGGCCATGACGTCCTCGCTCGCGAAGAGCGCGAGCAACTCGTCGGCCCGGTCGGGCGGGACGGCCAGCGTCATGCGTTCCTGGGCCTCGGAGATCCAGATTTCGGTGTACGAGAGGCCCTGGTACTTAAGCGGCACGGTGTCGAGATCGACCTCGGCCCCGAGTGTCTCGCCCATCTCGCCGACGCTGGACGATAGGCCTCCCGCGCCGCAGTCCGTGATGCCGGAGTACAGGCCGCGGTCGCGGGCTACGAGCAGGACGTCCGTCATCTTCTTTTCGACGATGGGGTTGCCGATCTGGACGGCGTGGCTGAACTCGTCGCCCGTGGTGTGGGTCAGCTCCCCGCTCGAGAACGTGGCCCCGTGGATGCCGTCGCGTCCCGTGCCGCCGCCCACGACAACGACCAGGTCGCCGGCCTTCTGATGCTTGAAGCACTGGTCCCGGCCGAGTAGCCCGATGTTGCCGCAGTACACGAGCGGGTTCCCGAGATACCGGTCGTCGAAGTACAGTGCCCCGTTGGCGGTGGGGATGCCCATGCGGTTGCCGTAGTCGCGCACGCCGCTCACCACGCCGCGCATGATCCGCTTGGGATGCAGCACGCCGGGCGGCAGCCGATCGGCCGCGTACGTCGGCGGGGCGAAACAAAAGACGTCGGTGTTCAGGATGGGCTTGGAGCCCATGCCGGTGCCGAGGGGGTCGCGGATGACGCCGCCGATACCCGTGGCCGCCCCGCCGTACGGTTCCAGGGCCGAGGGGTGATTGTGCGTCTCGACCTTGAAGCAGACACACTGGTCGCCGTCGAACTCGACGACGCCGGCGTTGTCTTCGAAGACCGAAACGCACCACGGCCGGTCGAGTTCCTTGGTGGCGCGGGCGATGGTGCTGGCGAGCAGGTTGTCGATCGTCTCGCCCTCGAAGGTAATCTTGCCCTTGAGGGTCTTGTGGACGCAGTGTTCGGACCACGTCTGGGCCAGGGTTTCGAGTTCCACGTCGGTGGGGTCGCGGCCAAGGGCCCGGAAGTGGGTGCGAATGGCCTGCATCTCGTCCAGGTTCAGGAACAGGCCGCCGCGCTTGCTGATGGCGAGAAGTTCGGCGTCGTCGGCATCGGCGAGCGGCACGTGGACGAGGCGAAAGTCGAACGGGGGGGCGTCGCGGAAGACCGACCCCTCCGGCCCGTCGAACGCCACGTCCTCGATGACCGGATTCGCCAGCACCGCCCGGGCCACCGTACGCAGGTCGTCCGGACTGGGCTGGCCGGCGAAGTAGTAACGCCGTTCGGTGGCACAGCGGCGGATCGGCACGTCCATGTCGGCGGCGGCCTGGACGATTGAAAGGGCCACCGGGTCCATGACGCCTGCCTTGCGGCGGACCGTGACGGCCGGCCGGGGGTCCGGGGTCGCCTGGCCCCCGTCGGCCAGCACGTACCGCTCCACGACCGGGTCGGTCAGCAGTTCGGCGGCCAGGCGTGCCACGGCGTCGGCGGGGGCGTCGGTGTCCAAAACGAACCGACGCGACGACTCCACGCCGTCGATGGCCGTCAGCCCCAGGTCGCGGACCTCGTTCAGGACGGCCTCGCCGTGGGCATCGTAGGCCTCCGGACGAAAACGGACTTCAATGTGCCATTCCATGGGGTCTGGCCTTTCCGGCGGGCCGTTACCGACCCACAATACGGTCGCGGCGTTCTTTGGCCTCGGCAAGCAGCCGCTGGAGTGTTGCGGTGTCGCCGGCCGCCAAGGCCGCACGCAGGGCGCCGAGCGACTGCTCGAACGCCTCGAGGGCCCGGACGACTCCCTCCGTGTTCGTGGCCAGGATGTCGCGCCACAGGGCCGGGTCGGCGCTGGCGATACGGGTCAGGTCGGTCCAGCCGGTGCCGGTGAGCGGTTCGCCGTCCGGGGTGACGGTTAGCACGAGGGCGGCCGCGGCCACGTGAGGCAGGTGGCTGACCTCGCCGAGCAGGCGGTCGTGGGCGGCCGGCGCCATCTGCACCACGTGCATGCCCACGGCTTCCCAGGTGGCGACGGTGCGGGCGACGGCCTCGGCCGGCGTGTCGTCGGTGGGCGTTACGACACACGTGGCGCCGGCAAAGAGATCGGCGTCGGCGTAATCCACGCCCCGTTTCTCGCTGCCGGCGATGGGGTGGCACCCCACGAAGAACCGCCCTTCGGGAACGAGCGGCGTCAGCGTCCGGACGACCTGGGCCTTTGTGCTGCCGACGTCGATGACCAACGCGCCGTCGTCAAGGTCGCCGGCGGCCTGGGCGAGAAGCGGCTCGAAGAGGCCGACGGCCGTTGCCAGGACCACCAGGTCGCTGCCGCGGACGCCCTCGGCCGGGTCGAGCGTGCCGGCGTCGGCGGCCCCGCCGGCGACGGCCCGGTCCAGGGTGGTCTGGCGGTGCCCGACGCCTACGATGCGCTGCGCTGCGCCGGCCTGCTTCAGCGCAAGGCCGAGGCTGCCTCCGATGAGGCCGGTGCCGATAATGGTTACTTGGTTCCAGAGCGTCATAGGCGGCAAGCGACTGAAGGATCCCTCGTGTGGCGTGGCCGTGATGGACCGTACTCTAGATGGCCCGGGGCGACGGGTCAACAGATTTCCGCCAGCCGCGCCGTGTGCGGGGGGGGGCGGTGGGCGGGTCTTGGCCGCGCCGCCGATTTTGCGATTGAAGGGACTTCTGGACGCGACTAAAATGCAACGTCTACCGAGGGGTAACCCGCCAGGAGAATGGGTCAGGGTGGTTTCATAGGGGCAGGGTCCGCTGGTTTTGAGGCGTTGCGTGAAGAGCCTGAACGGTTTTCAGATTCTGAGGCGGCTGGCGCAGTCGGACACGGCGGAGATCTTCCACGTGGTCCGGCTGGTGGGTCGCGGTCGCGGCGGCGAGTTCGCCGCCAAGGTCCTCCGCGAGGAGTACGGCAAGAACCGTATCGAACGCAAACACCTCGAAACCGAGTATCGTATCTGTTCCGTCCTGGATCATCCGAACCTTATCCACGTGCACGAGTTGCAGCTGGACGGCCCCCGGCCGTACCTCGTCATGGACCTCGTGCACGACAGCAAGAGCCTCCGGCAACGGGTGGACCAGCGCCTGCCGCCACGCGGTCCGGCACTGAAGTGGCTGGCCTGCGTGGCCGACGGTCTGGCTTACCTGCACGAGGCCGGTTACGTGCATCGCGACGTCAAGCCGCAGAACATCTGCATTGCGCGCGACGGCGACGACGTCAAGGTCATCGATTTCGCGTTGGCCCGGCCGCAGGACAACTCGATCGGGCGGTACCTGATGCGGCGAGTGTCCGAGAGCCGGCGCCCGGGCACGTGGTCGTACATGGCCCCCGAGCAGATTCGGAACAAGCGGCTGACGGGCGCCGCCGATATCTACGCCCTGGGCGTTACGCTGTTCGAGGTGGTGACCGGCCGATTGCCGTTCACGGCCGAGAGTGCCCAGGGCCTCATGGAGCAGCATTTGTACGCCCCGGTGCCCCTGGTTAGCCAGAGCGGGGAGGACGGGTTGGCGGAGATCGACGCCCTGATCCGGGCGATGATGGCCAAAGACCCCCTTGACCGGCCCACCGGGATGCAGTATGTCAGTGCGAAGTTGCGGTTGGCCGCGGCCGGCAGCCGGGCACGCATGTGACGCCATTGCCTGAACCGACCTACGAGACCTAGGAAACGAGCATCGTCATGGCGCGCGTTTGCCTCGAGTTCGAGAAACCCTTCGTCAAGCTCGAGGAACAGATTCGCCAGCTCGAAGACGACCAGCGGACCCAGCACGTTGACCATAGCGCCGAGATTCGCAATATTCGCAAGAATCTCGTTGCCATCATCCGCAAGACCTACGACGCCCTCCGCCCGTGGAACATCGTCCAGGTGGCGCGGCACCCCGACCGTCCGCAAACGCTTGATTACATCGGGGCGTTCGTCAAGGACTTCAAGGAGTTGCACGGCGACCGGCTCTTTCGCGATGACCGGGCCGTGGTGTGCGGCCTGGGGCGGATTGCCGGCGAGAAGGTCATGGTCGTCGGTCACCAGAAGGGACGCGACACCCGCGAGAAGGTCGCCTGCTTCTTCGGCTGCGCCCACCCGGAAGGGTACCGAAAGGCCCTGCGTGCGATGCGGCTGGCCGAGAAGTTCGGCCTGCCCGTCGTGGCGTTCATCGACACCCAGGGCGCCTACCCGGGCATCGGGGCCGAGGAACGCGGCATCGCCGACTCGATTGCCGTTAACATGCGCGAGATGACGCTGCTGCGCGTGCCCATCGTTGGCGCCATCATCGGCGAGGGGGCTTCCGGAGGGTACCTGGGCATCGGTGTGGCCGACCGGCTCCTCATGCTCCAGTACGCGTACTGCTCGGTCATCACGCCGGAAGGTTGTGCCGCCATCCTGTGGCGGACAGCGGAAAAAGCGCCCGAGGCCGCCGACGCCCTTCGCCTGACGGCCCCGGACCTCAAGGGCTTCGGCGTCGTCGATGAGATTGTGCCGGAACCCATCGGGGCGGCCCACCGGAACCCGCGCGAGATGGCCATTACCCTCGAACGCCGCATCGGACGCCACCTGCGCGAACTGAGGCAGCTGCCCGTCGCCGACATGCTCGAACAGCGGTACGCCAAGTTACGGGCCGTCGGGCAGGTGGTCGATGCCACCGCCGGCCCCGGCCACCCCAAGGCCTGAGGACGGGGACGCACGCCCGAACCCATCGGCGGGGTCGAGCGGCCGACCGTCGCCGAACCTCATCGCACACAACGGAAACCGGTCATGCGACGCACGCTTGGGCATATTTCCGTAGGCGGCCTCGTCATCGTGCTGGCATCCGCGTTGCTGCAGGGTGCGGCGCCGGCGGCCCGGTCGCGCGTGGCCCAAGAGGCGGCGGCGGCTGCTGCGACGGGCGCAAAACCGCAGACGGCCCCCGCCCCAACGGGCATCGCGAAACCCCTCGTCCCACTCGCCTGGCGAGGGCATATCGAGGCCGCCAAACGCGAGGCCGCCGGCCGGGGATGGTGCGTGCTCGTCTACTTCCGGGCCGATTGGTGCAAGCCGTGCTGGCTTATGGAGAAGGGCACGTTTGCCTTGCCGGCGGTGGCCCAGTTCATGAACCGGCATTTCGTGCCGGTCCGCATCGACGATTCCGCCGGCCCGAGCGAGGTGGCCAAGGCCTACGACATCCGCGTGTACCCGTCGGTGTTGTTTCTGGACCCGGGCGGCGAACCGTTGCACTTGATTCTTGGCCCGCGGACGCCCGAGGTGTTCTACCGCGTCCTTCAGCAGGTGAAGGATTTGCCCGTCCTGATGGAGAGGCAGCACGCCCATCCGGACAGCCTGGAGGCCAACTTCGCACTGGGCAATGCCCTGGGCAAACTCAATCAACTCCAGAAGGCCACCCCGTACCTTGAGAAGGCCGCTGAACTCGATCCCCGCAACGTGCACGGCCGCACGAGCCAGGCTCGCCTCATCCTGGCCGTCGTCCCGTTGGAAACGGGGAAGTCCGCGGAAGCCCTGGCCAACCTGGACGCCTGGCTCCGCGAGTTCGCCGACGCCGCCGAGGCGCCCGTGGCCATCTGGTACCAGGGCACCATCCTGTACCAGGACGGCCGGCTCGTCGAAGCGCGGCGGTACTTTCAGCGCATCATCACGCAATTCCCCAAACACGTGAAGGCGTACGAGGCCGACAAAGCCATCGAACACATCGAGGCCCGTCTGCGGGCCGAGGCCGCTGCCGGCAAAAAGCCTTCCGCTACACCCCCGGCTGCCGCCAATCCAAGCCGGCCGAAACCCAAAGGCTGAGGCGCGGTTTCATCGCACGGACGGGCCGCACGGTCAGCCGTCGCCGTACGGGTTGTCCGGAAACGTGCACCAAGGAAGAACGCGTTGCGCAAAGCCCGAGTCCACCACGCCTCTCACGCCTGCGCGCTGCCGTGGGTCGCCGTCTCGGCCGCCGTCCTGGCCATGGCGTGCGGCCCCGTTGCCCCGGCGTCGGGCGCCAGGAAGCCTCCTGCGCCTTGGCCGGAGCGCACGGCCGGCGTCGGTGACCTGGTAGCGCATTTTGCGAGCGGCCATCCGGACCACGTTGTCGAGCCGGGCGACGAGGCAACCCCGGCCGTCGTCGTGACCAACCGGGGCGGCGAGGCCCAAGAGGCCAACGTGTACATCACCGTCAGGTCGTTCGACGACACGGTACTTGGCCACGAGCACCCGGTGCGCGTGCCGGCGGGCGGCTCGGTGCGGGTGCCCGTGCCGAAGGACGCCTTCATCGCGCGAGGCATCAAGTGGGTCGGGTTCCGCGTGATCTGGAGTGCGGAGCACTCGAAAACCGCCCGCGCCGCGTTCGCGTACATGGAGCCGACAGGGCCCAAGCCATCGCTGCCGACGGTGCCCCGGCCGGAGCCGGGCGCGATGCGGTTTGGCATGGCCTACGGCGCCTCGCCGGATAACTACAGCGAGACGGCGGCACGGAAAACCGGGCGGCTGGGCGTGGACATCGCCCGCATTCCCATTTATTGGAGCCAGTGCGAGCCGCGCGACGGCGAGTGGAACTGGGACCGGTCCGACGGCGCCGTTGTCACGTACGCCGCCCACGGCGTCGGCGCGTTCGGCCTCATCATGAATACGCCCGGCTGGGCCAGGGTGCACGGCCCGAAGAGCGAGAATCCGTTTGCGCGGCTCGACGCCTATCGCGACTTCATCACGCACCTGGCACGGCATTACCGCGGCCGCATCCGCTATTGGGAGGTCTGGAACGAACCGGACATCGACTTCTTCAAGGGCACCGCCGACGAATACCGCCAGATGCTGCGTGCGGCGTACGAAGCGTTCAAGGCGGTCGATCCCGACATGCAGGTCATGACGGGCGGGTTCGTGAGCCTCGCCCACCACGGTCGCAAGGACGGCATGATCGAGACCGTCATTCGCGAGGACCACGCCTCGTTCGACCTGCTGGCCTACCACACGCACGGGCCGTTCAAGGGCCACTTCCAGACGGAACTCGACGACCGCCTTCTGCCGTACATGCGTAAGGTGCTCAAGGAACCCAAGCCTGTTTTCTTCACCGAAACGGGCATGGACTGCCGGCTGGGCGAGCATCACCAGGCCCGGACGCTCGCCAAGAAGGTGGTCTTCGCGTGGTCGCGCGGGGCCGTGGTCTACACCTGGTTCAACCTGCACGACATGCTGCGGGCCGAAGGACCGCGACACATGGGCCAGACGTACGGCCTGTACACGCCGTATCGCCGCAACGACCCGAAGGCCGGGTGGAAGCCGGAGAACGTTGACTACCCCTACGCGTGGCCCAAGGCCTCGTACGTGGCGTACAACACGCTCATCGCTCTGCTCCATGGCGCCAGGTACGTCAAACCGCTTTCATGCGGCGAGGGCGGGTGGGCCTTCGTCTTTCGCCGAGGCGACCGGCACGTCGTCGTCGCGTGGCGCGAAGCCAAGGGCGGCGACTCGCTCACCTTACGCACCGACGCCACGAAGGCCGAAACGGTCGATCTCATGGGCAACCACACATCTGCAGCCGTGGACGGGGCCCGCCTGAGACTACCGCTGGACGAAACGCCCGTGTACGTTATCCTGGATACCGTCGAGCCGCCCGCGGCGGAGACCCGGTAAACAATATAGCCGCGCGGCGGGCCCGCCTGAGGCGGGTAAATCTCCCGACCTGCCGCGCAACGCGCAACGGCCTATGCACACCCTAACGAGGAGCCCGACCATGGAAGCGAAATCCACGTTGACCCGTCGCCGTTTCATCCGGACGGCCGGCGTCGCAACGGCCGCCGTTAGCGTCGTGCCCCGTCACGTCCTGGGCGGGGCCGCCCATCAGCCGCCCAGCGAGACGCTGAACATCGCCGGCGTGGGCATCGCCGGCAAGGGGTTCCACGACGTCCAGTCCGTTTCGAGCGAGAACATCGTGGCCATCTGCGACGTCGACGCCCGCCAGGTGGCCCGCGGCCTCAAGCAATGGCCCAAGGCCAAGGGCTACAAAGACTTCCGGAAGATGCTCGATGTCCAGAAGAACATCGACGCCGTGAGCATCGCTGTGCCCGACCACAACCACGCGGTCGTTACGATGGCGGCGATCAAGCGCGGCAAGCACGTTTTCTGCCAGAAGCCGCTCACCCACTCGGTGTACGAGGCCTTTGCCGTGGGCGAGGCTGCCAAGAAACATGGGGTGGCCACCCAGATGGGCAACCAGGGCCAGGCCGGCGAGGGGGCCAGGCTGGTGTGCGAAATGATTGCCGACGGCGCCATCGGCCGCGTCCGCGAGATTCACGCTTGGTCCAACCGGCCCCACCGCATCTCGCCGCGAGGCATCCGCCGGCCGGCCGACACCCCGCCGGTGCCCGACTGGATGGACTGGGACCTCTGGGTCGGCCCGTCGCCCATGCGCCCGTACCACCCGTGCTATCACCCGTTCGCGTGGCGGGGGTGGTGGGACTTCGGCACCGGTGTCCTGGGCGACATCGGGTGCCACCAACTCTCGACCGTGTTCAAGGCCCTCAAGTTGCAGCACCCGATCAGCGTGGAGGCGTGCTCGACGAACGAGCAGGAACCGCCTGAGGTCTCCAACGAGACCGCCCCCCTCGCTTCCATCACGACCTACAAGTTCCCCGAGCACAACGGACACGGCCCCGTTACCCTGAAGTGGTACGACGGGGCCATGAAACCGCCGGCGCCCGACGAACTCGAACGCGGCCGCGACTTCGGCCGAGGCGACGGCACACTCATCGTGGGCGAGAAGGGCAAGATCCTGGGGCACCGCCTCATCCCCGAATCGCGGCAGAAGGAGTACGGTAAGCCCCCGCAGAAACTCGAGCGCTCGCCCGGCCACCACAAGGAATGGCTCATCGCCGCCAAGGGCGGCAAACGGGCGGGCAGCGACTTCGTGGACCACGCCGCCCATCTGGCGGGCATCGTCCTGCTCGGGAACTGCGCCATCCGCACCCGCAAAAAACTACTGTGGGACGGCAAGGCACGCCGGTTCACCAACTCCGCCGAAGCCAACGTCCTGCTCGACCCGCCGTATCGGAAGGGGTGGACGCTGTAGGGGAAACGGTGTCGCCCCTTCAGGGCTTTGGGGGTCAGGGGGCATTCCGGACCCGGGGCGATGCCCCGGGCTGCCGACCGTTCAAGCCCTTCGGGCTTGCGGCGGAAGCGGCTGGAACGGAGATGTTGAACCGCCGGGGGCGGGTGATCGTGTGTCGACAGGATTGGCGGCGGCGCCTCTCGGTAACGGCTGCGTAGGCGGTTTTGCGGCTTTGAGCCCGAAGGGTTCGGACGGTTTAAGCCCAGGGCACCGCCCTGGGTACAAATAGCGAGACCACAATACCAAGCCCTGAAAGGGCGGCACGCTTCAGGTGGCCGCGCCGTTCAGGTGCCTTGCCAGGTACCGGCCGGTGTAACTGTCCGGGGTCCGGGCCACGTCTTCGGGGGTGCCCTCGGCCACGATGTGGCCGCCGGCGTCGCCGCCCTCCGGCCCCAGGTCGATGATCCAGTCGGCCGTTTTGATGACCTCGTAGTTGTGCTCGATGACGAGCACGGTGTTCCCGAGGTCGACGAGGCGATTGAGCACGTCCAGCAGCCGCTGGATGTCGGCAAAGTGCAGGCCGGTGGTGGGTTCGTCCAGGACGTACAGCGTCTGGCCGGTGGACCGTTTTCCGAGTTCGGCGGCGAGTTTAACGCGCTGGGCCTCGCCGCCCGAGAGGGTCGTTGAGTTCTGGCCCAGGGCGATGTATCCCAAGCCCACGGCTTCGAGCGTTTCGAGTTTGTGAACGATCTTCTGGAAGTTCTCGAAGAAGCCGACGGCTTCGCTGACGCGCATCGCCAGCACGTCGGCAATCGTCTTGCCGCGGTACGCGATCT
>Ga0272441_10003404_pt1 | contig 30265 bp, 27 predicted proteins | sample SSMProp6N_FD_193582 | JGI IMG/M metagenome (GOLD analysis project Ga0272441, IMG submission 193582) | Marine sediment archaeal communities from Little Sippewissett salt marsh, Falmouth, MA, United States - SSM-Prop-6N | ecosystem: Environmental > Aquatic > Marine > Wetlands > Sediment ... | reverse complement strand
GAGAATCGGCACCGGGGCTCCGGATAATATCGATGTACACGGCATCGTCATGGCCCGCGACGGTGTCTTTCAGGTAGATGGTTATAATAATACGGGGGTCGGTCCACGCGGGGAAGCGACCTTGCTCGGCGGCGTGATCACCGAATATTACGGAGCTTTCGGTCTTTTCAACGGCAGCACGGGCAATCAGATCGCCGGCTACGGCAGAAATTTCATTTATGACAGCCGGACCTTGGTCGGGAAATCACCGCCGTACTTCCCGAGCATGAAAACTTTCATTGCTTTTACCAATGACATTACGGATAAATACGTTTATCGTGAGGGAGATTTTTAATTATCTATCTGTAATGATTTTTAATATTAGTTTTTTTAATAATTAATGATATAATAATCCAGGACGGTGAGGGATAATCCATGACAAACCCGGTAAGAAGTAAATTCATCGTCTCCATTCTTTTTGTGTTTGTCCTTTTGATCGGTATTATCATTTTTTTGAACATGAAGATAGCGGCCGATATCGATCAGGGCGTTCTCACCAAACCTAAGACAGAAGGCGCTCGACCGGCAGACATGGTGGGGACCCAAGATTTTTCAGCCAACGAAAGAACCAATAATTTGGGCGCCCCCGGTGTTGCGCCGGCGGAATCCGGCGAACAGCCCCGGACAACATCTCGGGCACGAAACAAGCAAGATAGTATTCATGAAGCCCCGTTAAGGGATGTGATTCTGGTCCAATAAGGTATGCGAGAGCCATGAGCAGTAAATTCAAAAATTTTCTTCAAGGATATTTCTCCCTGGTTAAGAAATTTGTTCCCGAACAAATCGTTCGCCCCTGTGTCGGTATTGACATCGGCCATCATTCCATTAAACAGATCGCCCTCAAACCCAAAGGTAATGCCCACGAGGTGGTTCATTATTCGATTGAACCTGCCAACGATAAACCAATCGAAACGATCCGTGCTTTTCTCAAGGACCTGCCCGAACCGCCGGTTGCCTTAACGACCTGCGTTTCCGGAAAAGGCACCTTGGTGCGATTTATCGATATGCCCAAGATGAACGCCGACGACCTGAGAAAATCATTCGCTTTGGAAGCGGATAAGTATTTCCCTTTTCCCAGAGACGAGATTTACCATGATTGTTTTATCCTGGATAAAGCGGAACGCGACAACAAGATGGCGGTCATGGTCGCGGCGGCGAAAAAAGAATTGATCGGTCAGCGATTGACGCTTTTTAAAGAGTTGGAAAGTCAGGCGGATTACATCGTGTTGGACTCGATCGCGATCGCCAATGCTTTTCACGTTTTGGCAGCCGATAACGAACCGGGAACGCTACCCTCATCCCAGCAGGCGGTGGCGATCCTCGATATCGGACAACGGGTCAGTAATTTGATCATCCTGGCCGGGCGTCAGCCCCGTTTCTGCCGGGATATTTTTATCGGCGGGCATGAATTAACCGGCAGCATCAGCAATGGTTTTGCTATCAGCCTGGGAGAGGCCGAACGTCTGAAATTGCAGCCCAAGAGCAAGCAGGCCGAGATCCTGAAGTTCACTGATTCGGTTATGATGAACCTTGTTTCCGAATTGCGCTTATCTTTTGATTATTTTATTACCGAGAAAAATATCCCGATTGCACGCCTTTTATTAACCGGCGGAGGTTCTTTGATGGAAGGACTTCCGGAAGCCTTTGCCCGGGCCTTGGAGATCGATGTCCAGCCCTGGAATATTTTGCGGGCGTTGAATTTACCAGAGGATCAACTGGCGGAGGAAGTGAACAAGATTTCCGGGAAATTTGCTGTGGCGATAGGAATGGCCCTGTACCATTGAGGGGGCAGAAACCCAGATGAGGCGACCATTCATATGATCGAAATAAATCTTATTCCAGAAAGCCAACGCAAAAGAAAGCGCAAGCCCTTGGCCTTGGGTGGCCGTGATGTTCATATCCCCCGTGAGGCTGTCATCGGATTGATCGGCGGATTGTTGGTCGTGCTTTTACTTGTCCACGTTGTCCTGCAATTATTGATTACATATAAATTTTTTCAGCATAAAAAGATTAACGATCAGTGGGAACAGATGTCTTCCTCCCAAACCAATGTCAACCGCGTTTTGAATGAACTTAGGCGCCTGCAGGGGAATATGAAGGCCGTGGACAGTATCAGGGGTAAAACCGGGATCTCCTGGGCGCAAAAATTGAATCTGATTAGTGATTTGGTCCCCCGCGGGGTGTGGTTGGACTGGATTTCCATGGATGGGCAGACATTGGTTCTGCGCGGTAGTTCGGTTTCCAAGAACAATACGCAGATTATCAGTATCCACAATCTCACGGAAAACTTGAGTAACAGCGACGCTTTTATGCAGGGACTACAAAATATCGAAACGGGCTTGATTAAAAGCCGTACGCTTCAGGTCACTCCGATCGCCGATTTTTCCATCAGCGCTGAGCTCAAAGAGGAAAAGAAATGAAAACGAGCGATATCAAGACATCTGTGAGCGATTTTTTTAACCGGTTGAACGAAAAAAATCCGTATTATGTTATCGGCGGTTGTCTGTTGGTGCTTTTTTTAATAGACTTTTTTTTGGTGATGCAATTTCAATTCAAAACCCTTGGCAATTTGAACGAAAAGATCACCGCGCAGCATACCAATATCTCAAAAACCCAGCAAGATATTCAGCGTTTTGCCGCCTACCAGAACGAATTAAAGCGACTTCAGACCAAATATGAACGGATCGAAAGTCAGGTCAGGTTTAAAGATCAATTGCCGTTGATCCTTGAAAATATTTCCCGGATCGCGAATGAAAACGGATTGCATACGGACCAGATGATGCCCAATACGGCTTTAACCGAACCGCTGTCTAAGAATAATGACGGAGAATATTTTACGATCCCGATCCAAGTTGAAGGGACAAGCGAGTATCATGATTTTGGCCGGTTTTTGAATCAATTAGAGAATGAGGAGATTTTCATGCGTGTGCCGGAATTTGTCATCCGGGCCGCACGGGATGACCAATCGCGGCATGAAATTGAATTAACCCTTGAGGCGATTGTCTTTGAGAAGAAAGCCGAATAACTCATGAAACGGAAATATCAGATTCTTATGCTTGCCTTGTTCGGGGTTTCCCTGATAGCCGACTTTGCTGGCGCGGGTTTCTTTGATTCAAAATCCGATTCCAAACAGAAGGAAACCCTGGAGCCCGAACCGTTTATCTATGATGACCATGGCCGCCGGGACCCCTTTTGGCCGCTGGTAACGCCCAGCGGGTCAATTATCACTCATGAGCAGGATTTGACCATCGCCGATTTGATTTTGGAAGGTATCTTGACGGAAAGCGACGACAAGAATACCGCCATAATTAACGGGCGGATCCTTAATAGCGAAGATGCTATCGGAAGTTTTGTTATTAAGGATATTACTGCCGATACAGTTATTCTTCAAAAGGGTAAACAGTTATATACCTTAAAGTTAAAAAAGGAGGATTAAACCATGCTCAGAATCGTGATCGGTTGTGTGGGGATTGTCTGTCTGCTGTTCAGTCCGGTCTACGCCCAGCAGGTTGAACCGCCTGCTCCGGCTCAGGCGGGCGGCGTTTCCGATGATGATGTTACCGCGGAAGGAAACGTCAGCCTGGATTTCCGCGATGCGGATATCCAAAATGTCTTGAGAATCTTATCGTATAAAAGCGGTTTGAACATCGTCACAGGGCCTGAGGTTACGGGTTTGGTAACCATTAAGCTGAAGGATGTCCCTTGGCGCCAGGCCTTGGAGGTCATTTTGCAGACATATGGTTATGCTTATGAACAAAAGGGCAATATCATCACGGTCACGACGATCGAGAACATGAAAAAGCGCCGGGAAGACGCCATGGTCCTGTCCGAGCAGGAACCTCTCGTTACGCGAACCTTTGTGCTGAATTATGCCAAGGCAACCGACGTGATCTCCTCGATCGAAAAGATGCAGACCGACCGCGGCAGCATTAATTACGATGAACGGACCAATGCCCTGATCGTGCGCGATATCCCTTCCAATGTCGAATTGATCGCGGAGGTTATTGGTCGGCTGGATGCCACCACGCCGCAGGTCCTGATCGAAGCCAAGATCGTGGAAACCACCTTGAGCAATACGGAAAATATGGGAATCAACTGGGTTACCCAGGCCACGGCTAAGGCAGCCAAACGCCCAACGACCTGGCCGTTCACGGACAGCACCGAAGTTAAATACAACTCGGATGATTTTCCGGGAGCCGCGACAACGGACTTTTCTTACGGGACTCTGGATTTTTCACAATTGTCCGCGGTCATGGAATTATTACGCTCGCGAACGGATACGAATATTTTATCCAATCCCCGTATCGTGACCCTGGATAATCAAGAGGCCCGAATCGTGGTCGGGAGTCAATATCCGTTGCCCCAGTATACTTACAACGAAGAGCAGGCACGTCTTCAGGTCAATGGCTGGGAATATAAGGATATCGGTATTATTTTTATTGTCACCCCGCATGTGAACAATGCCGGCTATATCACGGTTGATTTGGAACCGAAAGTAACCGAGATCCTGGACTTCGTTACGGTTGAGAATACGTCCTTGCCACGTTTAAGTACAGAGGAAGCGAAGACCAGCGTTATGATCAAAGACGGAGAAACACTGGTTATCGCGGGACTGATTAAAGATAAGGTCACGGATATCAAAAAGAAAACCCCCCTCCTGGGTGATATCCCGCTTTTAGGCCTTATCTTTCAGAAGACTGAGAAGACCGTAACCAAGACAGATTTATTGATCTTTTTGACGCCCCATATCATTAACCCTGAGGTAGACTAAGACTTACGTCTCTCTTGAAGAGTGGATAATCTCGACCAACAGGACCCCAGCACGGGGTCCTGTTGGTTTTTTGTATGGCCTCAGACCTTTCCGTTGCAGGAAATTTGAAAAAATTCATATCATATTTTTAAAAAGCAGATATAATTACTTAACGGTAGAGGACTTCTTAATACTCTTTTTTATTAATATTTAAATAGTATGGCTAGGGAAATACTGATTGAGAAAAAGGTTGGGGAAACCCGGGTTGCCATCATCGATAACGGCAAGCTGGATGATTTTTTTATTGAAGTCGAACGCCATCAATCGATCTTGGGGAATATTTATAAGGGTAAGGTCGAGTCGATCCTCCCATCGATTAACGGAGCCTTTGTCAATATCGGACAGGAACGAAACGGTTTTCTGTATCTGACCGATGCGGTCAATCCTTTGGTCGAAGAGGAGGTATCCGGACCGAAGCGTTTCATCAACAAGATTTTTCGCCGACGGGGAAACAACAAGAACCGGCAGCAGAAGTCCCAACAGCCACTTCCCTTGAAGCAGGGCCAGGATATTCTGGTCCAGGTCGTCAAAGACCCTTTCAGCAACAAGGGTGCTCGTTTGACAACCCATATCTCTTTGGCCGGACGTTTTATCGTTTATATGCCTTACGACCGTCATTTCGGGGTATCCCGGAAGATCGAGAACACGCAGGAACGCCAACGCCTGAAAGAGGTCCTGAAAGGATTTGATTTTATTAAGAACGGCGGATTTATTGTCCGCACCGTGTCCTTCGAACAGAGCAAGAAGGACCTGGACCGGGAAGCCCGTTTCTTGTATAAGATCTGGCAACAGATCTTGAAGTTGTCCGAGAAGAAGTCCGCCCCGGCCCTCATCTACAAAGAATACGATTTGATCTGGAAGATCATCCGGGATTATTTTACGGAAAGGATTCATTCATTGACGATCGATTCCCAGCCGGATTATATGAAGATCCGAAAATTTGTCGGGAACCTAATCGGCAAGCAGGATGTGGATAAGGTCCATCTGTATAAGGGAGAAAAACCCCTGTTCGCCTCGAAAAACGTTTCCAAGGAGCTGGAAAAGGTTTTTGATCAGAAGGTCATGCTAAAGTCGGGAGCGTATGTCGTGATTGAACCCACCGAAGGACTGATTGTTGTGGATGTTAATAGCGGAAAATTTAAGACCCGCGCCTCGCCCGAGGAAGCGGCGTTTATGGTGAATATGGAGGCGGCCAAGGAGATCGCCCGCCAGTTGCGCCTGCGTGACCTGGGAGGAATCATTGTCATTGATTTTATCGATATGTCCAGCGAGATGCATAAGCGCAAGGTCCTGGAGATGCTCAAGGTGGAATTAGCGAAAGACGCGGCGAAAAGCGAAGTGAACCGGATCTCCCAACTCGGTTTGGTGGAAATGACCCGCGCCCGCACCGGCAAAACTTTGGAGGCCATGACCTTCAGCACCTGTCCCTATTGTGGCGGTCGCGGTAAAGTCAAGACCGAATAATTCCGTTCCGCAGGACGTTGGGAATCCGGAATGTTGATTTCCATCCCCAGAATATGATTGACAATTTTCTGATATACGCTTTAATAAAGTGTTTATTAATCATGTTCGAAAACGGACGCCCTTGATCACTGCGAATAGTTAAGGGGCGGTGATTTGTTTTCGTTTGAATCAAAGGAGGAAGAACGATGTATGCAGTCGTTGAAGTGGGATCCTTTCAGTATAAGGTTTCAGAGGGGGATACTATCGAGGTCAACCGGTTGGACGAAAAGCCGGGCAAGTCCATTACGCTCGATCCGGTGCTGATATATGCTCACGGAAAAGATATCCGTATCGGTCAGCCGCAATTAAAAGATATCAAGGTCAAGGCCCGCGTTGTGGATCATACGCTGGATGAAAAGAAAATCGCCTTCAAACACCGCCGCCGCAAAGGATACACCCGTAAGGTGGGACACCGGCAGAAATTAACGGCCCTGATGATCGAAAAGATCGAAGCCAAGGAAAAATAACAGGAGCTTGATGTTTAAGAGCCAGTCCTTAGACATTAAATGATTTATGCCTTTTGTTGATGAAGCCAGGATCTTTGTTAAAGCCGGGGACGGGGGAAAAGGTTGCGAGAGTTTTTACCGGGATAGACACATGCGTTATCCGAGACCCGACGGAGGTGACGGAGGTGAGGGCGGCGATATCGTCTTTCAGGCAGATCAAGGTATTCAAACATTATTGGATTTCCGCTTTAAACAACATTATCAAGCGGGCCGGGGCGGTCACGGAAGCAGTAAGGGGAAGAAAGGGAGGTCCGCTCTTGATTTGGTCCTGCGGGTTCCCTGCGGCACGATCCTTAAAGATCACACCACAGGATTGCAAATAAAGGATTTGGCGGATCACGGGGCGTCGGTCGTGGTGGCCCGGGGAGGTAAGGGCGGAATCGGCAATAAGAATAACCGCACACCCACTCCGCCCGGATCAGGTGAAGAACGAACCGTTCATCTCGAGCTGAAGTTGATCGCCGATGTCGGACTGGTCGGTTTGCCGAATGTCGGTAAATCAACATTGATATCCGCTATCTCAAAGGTGCGCTCCAAGATCGGCCGGTATCCGTTCACCACCCGGCAACCGGTGTTGGGAGTCGTGGAAGGTGAAGCCCGGTCTTTCATCGTCGCTGATTTACCGGGTTTGATTGAGGGTGCGCATACGGGTAAGGGCCTCGGAGACCGTTTCCTCAAGCATGCTGAGCGGACCCGGGTCATTGTGCACGTCATTGATATCTCAGGCAGCGAAGGCCGGGATCCTTTGGATGATTATGCGGTGATTCAAAACGAATTAAATCTTTATAGCGATCGCCTGATTCATAAACACCGTTTGGTGGTTGCCAACAAGATCGATATCCCTTCATCCCGCGAGCATCTGAAACGTTTTAAGAAAAAATATAAAAAAGTGGAGATGATCGGGGTATCGGCCTTGGAAGAAAAAAACCTGAAGGTCTTGATCGCTAGACTTTCGGATCTCGTATCGGATTAATCCTTTAATCATTGCTCCCTATGTGCAGAAAATTTCCACGCCCTGTTCGCCGGATCGTTATCAAGGTCGGTTCGAGCGTTATGGCGACATTCCAAATGAAGCCCAAGACTGCCCGGCTGCGCTCGCTGATCACGCAGATCGACCAGGCACGCCAGCGCGGGATAGAGGTCGTGCTGGTTAGCTCCGGAGCGATCGTCTATGGTATGGGGGAAATGCGTCTCCCGCATCGTCCCGGGGATGTGGCTTCACTTCAGGCCTTGGCTGCGATCGGACAGACTCGATTGATGGAAGTTTACAGCGCACTCTTCAAAAAGTTTAAGACAACCTGTGCCCAGGTTCTTTTGACTTGGGATGATTTCGATGCCCGGCAACGCTACAATAATGCCCGCAATACCTTAAAGGCCCTGCTCGGACGCGATGTTGTCCCGATCGTCAATGAGAACGATACCATTTCCACCGACGAGATCCGGTTCGGGGATAATGACCGTTTATCGGCTTTTGTGGCGAGCCTGGTGGAGGCGGATCTTCTTTTATTGCTGACCGATGTCGAAGGATTCTATGATATTAAAGACGGCGGCAAGAAGATTTTCAAGGAGATCAAAGAGATCACCCGCGAGATCGAGGGCATGGCCGCTGGCACAAAAAAAAAGAATGTGTCCCGTGGCGGAATGAGCGCCAAACTGGAAGCGATCAAGATCGCTACGCATGCAAAGATTCCGTGCATCATCGCCAATGGGGAAACGAAGGACGTCTTAACCCGCATCCTTGAAGGCGAACGCATCGGAACGTTTTTTATGGAAAAAGAGGATAAGCTTCTATCCCGGAAACATTGGATTTCCTTCGGGGTCAAACCCAAGGGATCGCTGGTGATCGATGAAGGGGCCTGCGCAGCCCTGAACAAAGGCGGTCGAAGCTTATTGTTACCGGGTGTTGTCAATTGGGATGGACATTTCAAAAAAGGTGATGTGGTGACGATCCATGACGAACATCAGCGTGAGATCGGCCGGGGGATCGTGAATTATTCGGTTTCCGATTTACATAAAATCGAGAATAAAAAAGACAAGCCGGAAGTGATTCATTGCGATAACCTGGTTTTGGCCCGACGATAGGAAACGTTAAGCGATGACCTTAGAGAAAAAGATACGAAGACTGGCATCCGAGGCCAAACAAGCCGCCCGGACCCTGGCCTTGGCTTCCACAGATGAAAAAAATGGCGCCTTGCTTAAGATGGCGGATGCCCTTGAAGCACGTCGGGATTATCTGATTCGTGAGAACAAGAAGGACCTTAAAGAGGCCCAGGCAAAGAATTATCCGAAGGCCTTGGTTGACCGATTAACGTTAACCGACGCTAGGATCGATAATATGATCAAATGCCTGCAGGAAACGGCTCAATTGAACGATCCGGTGGGGGAAGTCCTGCGGACATTTGAGCGGCCCAATGGTCTAAAGATTGAGAAAGTCCGAACGCCTATCGGTGTCATTGGGATTATTTATGAATCCCGTCCTAATGTGACCAGTGATTGTATCGGATTATGCCTGAAATCGGGGAATGCGGTTGTTTTAAAAGGCGGGAAAGAGGCGGTTTATTCCAACCGGGCGATTTTTAAGGTATTGAAGGAAAGCCTTAAGGAAACACCGTTGCCGCGTGAGGCCATTCAGTTGCTGGAATCCACGGACCGGAAGGCGGTTCACGTGCTTTTGAAGCAGAACGACCTGGTCGATCTGATCGTGCCTCGCGGGGGAGAAGGGCTGATCCGTTTTGTGAGCGAGAACTCGATTATCCCGGTGGTTAAACATTACAAAGGGGTATGTCACGTTTATGTCGGCGAGCATGCAGATTTGAATATGGCTCACCGCATCAGCCTTAATGCCAAACTTCAGCGGCCGGGCGTATGCAATGCCATGGAGACTCTTTTGGTTCACAAAGATGTTGCGCCGCGTTTCTTGCCCGTCCTCATCAATGAATTGCAAAATGCCGGGGTGGAGATCCGGGGATGCCCGGGTACCCGTCGCCTTGTATCCAAAAACGTTAAGCGGGCTACGTCGGCTGACTGGCCCCAAGAATATCTTGATCTGATCTTGGCGGTCAAGGTTGTTGATTCCCTGGAAGCAGCGATCGAACATATCAATACGTACGGGTCCGGTCATTCGGATACGATTGTGACGGATAATAAAGAAGAAGCCAGAAAGTTTCTGAGTTCGGTAGATTCGGCCTGCGTGTATGTTAATGCTTCCACGCGGTTCACTGACGGATATGAATTCGGTTTCGGGGCCGAGATCGGCATCAGTACGGATAAACTGCATGCCCGTGGGCCCATGGCCCTGGAGGAATTGACGACCTATAAATACCTTATATATGGAACGGGGCAGATCCGTGAATAGATTGTTGCATGGGTGATGTCAAAAAAATGCTGCGAAGAACGGGCAGAGGACGAGCGGATGAAGCGAATTGGCATATTGGGAGGGACATTCAATCCGATCCATATCGGTCATCTGGCCATGGCGGAAGTGGCGCGGGACCGTTGCCGGTTGGACAAAGTCATTTTTGTGCCGTGTTTTCAGCCTCCGCATAAGAATATCCCGCATTTAGTCCCGGCCCGCGACCGGTACCGCATGGTTCAGCTGGGCATTCAGGACCATCCGGATTTTGATGTGTCGGATATTGAGATCAAACGTCCCGGTAAATCATATTCCATTGATACGGTCAGGCAATTGCGCGCTTCTTATCCAAAGGAAGTTCGGTTCTTTTTTATCATCGGCGAGGATAATTTCGCTACCCTGAAAACGTGGAAGGATATTGACGAGATCCTGAGGATCGTGACGTTTATTGTTATCAACCGGCCCGGACAGAAGGAACGCGGCCCGGCGCTCAAACATCTTTCGGTGCAGATGCCCGGGATCGATATCTCGGCTTCCTTTTTGCGGCATTGTTTTCGGGAGGGCCAATCCGTGAAATATCTTATTCCGGAGCGGGTCCGAAAATATATCATCAGAAAATGTTTATATCAAGCGTAGTCCCTGTCGTTAAGACGAACCTATTGAGAGGAGTTTTCCAATGAGTCAAGCTTGTCAGCATGAAATAAAATTTGGTACTGACGGATGGCGGGCGGTTATTTCGGATACGTTCACGTTTAAAAATGTCCGAATCCTCAGCCAGGCCATTAGCGATTGGATTAATAAGGACCTTCCGGCCAAGGATTCAAGAAGGAAGATCGCCCTGGGGTATGACACCCGGTTCATGTCAGGGGATTATGCCCGGATCGTTGCCTGTGTCCTGGCCGCCAACGGCATTGAGGTATTATTGTCAGATGCCCCGATCCCTACTCCGGCGCTGAGTTACGGAGTTCCCTCGAACCGTTGTGTGGCAGGCATTATGATCACCGCCAGTCACAATCCTTATCAGTTCAACGGGCTCAAGATTAAGACCGCCCAAGGCGGCGGCGCCGGTAAGGATATCACTAACAAAGTGGAATCGTATTTATGCCAAAACGATGTCCGGGAAGCGATTTTTACCGATGCCAAGAAACAGAAGCAGATCGTCCTGTACGATTTTAAAAAGGATTATATCAAGTTCATGAAGAAGTATATCGATCTGAAAAAGATCAAAAAATCGCGTGCCCGCGTTATTATGGACGCCATGCACGGCAGCGGCAACAGTCTGATCGCCGAGATCCTCAAGGGTTCTTCGGTAAGGCTGTCATTGATGCGAGAGGATATCAATCCTTACTTTGACGGGAAGAAACCCGAGCCCGTGGTGGAATACCTCAGCGGGATCCTGCAGCGGGTTAAGAAAGAGAAGTTCGACCTGGGTCTGGTTCTTGACGGTGATGCTGACCGGATCGCCGCCGTAGCCAAGGGAGGGGAATTTATTCATCCCCAGAAAATTCTAGGTTTATTGATTCTGCATTTAGTCCGCGACCGGGGCCGCAAGGGCGGGGTGGTGAAGACGATCTGCGGAACGACCATGATCGACAATATCGCTAAGAAATTGGGATGCAAGCTGTATGAGACCCCCGTTGGTTTTAAATATATATCGGATCTGATGGTCTCGGAGAATATCGTGGCCGGCGGTGAAGAGGCCGGGGGCATGGGGTTTCAGGATTACATCCCGGAACGGGACGGGACCTTGGCCGGATTGTTGTTGTTGGAGATGATGATCGACCGCAAAAAGGATATCAAAAAGATCGTTGATGATATGGAGAAGGAATTCGGCCGTTATTATTATCAACGTTGCGATGTCCGGTTGAAGCCCGGCCAAACCTTTGATCTGGAACCGTTTAAAGCCACCCCCGAGTTGTTGGGGAAGAAAGTCGTTGATATTAAAGATTTTGACGGCGTCAAATTGGTTTGCGAAGACGAGAGTTGGCTCATGTTACGGCCGTCGGGAACCGAACCTCTGGTGCGGGCTTATTCCGAGGCCCGGACGCTGAAACGGGCTAAAGAATTGATTGAATACGGCGCCCGGTTGTTGCGGAAAAAGTAGAATCGGATTTCAGGGGACTCGGATGGCCATTCTATCGCACCTTTTTTATCGTAGCGTCTATTACACCACGAAGATTATTCTGCTGATTTTTGTACCGCGCCGGATCATGGGGCGGGACAATATCCCTGCGACCGGCGGTTTTATCCTCGCCTGTAATCATCTGAGTAATCTGGACCCGCCTTTTATCGGCACGGTTATCCACCGGCCGTTGAGTTTCGTGGCCAAGGAATCCCTTTTCAGGAACAAGATTTTGAGTTTTATCCTGCGCCATGTCGGGACCATTCCGATCAAGCGCAATCAGGCGGATTTTCGCGCTTTGCGCGAGGTCCTCAGGGTTCTGAAAAACGGACGCCCAGCGGTTATTTTCCCGGAAGGCTCACGCGAAGCCGTACGTCGGTCTGCCAACCGGGGGGAGAAGGCCTTTTCCGGGATCGGTTTCCTGGCGGCCAAAAGCGGTGTTCCGGTGATCCCCGCCAAGATACAGAATACGGATAAGGTCCTGCCGGTTCATGGCAAATGGCTGCGGCGGCATTGTGTGACGTTCACGATCGGCCGGCCAATCGTTATTGATTCTGATCAACTCTACCCGCAGATCACGTACCAGATCATGGACGCAATCGCATCCCTTTAAGGGACAGATACTTTTTGAACAAAGAAACAAGAAGTGTTTGTCTATAAATTTCTTGTTGACAAAACGGTTTTTTCTGTAATAATGGATAAACTTTGGATAGAAATACCGGGGAGTTTCGTGCGTCTTCTAGCCAAAGAATCCGACGAAGAAAGAGGTTTTAAGGAATGAGCACTGAAGATCAAAAATCCATGCAAGAGCTTTACGAAAGCACACTCAAAACCATTCATGAAGGCGAAATCGTCAAGGGAACGATCGTGGCCTTGACCAAACAGGAGGCGGTCGTCGATATCGGTTTCAAATCCGAAGGATTTGTTTCTCTCGACGAGTTTCGCGATCCCGAACAGACTCAGGTCGGTGCCGAGATTGATGTCTTGGTCGAATCGATCGAAGACGAAGAAGGGCATCTGATCCTCTCCAAGCAGAAAGCGGAAAAGGTCAAAGGCTGGCAAAAGGTCATGGTCAACGTCGAAGAAGGTGATGAGGTTGAAGGCCGTGTCATCAAACAGGTCAAGGGCGGTTATATGGTTGAGGTCGAAGGCGTTGAAGGATTTTTACCTATGTCGCTTTCCGCGTTCAAGGGTTACGCCCCTGGCGATATCTTATCCAAGGTTTACACCTTTCAGGTCACCAAGATCAACAAACAACGCCGGAATTTGATCCTTTCCCGTCGGGAGGTCATCCAGAAGGAACGGGAAAAGGTCCGCGAAAAATTGTGGGGCGAGCTGGAAAAAGGACAGCGCCGTACCGGGACCGTCAAAGGGATTACCGATTTCGGTGCGTTTATCGACTTGGGCGGAGTCGACGGGCTTTTACATATCACGGATATGAGCTGGGCCCGCATCAACCATCCTTCCGAGATCGTTTCGTTGGGGGACAAGATCGAGATACTGATCTTGGATTATGACAAAGACAATTCCAAGGTGTCCCTGGGGCTGAAGCAGATCACGCCGAACCCTTGGGATGATATTTACGAAAAATATCCGGCTGGTTCCAAGGTCAAGGGTAAGGTCGTGAATATCATGCCCTACGGAGTCTTTGTTGAGATCGAAAAGGGTATCGAAGGCTTATTGCATTCTTCCGAGATCTCCTGGCAGAAGAAGATGGTTAATCCTCAGGAAGTCTTTACGTTGGGTGATGAGATCGAGGTCCAGATTATTAATGTTGACAAAGATTCTAAGCGGATCTCCCTCAGCATGAAACAATTGGAGGAGAATCCTTGGACCGAGGCCGAGCAAAAGTTCCCGATCAATGCCCGGGTCAAGGGTGCGGTGCGTGGTTTCACGGATTACGGGGCCTTTATTGAATTGGAATCCGGGTTGGAGGGCATGATCCACGTCTCGGATATGTCCTGGACCAAAAAAGTGAATCATCCGCAGGATGTCCTTCAAAAAGGGCAGGAAGTCGAGGTTGTGGTCCTCGGCGTCGATCCCGAGAATCGCAAGATTACTTTGGGTCTTAAGCAGATGACGGAGAATCCCTGGCCCCAGATCGCTGAGAAGTATCCGATCGGAGCCGAAGTTGATGCCGAGGTTGTCTTAAATTCTAATTTCGGTGTGTTTGTGAGATTGGATGATGAAGTTGAGGCCCTGGTGTATTCGTCTGAGATCGACAAGGATCAGGCCGCGGCGTTGAAACCCGGGGATAAGTTGAAGGTCAAGATTATTAAGGTCGATATTGAGCAGATGAAAATCGGCGTCAGCACGCGTTTGTCTTAGCATTCTAATCTTTATTCTTCTTCAGTAAGTCAACACGCTTAATTCAAAGCCATTTATCCTGAAATAATTCGGATGGAGATTCCGCCGTTATATCCTTGATCACGATAAAAGAGTGAGCCTATGCAAGTTAGGGAGATTATTCAGAAAATCCAGCGCGGAACGACGGAGATCATCAATCCCGAACAGCTCGAAAAGAAGTTGCGCTCAAAGAAACCGCTAAGGATCAAGGCCGGATTTGATCCCACGGCTCCCGATATTCATCTCGGGCATGTCGTCCTGTTAAGAAAATTACGTCAATTTCAGGACCTTGGTCATACGGTTTATTTTCTGATCGGGGATTTCACGGCTCAGATCGGGGATCCGACGGGTCGGGACCAGCTTCGACCCAAGATGGATGTCCGCGCGATCAAGGAAAACGCCAAGACATATAAGAAACAGGTTTTTAAAATTCTGCATCCGGATAAGACGAAGGTGGTGTTCAACAGCGCATGGTTGGCTGGCTTGTCTGGGCAGGAGATTCTGGAGCTGGCGTCCTTATCAACCGTGGCTCAGATGCTGGCCCGGGCGGATTTTAAAAAACGCTTTGAAGACGGCCGTGAGATTAGTCTGTTAGAATTTATGTATCCGCTTTTGCAGGGATACGATTCGGTTCATCTGAAGGCGGACATCGAGCTTGGAGGGGCGGATCAGAAATTTAATCTTCTGATGGGCCGCCAGATTCAGGAGGCTTATCAGCAATCACCCCAGGTGGTAATCATGACCCCTTTGCTGGAGGGGCTGGATGGGGTGAAAAAAATGAGCAAATCCCTAGGAAATTACATCGGGATCAATGAATCTCCTCAGGAAATTTTTGGCAAGGTCATGTCCATCAGCGATGAGCTGATGTTGCGGTATTATGAGACCTTAACCCAGGCCGATTTAACGGCCGTTAAGGCCCAGCATCCCAAAGAGGCCAAATTGTCTTTGGCCGAGCAACTTGTTCGGCAGTTCTATCCCGAACGTCAGGCTCTGAACGCCCGCCTTGAATTTGAGCGGGTCTTCAGTAAAAAAAAGGTTCCGGATGAGATGCCCCAATATAATCTTGACCGGGAAGGGAGCGAATTTTTAATAGATGTGCTGGTTAAAAGCGGTTCGGTGGCATCAAAAAAAGAGGTGCGGCGCCTGTTTCAGCAGGGAGGCGTCAGCCTGGAAGGCAAGAAAGTAATTGATGAAAAATGCCCAGCTTCTCCCGGTATTGTCAAAGTCGGGAAAAGGCGGTTTTTGAGGATAGTCTGAATTTTGCAACTGAAACTTAAATTCATTGTTTTGAATATGATATACTTTAATTTCATAAATAAATTTCTTGACAAACTTTATTGTTTAACTTATACTATCCATTTTAATTGCCCCTGTAGCTCAGCCGGTAGAGCACGTCCTTGGTAAGGACGAGGCCACCGGTTCAAGTCCGGTCGGGGGCTCTGCCAATTAATCTCAGCGATGCGTGAAAGAATACAATTTGAATGTACCCAATGCCGACGGATTAACTATAACAGCATGAAGGATAAGAAGAAGAATCCGGATCGGATAGAATTGAAGAAATACTGTCGGTTTTGCCGTAAGCATACCGCTCACAAAGAAATGAAGAAATAGCCATCAGGTTTTGTGACCGGTTGAGGCCTTTTTTAATTTATTATACGGATATAGGCCTGTAGCTCCAACTGGCAGAGCGACGGTCTCCAAAACCGTATGTTGTAGGTTCGAATCCTACCAGGCCTGTTTTTTAGATGAATATTTGTAAAATCTTATGATCGGTAAAGTAAGAAAATTTATCCTCGAAGTCGTCAGTGAGCTGAAAAAAGTTTCCTGGTCCTCACGCAAGGAAGTGATCAATTCCACTTGGTTGGTCATCATCAGTGCCGGATTGCTGGGCCTTTACATTGGAATCGCGGATTTAATTTTATCCCGGCTGATCGGATTGGTTTTTTAAATAATATGGCTATGAAATGGTATGTCATTCACACGCAAACCGGGGCTGAAGAAAAGGCCCGGGCCGGCTTGGAAAGCCGGATGGCCACGACCAATCTGAAAGAATATGTCGGTGAGATTGTTGTGCCGACGGAACAAGTTTCTGAGATTCACGGTGGTAAGAAACGGATAACCTCACGCAAATTTTTCCCTGGCTATATTCTGGTTCATATGGAAATGAACAAGGAGAGCTGGTATCTGGTGAAGACCACGCCCGGGATCACCGGTTTTATCGGACCCGGCCGCCGGCCGACACCGATCTCGGACGATGAAGTTCAGCAGATTATTCAACGCACTGAGGATACCGAGACCAAACCGAGTCCGAAGGTCACGTTTGATGTCGGTGAAGCGGTTCGGATTTCCGAGGGCCCTTTTGCGAATTTCAGCGGATCGGTCATGGAGGTTTTTCCGGACCGGGGCAAATTGAAAGTCAGCGTTTCCATCTTCGGCCGTTCGACGTTGGTTGAAATGGAATATTGGCAAGTGGAGAAAATATAACATGGCTAAGGAAGTTACCGCGCAGATCAAATTGTACGTTCCAGCTGGGCAGGCCAATCCGGCACCGCCGGTCGGCCCCGCTTTAGGCCAGCATGGGATTAATATCATGGGTTTTTGCAAGGCCTTTAACGAGAAGACCAAGGGCCGGGAAGGACTGATCCTTCCGGCCATTATTACGGTTTACAAAGACCGTTCGTTTGATTTTATCATCAAGACTCCGCCGACGTCGGTTTTGATTAAAAAGGCCGCGAATCTTGCTAAAGCATCTGGCCTGGCCGGAAAAGAGAAAATCGCGACCCTGACCCGTGACAAGGTGCGCGAGATTGCCAAGACCAAGATGGAAGATCTCAATACTCAAGATTTCGATCAGGCCATGCGGACGATCGAAGGCACTGCCCGGAGTATGGGAATCGAGGTGGTGGACTAATGGCAACGTTAACGAAACGCAGAAAAGCTTTTAGTGAATGGAGTGATCACAATAAGGTTTATACGATCGAGGAAGCGGTTGACGCAATCGATAAATTCCCAGCGGTTAAGTTCGACGAAACAGTCGAAATCCATGTGGATTTGAATATTGATCCCAAAAGTTCCGAACAGGCTGTCCGCGGTACGGTTGTTTTGCCCCACGGAACCGGAAAGAAGATCCGGATCGCCGCTTTCTGCAAAGGCGAAAATCTCCAGAAGGCCCGTGACCTCGGGGTTGAACTAGTCGGAGCCGATGACCTGATCGAGAAGGTCGCCGGCGGTTTCCTCGATTTTGATAAGGTCGTTGCCACTCCGGATATGATGCGTGATTTGAGTAAGTTGGGTAAGATCTTGGGTCCGCGGGGGCTCATGCCCAGTCCCAAGGCAGGCACGGTGACTAATGATATTGAAAAGGTCATCCAAGAAGTCCGGGCCGGACGGATTGAATTCCGTAATGATAAGCAGGGGGATATTCATGTCGGTGTCGGGAAACGGTCATTCTCCCGGGAGCAGTTAAAACAAAATATCCGTCATTTTATTAGCGCGATTTCACATGCCAAGCCCTCTTCGGTTAAAGGGGCTTTTATTAAAAATATGTTCCTATCGACAACGATGGGGCCGGCGTTAAAGATCTCGGTTTAAGTTCCCGGCAAAAGGTAAGGGTGAAGGGATACCATGGAAAAGGTTGGAAAATTATTAAGAACACGCTTACTTGATGAAATCAAAGGCGGTGTTCGGGATAGAAATAATACGTTTCTTTTGACCTATTCGGCTATATCGGCTGCCCAGCTCAATGATTTACGGAAGGATCTTAAACAGGCCGGGGCGGCTATGTTTGTCTCACGTAACCGTTTGGCCCGTCTAGCACTTAAGGGAACGGAACAGGACCAGTTGGCAGAATCGATTCAGGGCCAAACCGCTTTTGTTTGGTCCGATGCTGATGCGGTGGCCGTTTCTAAACTTTTATCCGATTTTTCAAAGAAATGCGAAGGCTTTTTGATTCAGGGTGGAGTGGTTGACGGAGCGTATCTTAATAAAAGCGATGTCGATCGTCTGGCCAGTCTCCCCAGCCGCGAAGTGCTGCAGGCTCAGTTATTGCAGACATTGTTGGCTCCGATGACCCGTTTGGCCGGCGCCTTAAACGCAAAATCCAGAGATTTGCTTTCGATATTGAAACAATTAAGCGAGAAAAAGGGAGGGAGTTAAAATGACAGAAGAAAATACTAACGCTGTCAGCGCAACCGAGGAGAAAAAGGAAAGCGTTAAGCTTTCCAAGAAACTCGAAGATTTGGCAAAACAGATCGAGGGGCTTACGGCGCTTGAATTGGCGGATCTCGTTAAAGGTCTCGAAGACCGTCTGGGGATTCAGGCCGCTGCTCCGATGCCGGCGGGTATGATGATGGCCGGAATGCCGGTTGCCGGTGCCGCTGCTGCCGAAGAGGAGAAGACCAGCTTCTCGGTCGTGTTGGCCGATGTCGGATCGAACAAGATCTCGGTCATTAAAGAGGTCCGGGCCGCAACCAACCTGGGTCTGAAAGAAGCCAAAGATTTAGTGGAAGCCGCCCCCAAGGCAGTTAAAGAAGACGTCCCGAAGGAAGAAGCCGAAGAGCTCAAGAAAAAACTTGAGGCCGCCGGCGCCAAGGTCGAACTGAAGTAATTTTTCCGTTCGCCTAAATTCTGGCACCAAGGCAATAACGAATCATTCTGCAATGGTATTGCATGTGCCCGCAATTCTCAGCCTAGTAATTCTGTGAAGGTTCCGGGTATCTATTCCCGCGGATTAAGTTTTTTATAACATACCAAGGATAAGAGTTCCTATGAAAAAACTCAATATTCGCAATTTCGGCAAGATCCAGGACACGTTTGTTTTACCGACTTTGCTAGCGGTCCAACTCGACTCTTACAGGTCCTTTCTTCAGAAAGATGTTCCGGTTGATCAGCGGAAAGATCACGGATTGGAGGAAGTCTTCCGGGAGGTCTTTCCGATGGAGAGTTATGACGGACAGATCAAGTTGGAATACATCAGTTATTACATCGGCAAAGAAAAATATTCCGCAGCCGAATGCCAGCGCCGCAGCATGACCTATTCGGCGCCGTTGAAAGTCAAATTGCGCTTGATTACCCCGATCGACATCAAGGAACAGGAAGTCTATTTCGGCGATTTTCCTCTGATGACCGATACCGCCACGTTCATCATCAACGGTGATGAACGCGTCGTTGTTTCTCAGATTCAGCGACCGCCGGGGGTTTCTTTTGAGGAAGAAATGCATCCGACCGGAAAAAGTATTTATCACGGACGTATCATTCCATCACGCGGCGCCTGGTTCGAAGTGAAGTATGATCTGAACGACATTTTATCCGTCTACGTTGACCGCCGCCGTAATTTCCCGGCCACACAGATCCTGCGTGTCATGGGCTTATCCAGCAATGAAGATATGCAACAAATGATGGGAGAGGATTTTTCGAAATTAAAAAATACGCTGGACCGTGACACATCCACGAATAAAGAAGAGGCCTTGCTGGATTTTTATCGTAAAATGCGTCCGACTGAACCGGCGACGATCGAGGTTGCGGAGGCATTGTTTTTCCGTTTATTCTTTGATCCAAAACGCTACGATTTAAGCAAGGTCGGCCGTCATATTATTAACCGCAAGCTGGGGACCAGTGTCCCGTTGGATAATAAAGTCCTTGATATCAATACAGTTGCGGCGGTTTTGCATTACTTGTTCGGTTTACGTGAAGGTCGCGGAGAAACCGATGACATCGACCACCTGGGGAACCGCCGCATTAAAACAGTCGGTGAGCTTGTCCAGAATCAGGTCCGTATCGGGTTGGCCCGGTTGGAACGCTCGATCAAAGAGCGTTTAGTCGTGATGAGTTCATTTGAAAACTTAACTGCCCACCATTTGATCAATTCCCGCCTTTTCTCCAATCAAGTTCACGATTTCTTCGCCCGCAGTCAATTGTCACAGTTTATGGATCAGGTGAATCCTTTATCCGAGATGACGCATAAGCGACGCTTGAGCGCGTTAGGTCCCGGGGGATTGTCGCGGGAGCGAGCCGGATTTGAGGTCCGGGACGTTCATCCGACCCACTACGGCCGTGTCTGTCCGATCGAGACCCCGGAAGGTCCCAATATTGGTTTGATTTCTTCCTTGACGACCTGTTCACGGGTAAATGACCTCGGGTTTATCGAGACACCGTATTACAAAGTGGAAAATGGCCATGTTAGCAAAAAGATTGAATTTTTGACGGCTGACATTGATCAAGTCAAATATATCGCTCAGGCTAATGCCGCGACGGATTCCTCCAATCGTTTGGAAGGTCCGGTCGTTGTTTGTCGGCATCGGACGGACTTCCCTAAGGTCAAGCCTAATGAGATCGATTATAAAGACGTTTCACCCAAGCAGCTTGTGTCCGTTGCCAGTTCGCTTATCCCGTTTCTCGAACATGATGATGCCAACCGGGCGCTGATGGGCTCCAATATGCAGCGTCAGGCTCTGCCTTTGATGAATACAGAGGTGCCGTTCGTCGGAACAGGGATGGAAGAAAAAGTGGCCCGCGATTCCGGGGTTATGGTCATCGCCCGGAATGCTGGAAAGGTCACTAAGGTGGACGCCAAGGAGATTGTGATCGGTTCTGATGTGTATCCCATGAAAAGTTTTGTCCGCTCCAATGCCAATACCTGCATCCTGCAAAAACCGATTGTCAAATTGGGTGAGGACGTCAAGGCTGGGCAGATTATCGCGGACGGGATGGGAACCAGAGCCGGACGGCTGGCCCTGGGACGGAATGTCCTGGTGGCGTTTATGCCCTGGCGTGGATACAATTTTGAGGACGCGATTTTGGTGAACCAACGCCTGGTTAGTGAGGACATTTATACATCTATTCATATTGAAAAATTTGAAGTGGAAGCCCGGGAAACGCGCTTGGGGAACGAAGAAATTACCCGGGACATACCGAACGTGGGCGAAGAGGCCTTGAAGGATCTCACCCCCGAAGGGATTGTGCGTATCGGGGCTGAGGTCAAGGCCGGGGATATCCTCGTCGGGAAAGTCACTCCCAAGAGTGAAAAAGAATTGACTCCAGAAGAGCGTCTGTTACGGGCGATTTTTGGTGAAAAGGCTGCAGATATTCGTGACACATCGTTAACGTTACCGCCCGGGATCGAAGGCGTGATTGTGAATGCAGAGGTCTTTCAACGAACCGAGCGCGGCCGCAAGTCCAAAGCGGACAAGGCCAAAGAGCAAGAGGCCATCAGGAAGATCAAGGAATACTATAAGCAGGAAATCGATTTTATCGAATCCGAGAAAACAAAGAAGCTCTGCAAACTTCTTAACGTAACACCCCAGAAGTTGGCCGGGATCAATATTGAGCAGGAAGTCGAGGACGGGGAGGTCCGCGAAGTCTTGGATTTCTTCAATCACAAGATCGAAGAATTGGTTGAAGAAGAAAACCAGGAGAGCGAGCGGGTGCGCCGGGGTGACGAGTTACCGGCGGGTGTTCTCAAACGAGTGGTTGTTTATGTCGCGACGAAGCGTAAATTGGCCGAAGGGGATAAAGTCGCCGGCCGGCATGGGAACAAGGGGATTATCTCGCGTATCCTGCCGCCGGAAGATATGCCGTTCCTCGAGGACGGAACACCGGTTGATATCGTCTTGAATCCTTTAGGTGTCCCTTCGCGTATGAATGTGGGACAGCTTTTGGAGACTCATCTCGGATGGGCGGCTCACGCGCTTGGTTTTTATGCCGAGAGTCCCGTATTCAACGGAGCCAGTGAAAAGGAGATCCAGGATTTATTGAAGGACGGCGGTCTTCCGAAAGGGGGCAAGACCACGGTTTACGACGGGTATACCGGACGGCCGTTCGATCAAAAAATTACCGTGGGGTATATCTACATGTTGAAGTTGAATCACCTGGTCGATGAAAAAATCCATGCCCGTTCCATCGGCCCCTATTCTCTCGTCACCCAGCAGCCGTTGGGCGGAAAGGCACATTTCGGCGGCCAGCGTTTCGGGGAAATGGAAGTTTGGGCGCTGGAGGCCTACGGGGCGGCGTATACGTTGCAGGAGATGCTGACGGTTAAAAGCGACGATGTCGCTGGCCGCAGTCAGATCTATGAAGCGATTGTTAAAGGCGAACAGAAATTGACGACCGGGACACCGGAATCGTTTAACGTATTGGTAAAAGAGCTCCAGGGCCTCTGTCTGGATATTAAATTAGAGAAGACAGAGGAACCGGCTAAAGATAAACGCAAATAATGCTGCTTAATCAATTTTCTTGAGGAGAGACGATGGCCACCTTTAAGAAAGAAGATTTTGATAATGATTTTATCTCGATCAAGATCGCATCCCCGGATGTGATCCGCTCCTGGTCTCAGGGGCCGGTCAAGAAGGCCGAGACATTAAATTACCGCACCTTGAAACCGGAAAAAGACGGTTTGTTTTGCGAACGGATCTTCGGACCTGTCCGGGATTGGGAATGTAATTGCGGTAAATACAAGGGCATAAAGTTTAAGGGGATCACCTGTGACCGCTGTGGGGTTACCGTTACGCATTCATCGGTACGGCGTGTGAGGCAGGGGCATATTGAACTGGCCGCCCCGGTCACACACATTTGGTTTTATAAGGCGGTTCCCAGCCGTCTGTCAGCGCTGCTGCAGATCGGGCTGCGGGATCTGGAGAAATTAATTTATTATGAAGAGTATGTTGTGATCGATCCCGGGGAAACCCCCCTGAAGAAAAAACAATTCTTATCGGAAGACAAATACCAGGAAGCGATTGTTAAATATGGCAGTTCATTTAAGGCCAAGATCGGGGCCGAGGCGGTCAAGGAATTGCTTAAAGAGATCGATCTTAATACCTTATGCCGTAAATTACGTAAAGATTTGTCTAAATCAAGCCCGGCTGGGACTAATGCCAAGAAATTGTCCAAGACCCTGAAGATCGTTGAGGATTTTAAAATTTCGGGCAATAACGCGGAATGGATGGTCCTGGATGTGATCCCGGTGATCCCTCCGGATCTGCGACCGCTGGTCCCGCTGGAAGGCGGCCGTTTTGCGACATCCGACCTCAATGACTTGTACCGCCGGGTGATCAACCGCAACAACCGTCTGAAAAAGCTCATTGATTTAAAAGCTCCTGAGATCATCATCCGCAATGAAAAGCGCATGCTTCAAGAGGCCGTGGATGCGCTTTTGGATAACGGACGGCACGGCCGCCCGGTTTTGGGATCTGGCAACCGTCCGCTCAAATCTTTATCCGATATGCTTAAAGGCAAGCAAGGGCGTTTCCGCATGAATCTTTTGGGCAAGCGCGTGGATTATTCCGGTCGGTCGGTCATCGTCGTTGGGCCTGAACTAAAGCTGCACCAATGCGGTTTGCCGAAAAAAATGGCGCTGGAATTATTTGAACCTTTTATTATCCGCAAACTGCGGGAAAAAGGTTTTGTTCATACCATTAAAGGGGCCAAGCGTATGGTGGAGCGGGCCAAGATTGAGGTCTGGGACATCCTGGACGAGGTTATCCAGGATCATCCGATTATGTTGAACCGCGCGCCCACATTGCACCGCCTGAGCATTCAGGCCTTTCAACCGATTTTGATCGAAGGCAAGGCTATTAAACTTCATCCGTTGGTCTGTGCTGCGTTCAATGCGGATTTTGACGGCGACCAGATGGCTGTTCATGTCCCGCTTTCGCTTGAGGCGCAAATTGAGTGCCGCCTGGAATTGCTTTCCGTCAACAATCTTTTTTCGCCGGCGGACGGTCGACCGATCGTTTCTCCGACCCAAGACATGATTTTGGGTCTTTATTATATGACCAAAGACAATCCGGATCTTGGTATTGGCGATAAAGTTTTTGCCAGTGCTGAAGAAGCCATCATTGCTTTTGAAGACGGGCAGTTAAAATTACACGGCGGGATCAAACTGCGTTTAGACAAGGAGTTGTGGGGTGATGAAAAGCCCTCGCTAATTATTTCCCAGCAGCAGGCCCTTGAGGATGAGAAAAAGAAGGCCAAGGAACCGGCTCCTCCGGCCGGCAAGCATAAGATTATCGAGACCACCGTCGGGCGGGTGCTTTTTAATCAACTTTTACCCGAAGGATTCGGGTATGTGAATATCACTTTGGATAAGAAAAAAACAGGTGCGGTCATTTCCGATAGTTATAAGCGTTTCGGCCAGAATACGACCGTGCAACTGCTGGACAAAATCAAGGAATACGGATTTGCCGTTGCGACCTTGGCGGGGATTTCAATTTCGATACCGGATTTGACCAGCCCGCCGGAGAAGGATAAATATATCAAGGAAGCCAAGAATGAGGTCATGAAGGTTGAGGATCAATACCGCAAAGGGGTCATCACCCAGCGTGAGCGATATAACAAGGTGATCGATATCTGGACACACACGACCGAAAAGTTGTCTGATTTGGTGTTTAAGGAAATGGATCCTTTTAATCCGGTCTTTATTATGGCGGATTCCGGTGCACGAGGATCGCGCCTGCAGATCCGTCAGTTGGCCGGGATGCGCGGATTGATGGCCAAGCCATCGGGTGAGATTATTGAAAACCCGATCACAGCCAATTTCCGTGAGGGATTGACCGTATTGGAATACTTTATCTCGACGCACGGGGCCCGGAAAGGTCTGGCGGACACGGCCCTCAAGACGGCGGATGCCGGTTATCTGACCCGTCGTTTGGTGGATGTGGCCCAAGAGGTCGTGATCACCGAAGAAGATTGTGGAACTCTCAATGGGATTACCGTTTCGGCTATTGTTGAAGGCGATGAGCTGGTGGTCAGCCTGAAGGAACGCATCACCGGGCGCGTTGCCTTGGACAGTATCGCGGATGTCATTACGGATCAGGTGATTGTGGATGCGGGGGAGGAAATCACTGAAGAAAAGGCTATGATGATCGAGCAGCTCGGGATCGAGAAGGTCCGAATCCGCAGCGTTTTGACCTGCGAATCCGAGCGTGGCGTCTGTATTAAATGTTATGGCCGCAACCTGGCCACGCAACGCCTTGTTGAGATCGGAGAGGCGGTCGGGGTTATTGCGGCGCAGAGTATCGGTGAGCCCGGTACGCAGTTGACCATGCGGACGTTTCACATCGGCGGTACAGCCAGCCGCGCGGTCGAACAATCCTATTACCGGTCTAAGAACAAAGGGATTATCAAATACCACCAATTACGGGTTGTTGAACGCAACAAAGAATTTGTCGTTTTGAACCGGAACGGTTCTGTGAGTATCAACAACGAATACGGGCGGGAATTTGAGCGTTATCAGTTGCCGCAGGGTGCCACGATCAAATATGCTGACGACGCGGAGGTTAAAGACGGCACGATCTTTGCCACTTGGGATCCGTATACGATTCCGATTATTACCGAGGTACCCGGTCATGTTAATTCCGAGGATTTGATTCACGAGGTGACGGTTCAGGAAGAGCGCAACCCGATGACCGGGATAACGGAAAGGGTTGTTGTTGAACATAAGCCTGAATATCATCCGCAGATTATTATTACCAATACCAAGCAAGAGGTGGTCGGTATTTATTCTATCCCGGTCGGGGCGCACATCCTGGTCAAGGACAAGCAGGCCGTTAACGCCGGCGACCTGATCGCGAAGATTCCGCGCGGGGTCGGGAAGACCCGCGATATCACCGGTGGTCTGCCGCGAGTTGCGGAGTTATTTGAGGCCCGGCGGCCCAAGGAGCCGGCCATCATTTCGGAGATTGACGGTTTTGTTGAGTTCGGTGAAGACCGGCGCGGCATGCGCACGATCGTGGTGCGCAGCTCCACCGGGATGTCGAAAGAATATACAATTCCGCCTGGGAAACATCCCAATGTGTACAAGGGGGATCGCGTTTTTGCCGGGCAGCAATTAACCGACGGGCCGGTCGTTCCGCAGGATATTCTTAGAGTGTGCGGGGATAAGGTCTTGCAGGAATATTTGTTGAATGAGATCCAGGAAGTTTATCGTTTACAGGGTGTTACGATTAATGATAAACACATTGAGCTCATTATCTCTCAGATGTTGAAGAAGGTCAAAATCGAAGATCCGGGGGATACGAATCTTTTAGTCGGAGAACAGGTTGACCGGATCAAATTCAAGAAGGTTAATGACGAAATCATCAAGAAGAAGGGCAAACCGGCCCAGGCCACACCCCTGTTGCTTGGTATTACCCGAGTTTCTTTAACGACAGAGAGTTTCATCTCAGCCGCAAGTTTTCAGGAAACGACAAGGGTGTTGACAGAGGCAGCGGCTTCTGGTAAAATCGACAATTTATGTGGATTGAAAGAGAATGTCATTGTTGGACATCTGATCCCGGCGGGAACGGGATTAAGATGCTATGACCAAGTGGAAATGGTGAAATATGCCGACGATTCAGCAACTCATCCGGAAGAGCCGGAAGCAGAAACACAAGAAAACTAAATCACCGGCCCTCGAGGCCTGTCCCCAAAAACGGGGGGTTTGTTTGCAGGTGCGGACCATGACGCCTAAGAAACCGAATTCGGCCTTGCGTAAAATCGCCCGCGTTCGGCTTTCCAATCGCATGGAGGTCACGTCTTATATACCGGGGGAGGGGCATAATCTGCAGGAACACTCCATTGTTTTGGTTCGGGGAGGCAGGGTAAAGGATTTACCGGGGGTTCGTTACCATATCGTTCGGGGGACATTGGATACGGCCGGTGTCTCGAACCGGAAACGTTCGCGATCCAAATACGGAACCAAGCGCGAGAAATAGATTAACCATTTGAGATAAGAAGATATGCGAAAACATCGGGCAGAAAAAAAGAAGGTCGAACCGGATCCTCAATATAACAGTTTGTTGGTTGCCAAATTGATTAATGCCCTTATGTTAAGAGGGAAAAAGGTTACGGCCGAGCGGATCGTGTACGGTGCATTAGATACCTTGAAAGAACGTAGCCACGATGATAATGTGATCCGGGTTTTCAATAAGGCCATCGATAATATCCGTCCGCGGGTTGAATTGAAACCGCGCCGGGTCGGAGGCGCCACTTATCAGATTCCGGTCGAGGTGATGGTCCCACGAGGAAATTCTTTGGCAATCCGTTGGTTACGGGATTTTGCCCGCAAGAAAAAAGGCCGGCCCATGATGATCCGATTAGCGGATGAATTATTGGCCGCTTACAAAGGCGAAGGCCCAGCGATCAAGAAACGAGATGAAACGCATAAGATGGCCGAGGCCAACAAGGCATTTGCGCATTTACGATGGTAACGCAGAGTTCGACAACGTTATCGCCTGATCAACAGATCAAAACAGGAAAATCACGTTTCAGACCGTTATATAGAGAAGACATGACACCAGAAAAGGAATTACAGAATTTACGCAATATCGGGATTATTGCCCATATTGACGCCGGTAAGACCACGACGACCGAGCGGATCCTGTTCTATGCCGGCGTGATCCACAAGATGGGGACTGTGGACGAAGGCAATGCCACCATGGATTGGATGGCCCAGGAGCAGGAGCGGGGCATTACGATTACATCTGCCAATATTACGTGTTCATGGCAGGGTAAGAAGATCAATATTATTGATACTCCCGGGCACGTTGATTTTACCGTTGAAGTCGAGCGTTCTTTAAAGGTCCTGGATGGTGCCGTCATCGTTTTATGTGCTACCAGCGGAGTTCAATCCCAGACAGAAACCGTTTGGCGTCAGGCGGACCGGTATCATGTTCCTAAAATTTGTTTTATTAATAAGATTGACCGCATGGGCGCAGATTTTAATGCGGTGATCAGGCAGATTTATGATCGCTTGGGCGCTAACGCCGCTGCGATCAATTTTCCGGACGGCGCGGAAGGCGATTTTAAGGGTATTGTGGACTTGATCCATCATCAATACATTTGTTATAAAGATGATCTCGGGCTTGAATTGGAGCGTCAGGAGATCCCTGATCATTTGAAAGCCAAGGCGGACGAATACTGGCACATCCTGATCGAGAAACTGTCTGATTCCGACCATGATATTATGGAGAAATATCTTGAAGGAAAGGAGATAAGCCCTCAGGAGATTAAAGAATCCATCCGCCGTTCGGTCCTCAAGAACGCTTTTTTACCGGTACTGGTCGGAACCGCACTGCGGAATCGCGGTGTCCAGCTACTCATGGACGCGATTGCCGATTATCTTCCTTCTCCCTTAGAAGTCCCTGCCATCGAAGGTATTAATCCCAAAACAGAAGAACACACCGTCCGCAAAGCTTCCCCCAAGGAACCTTTTAGCGCATTGGTCTTCAAGATCGCCACTGACCCTTATGTCGGAAAATTATATTTTACCCGAATCTATTCCGGCACATTGACGGTCGGCAATACGGTTTACAATTCTACCCGACGCCTAAGAGAGCGTATTGCCAAGATTGTGGTGATGCGTTCCAATAAGCAGGAAATCGCCCCCAAGGCCCAAGCCGGGGATATTGTCGCCTTGGTGGGATTGAAAGAAAGCAAGACCGGAGACACGCTGTGTGCCGAAAGTCATAAGATCGTGATTGAAAGCATGCGTTTCCCCGAACCGGTGGTTTCAATGGCCATCGAACCCAAGACCAAGGCGGATCAGGACAAATTGGGTTTAGCCTTAAGAAAATTTTTAGACGAAGATCCTTCCTTGCGTATTCAATACGATCAGGAGACCGGGGAGACCATTCTTTCCGGGATGGGAGAATTGCATCTTGATATCGTTATTGACCGGATGCGGCGTGAAATGAACTTGGAAACGGACATCGGACGGCCGCAGGTGGCTTATCGCGAAGCGATCACGCAAAAGGTAGCAGGGATAACTGGCAAATTTATTTCTCAGACCGGGGGCCGCGGTCAATATGGCCATTGTGTGATCAATCTGGAACCGACTGAAAAGCGCGGAGAAGGCATTGTTTTTGTCAATAAGATCCGGGGCGGGGCTATCCCCCGTGAATATATCCCCGCGGTTGAAAAAGGAGTCCGCAGCCAGGCCCAGACCGGAGTTTTAGCCGGATACCCGGTGACCGATATGCTGGTCACCTTAGTGGACGGTTCGTTTCATGAAGTAGATTCAAGTGAGTTGGCCTTTCAGATGGCGGCCAAGATAGCCTTGCGCGATGCCATGCAAAAGGCCGGACCGGTCTTCATCGAGCCGATTATGGATTTGGAGTGTTCCGTCCCTGAAGAATTTATGGGTTCTGTCATCGGCGATTTAAATACACGGCGTGCCAAGATTATTTCTCTGGGAACGCGTGGCAAGTTGAAAACCGCCCGTTGCGAAGTTCCCTTGGCGGAAATGTTCAATTATGCCAATGCATTAAGGTCCTTGACGCAGGGTCGTGCGACTTTTTCGATGGAGCCGGCATTTTATGCCGAAGTCCCGTCTTATATTTTTGATAAGATCCGCGGGACTCGGGACAATGCCGTTGCGAAGAAATAATTATGTGCCATTTAATCTTATAAAAAAGGGGGGATAAGTTATGGCTAAGGAGAAATTTGTCAGAAGTAAACCGCACCTGAATATCGGGACCATCGGGCACGTGGACCACGGGAAGACCACGCTCAGTGCAGCGATCACTATTCAGCTGCATAAAAAGGGTTTGGCCAGCACCGCGCGGACCTACGATTCGATTGATAATGCTCCCGAAGAAAAAGAACGCGGCGTCACC